>Ga0179593_1683953_pt1 | contig 15294 bp, 27 predicted proteins | sample CZODoug2_1_08_16_FD_185931 | JGI IMG/M metagenome (GOLD analysis project Ga0179593, IMG submission 185931) | Vadose zone soil fungal communities from Angelo Coast Range Reserve, California, USA - CZODoug2_1_08_16fungal (PacBio error correction) | ecosystem: Environmental > Terrestrial > Soil >... | reverse complement strand
GTATCTTTCATTCCTGGAAAACTTTCTGGGATGTTTAGGGGTTTGATTGTCCTTGGGTTGGGAGATTCCCCAATCGGTTTCTTTTTTCCCGTATCGATGGGCCGACTAACAAATTCCTTTCGCTGACGCCCCTTTTTAGATTCCCCCCCTTGCCTTGCTAGTCTTTTCCCCTTTCCTTGATCTTCTTTAACGGCTTCACTTTCCCTTTTCTATGAGCTGCTCTCTTTTAGATTTTTTTCGTCCATTCTCCCCATTTATCTTGGGAATCTATCTTTTTTTTTCGTGAACGAAAAAGGGACTTTTTCATTTTTTCCCGGGTTCCGTCGTCCTCCTCGTACCTTTTTTCTGTTGTTGTTGGACCCCGACCCTTTTTTCTTTTTTGGAAGATTTTCAGTTGGGGGGTCCTGCTCTCCTTCTTTTCAGACTTTGGCTTCCCCGGGGGAGACTTCCATTGATCCAAGCTTTTTTTCGGGATTAGAGTTCCGCGATTCGTCCCCTTTGTTTCCCTACCCCCCCCCCTTCTCGACGTTCTTTGGGCTTTCGGCGTTCCCCTCCCCCCCCATTGTTTTTTCCCCCGATTTGGAGGTTTTTTCTTTTTTATGGTAGAGTGCGGCGTTTGGGAATTCCTGCACTTTTCTGACTGGAAGGCTCACTCTTTTTTCCTGGTATTCTCAGTTTTGCGACTGAGGTTTTTTTTTCTCTCCTAGGGGTGTTCGTTGTCCTGTCAATTTCTTATGATTTCTCGACTTGTTTCCCCTTTCGATTTCTTACCTTTTTTTCCCCTGCGAGTGAAGCGGCCCCCCCTTAATTGGAATAAACTACACATGAGCCCATCGGCTGTCCATTCTCTTAACTCCCTCTTTTGAATTTCGGTCCTCTTGGATCTTGTCCTTTTTTCTCAGAGTTTTTTACACTGGTTTGGCAATTCTGTTCCGGCCTTCTCCTTTCCCGCCTTTCGCCCCCCCGCATTTTTTCACGTAGCTTTTTGGAAACCTCTCCCGGATCCGGTCTTTCCTCTGATTGCCTCTTCCTTTTTTTGACCTTTTTTTTTTTTTTCCCTTCATGCCGGCTTGACTCCGTTGAACCTTTAAAGTGATAAGGTCGTTTCTGTTGCCCATTCCCCTTCTTTTTTATTTCCTTCCCTCCTCTTTTTTTTTTTTCCTTTTTTTCGTCTAAATTGCCTTAATTAGTTCAAACCCTGTTATTTTCCTTCAACTGCTGGATTTGAGATAAGTTTCTCTCAGTCCGTTTTGGCCCTCCCCCCCTTTCTCCTCTACAATCTTGTCTCTTTCGCGTCCTCCTCTATGCGTCCGGTAAGAGGGTCTCGCCCCAAGTGTTTCTCTTGGGGGGCTGCCTTCTTGGTCCCTTTTACAAGGTCCCCTGACTAGCCTCCAGTGATCCCCCCGCCATTTCTTTTTTTCTTTCTTTTTTTTTTTTTTTTGGTTTCTGTCCTCTGCGTTCCGGCCCCCCTTTTCCGCCCCTTTTTTTTGCAACTTGCTTTTTTTTTGAGGGCATACCCAATCTTTTTGCATCCGCACCAAAAAATTTTCCCCCCCCTGCTCCCCCCTGTAAGACCCCTTCAGGTTTCCTTTTTCTTCTGAGCTCCCCCTTTCCTCATTTTTTTGCTTCTCCGAAATCTATTTCGATTGTTTTCCACCCATTCTTTCCTTTCCCCCCTTCCCGGCTCAACCCTCTGCCAATGCCCCTTTGCTGGTCTTTGAAGCTTGTGATTTCGTACCCCCCCTCAAAATCTCCTTACAACCTTTTGCCAAGTCCTGGCCTTTTTTGCCTCCCATGGCCCCCTCCAACTCTTGACCTCTCCCCCTTCCCCCCCCCGTTTTCGTCGTTCCCGACGCCGGGAAGCCCCACAACAAAAATTCGGTCCCTTTTTCCAACACAGTCCTTTTCACGTTCCCCAAGTTGAAACCCGGACGGCTGGCGCAACCATTTCTTGTGAACCCTTCCCCAAAAGTTTTTTTGCGACTTTCCCCTAAACCATAAGTTTTCCCCCCTACCTCGAGAACCCCACGTCCTTTTTGACGGTTTCTCTTGTTCCGTTTTTAATCCCCCCCTCCTTTCTCTTTAACCCTTTCGCACTTTTTCCAAAAAACCGACCCTTGCCTGCACTGTGAAAGGAAGTTTCCATTGTCCCCCTTTCCCCTTGTACTTCCCCTGTGTTCGAATCCTGGGACTTTCAATGGGAAAGGGCGACTTTACTTCTTCTTCTCAGCTTTAACTTCCCCGTGTACGAGGGTTTCCACTTGACCGTCTTTTGGTCACTTTTTCGTTTTTCCCCCTGGTTTTTCCCCTGTGGTAAATTTTTTTTTTCGTACCTAATACCTCCTGCCCCTCTTTTGCCTACTCTACGTTCAATAACGGTCGCAAGAGTTGTTTCCGGCCAAGTAGGTTTCCCACATTTTTTTGCCTTTACGGTTCTTGAATTTCCATTTACGGACCTTCAAGTGCTAAATTTTTTTTTTAATTTGGAAGTGTGACCTCGCCTCTTTCCGGGATGTGCGGGCACCCCCGAGGAACTTTTACCCCCCTTTTCCCCCACCCTGCGCACCTTCTTGCTTTTGGCGAGTTTCGTCCGCTTTTTGCATCGCACGATCCCCATGAATGTCAAGTCATGCCCATCTCTATCATAGGTCTCCCCCCCCACTAATCGCGCACTTTTTTTTTTGTGTTTTTTTTTTTCGTGAAATTTTGAAGCCCAGGCCGATTTCTTCTTTCACGGGCGACTTTTCGTCTTACGTATCCGCGCTTTTTTTCCAACCGCTCGACTCCCCAGCTCTTTTGTCTATTGAGTTTTGCCCTTTTCCGACTCCTTTCTCCTAGTTCCAATTGTGAGCCCCAAACCAAAAACCACACCACCCCCCAACAACAGTTTCCGTGCAAATTTTGTCACTCCCCCCCGCGTCTCTCAGGTTTTTTTCCTTCCTGGTTTTAATGAATCGAAGGTCCTTTCCCCCCAATGTCATTGCCCCCTTTTTTCCCCTATGAGCCCGGATCCCTTTGTGGTCCTTTTCTCACCCATTACACTCGTACTCACCCATTTTCCTCCCCTCTCGTTTTCCTTTACGGTACCCGAGTTTCTTCTTTGTCTCACCGGAGCCTGTTAGGCACCTTTCCGTGGACCCCCCCCACTTTTCTTGCAATCTCGTTTTTTAAACCGTTTTTTGGCAAATAGTCCTAGAACCAGGTGCAAATCGTGTGTTCTTGTCCGTACGTCCCCCAGCCATCTTTGACCCCTTTTCCATTGCCACTTACGACCAACTCGTGCAACTGAAGATTTTCCCTCTCTTTTGTTTTCCCTCTTTTTTTTTTCTTTGATCTTCCCCCCCATCCCATGCCCGCCGTTTCGACCCTTCCCGTTGGTTGCCCCCCCAACACCACTCCCCCCCCCCAATTTTTTGTTGTCCCTTTTGTGGACCCCCAAACTCCGCACCCCTTTGGGACCAGAGTTCGTTCACCGCCCTTCCCTCGTGGCCCTTTGACTTTTTCTCCAACCCAAGCCCTCACCATATTTCTTTTACCAAACCCAAAAGGCCCCCCTTTGTCCTTCCCTTTCCTTAAATTTCCCTCCCCCTGCCCTCCGTTTCGGTGCCCTTCCTTTGACTTATGATTCCCTCCGCCGCGACTCCCTTTTCATTAACGTCCTTCCACTTTCTTTCCCCTTATTTCCCCAAATCTCCCCAACCCTGTCCCCCCGTTCCGTGGATTTAGGCCTGATGGGTCTACGCTTTCGTTCCCAAGTTCCCCTTTTCCTGCCACTTCTCCCCTCCTGGTAAAGCGGTTCCCTGCACCGCACACGGTATTGACGGAGTTTTTGCCCCTTGGAACTGCCCATCATTCTGCTCTGCCTCCCCTCTTCCCCTCCTTTTCCCCCCCTCCTACGTTTTTGAGAGTTCTCTTTTTTTCCAAGTTCCAGAGAGCCTGCCTCACCGTTCTTTTGCTTTTTTCTCTTTTTTTCCTTTTTTTTCCCCTAGCGATTTACCCCCTATGTTCTGAAACCCCTTTCCTCGTAGACCAGCCACTTTGGGCCAGCACCCTTTTTCGTTCATCGTTTTCCCTTGTATGCTCCCTTTCTTTTTGTCGTACCAAGTCCTCGGTCAGTCTCATTTCCTTTCCTCGCAATAGGGGCCCTTTACTTTATATAACTTATCCTTTTTCTAGTTTTTTTTGGTTTTTTTTCTTTTTTTCTTTGTCCCTTGTTTTCGTGGTTCTCTGGTCTCTTCTGGCCCCAAAAACAATTCTTCGTTCACCCTGTTGCTTGTTTTTTCCCCGCGGCTTTACAGTTTCCTCCCAATTCCTTAAAACCTTGGTGGATAACCTTTTTCACCCCTTTCTGCTTTGCAGATCGCGTCCTGCTTCCAACCCTTTTTCATGGAGCCGCCCTGAGTTTCCTGGGAAGGCGGTTTGAAGGTTTCTTCCCCCCCTTTCCTTTTTTTTGGTCTTCCTCTTGGGACCTTTCCTTCTTTCGCAAACTTTTATGTTCTTTTGCCGGGGGACTAGGACGTTGTCTTCGAGTTCCCCCGATAGTCGTGGTTTCCAGATTTCCCATGACTCGTTTGTGTTAACTGTTGCAGACCCTTCTTTTGAAAACTGGACTGTGGACCTTGCTTTTTTTTGTGTTTTTTTTGTTGCGTGAAACATTTAATGCTCTGTTTTGTTCCTTCCTTTTTCTTCATCCTTTTTGGCTTTTTCTGTGCGTTTCTACTTGCAATTGTTTTGGTGTGACGCAAACTTTCCCCCCCCGGTTTCCAGTTTTTCCTCACTCGTACCCTCTGTCTGGTTGGTCGTAACTTTCTTGAATGTTTTTTAGTTTTGTTTTGTCGCGAAGTTCGCGGTGCCCTATCCCTCTAGACTTCATTTTTTCAATTCTGCAGATGCACAATAATGACCGTGGAGTGCCTGATCCCTTGGTTTTCGACCCAAACCTTTCTTTTCGTTGCGTCAAATTGTTTCCAGTGGTGCTCACTCAAGGCTCCCGATTCATAGAGGACTTTTTCTTGCTGGATCCTTGCAATGGGTCCCTTGGTACTCTTCCTGCATTTTGATCCTTCATGCCCAGATTCCCAGGATGGTTTCTTCTCAAAGACTGTTTCTTTCTGGGAGCTTCTTGTCTGGTTTGGTGCCCCAGGCAAGACCTTCTTTTTTGGCCCTTTTTATAAAGTTCCGTTGTCGAAGTTTCGGGAGGGATTCTTTTTCCTGGCCCCTTTTCCTTTTTTTATCTCTCGATTCGTTTTTCTGTGGACCGTGTATTCCCTTCCCATGTTCTTTCCCCCCTGTGCTCCCCTTTATTCCCGAAACCACCCTCCTTTCCTGTCCCCGACCTTTAGCCCCCCCTTCTGTCTCAGGTTTGGAAGGTGCCCACACAAAAGCTCACTGGTTCGAAAATTCCAACAACTGGCCTTTTTCTCACCCCAGCTTTTCCATTTAAGTCATCCTTGACAACCATCTCTTCCTTGAGTTTTGCCAGTCTTCTTTCTGATTTCTTCAATTTCTTTCCCGTGGTTTCCTCTTTTTTTTCCTCGCTTGAGTTTTTTTGTCTAGGTGGTGATTTTTCTCCTGCAGGGGCCTTTGTTCCTTTCTTCCTTTTTCTGGGTTTTTTTTTTTTTTTCCCCCTTTTTTCTTTAGACCCAATTTCCTTAATTCATTTCTAACATTCCCCGTTCCCCCCCAGTTCCCCCCCCCCCTTTTTTTCTTTCAGATTTTCCTTTTTCTTCTCCTCTTTTCACTGACCCCTCGGATACACCTTTCCGGTGGAATTTTTTTTTCTTTTTTTTCTAGTAGAAATTGATTAATATGTTGCCTTCTTTTTTTCCCCCCTTTTTTTCGACAAGTTCCCCCCTGGGTTTTCGGGAGACCTCATTCAACCCCCCCTGCGATTCTTTGTCCACTCTCCTAGTCCCTCCCCCTTGCTTTTCTTGTTTGCGACTTGGCCCCTTTAATTTTCCCGTCCTTTTCCCCCTGGTTGGGTAGAGTCACGTCTTTTGTCCTTTCCTTGCCTGCCCCCGGTGCCTGTATATATGCCCCCCTTAGGAACTTGTGCCTTTTTTCCTTCCGTTTTTGGTGTGCAGTGATCGCTTCGCTTTCCCCCCCTTGAAACACCCTGTCTTTTGGACGTCCTTTCCTCCCAACCCTTTTTTTTTTTTCTGCAGTTTGTCGCATGTTACCCCCCCTACGATAGAATGCGTGAAGGGGCCAGCTCCCTTTGCCAGACCGTACCCTCTTCTCCCAATTTTTTTTTTGTTCCCTCTTTTTCCGCGATCGTTTGAACCCTTTTTCATTTTTCGTCATTTCCGCAACCAAGGTCCGGTCCCCTTTTCCCCCCTTGTCCCCCACAAACCTTTCTTCCGTTCCTTGATTTCCCCACCCCTAACTTTTATTTTTTTTTCCTGCGCCCGAAAACAGCTACAGTTGCCCTGCATTTCTCCCTTCATCTGTGGGGGTTTACCTAGCCTATAACTGACCCCCAAACCTGGATCGCCCCCCCCCCATTCCGTGTATACTGGTTTCTTCCTAGAAATTTCCCGTCATGCCCCAAATTTGCCCCAAACACCAACCCTCGATTCCCCCCCAAGACTTCCCATTTCTTTATATTTTCTTGGCCCGGGACCCTTTTTTTTTTTTTGGTTCTTCACAGGTTTTTGTGGTGGAATCCCGGGTGATTCGCCATTGGTTTTCCAATTTGTTGTTGGGACCTTTTTGGGGATTTTATTTCTTAACGTTTTCCACGGAGGTGTTTTTTTTTACGGTGGATCCTACCGGCTTTTTCCAAGTTCTGCCCTCCCCTGAATCTTTTCCTGGCATTTTTTTTCTCATCTTTCCTCCCTTTTTGGTCGGCATCCGTCTTGTTCCTTTTGCTGTTTCCTTTCCTGGTGTCTTGTTTTGTGGCACCCCCTTATTCTTCTTGAAGGTCCCGCTGATTAAAACCACTTTCATTCGGAGGTTTTTCCTGACTTCGGTCCTTCAATTTCCCAGTAGGAACGCCCGTTAGCTACATTAACAACCGTCCCCTGAAGGAACAAATAAGGACTCCCGCTTTGGCTTTCCCTTTCTATCCCCATAGTGGGGATCTTTTTCCCAGGACCCTTTACCTCAGATCCCGCCCAGTTTCGTCAAATCGTACTTTGTAACCCGCTTGAGTGGCTTCCCCCCTCATATTACTTCCATTTTTTTTTTCCACCAACTGGGTTTCTAAGTTCTTCCCTTCCCCCTCGTAGCTAGTTCGGGAAGTCGTGGGTATTTCACCCGGACCCTCCTCCACTCTTTTTAATCCCCTTTGTCATATCACACCCCCCCACGGGACTTTTAGTGTGTCGTACACAAATTTTTTCTCCCCTTTCCCCCCGTACCAGTTCTGACTTCCTGGTGCTTGGAATTTTTTTCGCAAGGAGCCTTGTGACCGTTCCCCCTTCCCTCCTTTTTCCTTTGTCCTCTTCGTTTTCGTGCCCCTTTGGACCCCCAACAACCGAATTCTTAAAGTGGCTCCTCTTCCCTTTCCCCCAGGTTTCCAGCTTCTTTACGATTTTTCCGTCCTTTCCTCCGCTTTCCTTGATCTCCTGGTCTCAGCCCCCCCCCCTCCGTGTTTTTTCCGAATACGTTTTTTGACCATAACGTGGGCTTTGCCCTCTTCGGTAACCCCCCCCCCACCCTTCCCTTTCAAAAGTCCCCATTCCCCCTAGTGATAGACGTTTCCCAAGGGTCCTGATTCCCCTCCCTTTTCCTGGACCCCACCTTGAATTTCTCTTCCTTTTCCCTAAATTCGGAGACCCTCGTGAGTAATTGTGCCCGCGCCAGTCTTCCCCCCGCGTCCCCCCCCCCCTCTTGACACCTCCCCCCCAATTTTTTTGACCCCCCTTTTTCTTCCAACGTGTAGGTTATCGTTTCGTGAAGTGCTTGGTTTCCAAGTCCCCCCCCTCCTTACCCCTCCCCCCTTGAACTTCCCGTTTGTGCCCCCCTTTTTCCCCCAACCCCCCCTTACACACCCTACACCCTGAATAAACTGACCCCCCCCCCCCCCCTGCGGCCCTCCTTTTTCCGGCCCTCTTCCCCTTTTCCGGTTTTCTACCTTCCGCGTGCCTGAACCCGTACCTGGTTCCTTCTTCTTTTCTTTTCCCCCACGGTCCGTGGGTTTTCTTTTCCCCTAATCTTTTCTATCCCCCTTGAGCGGGACGCTTTTTCTTTAGCTCCTGGGCCCCTTTCCCCACCACTCTTCGTCCTGTTCTTTTAAAAGGTTTGCCTCCTTGAACACCTGTCCGTACAGGTTCAAGGACGTACACCCCTTTTTGATTGTCTATGCGGTTGGCCCGGTCCCCCTATTCCCCTCCCCCTCGTTTTGTAGACTTGGATTTAAAAGTCCCCCCCGTGCCTATTCTCCTTCCCCTCTTGCGTCCTACTGGACTAGACCCACAAGGATTTTTGTTTTTTTCGCCATTTTTTCCCCTCTTGGTCTTTAAAACCCATGTATCTTTCCATCCTGACTTTCCACCGCTTCCTTTCCGGATACCCTGATGGAAAATCTTTTGAATCTCCCCTTAGACCTTTTTCCCCCCCCGTAGTTTCTAAAGACCGGGCTCCTTCCTTTTGTCCGAACTTTTTCAGCCGGGTTCGGATTTGCTTTCTTTCCTTTTTTCTTTTCTTTTGTTTGTAACCCTTTGTTGACGGTTGACCACTTTTTCAAATGTACCTTATGGACCATTTGACCACTCTTAGTTTTCAGACACTTCCGTCCCCTAAACCCCCTTTTTACCCTCGGGTGTCGTTCAACCCAAACATGGGTTCCTGTGTTTTTTTTTTTTCCCCTAGTGTTTTTTTTTTTTTGGGCTCTGGTTTTCTTACGATCCCCCAGGAAACTCAGTTTTCAAAAGGGTTTTTTTCCAAGCTTTCAAGTTTCGCCGACTTCTTGTTTCCCCCAGCGGTTTCTTCCTTTAATTGCGGGAGCTTCCGTTTGTTGTTTCGTGTTGGATTCTTAGTTTTCCGGGTGCTCCCTTTTTTTCTCTTTTCCATCATCACATTTCGGTTCCATGATACCTCACCCATTCAGATGTTCCTTGTCCCCTTCTTTTGCTTATAGGTCGTCCCCCCCCCTATGGTACTTTTTCGTGATTCCTTTTTCCTCCTATTTCCCCCCCCATTTTAACGAGAGGGCGGTTCCTGCTTTTTTCCTTTCTGTGTAAACCTGTGCTTTGCTTTCCGGCTCCACTGGGACCATGCGGGGGGTTTTTTTGGCCCTCCCAATTTCTTGTCTTTTAAACTTTACGTGGTTCTAATTACTCTTTCCTGGGGGTCGCCTTGTGAATTCTTTCCGCAAGCTTTGAAGGACGTTCTTCTGTTGCCCTCCTGATTTTTTTCCTGCCTTTTTACCCTGATCCTTGGAGAAGATGGGGACTGGCATGTCATGCCTGCTGGCCTCCTAATACTTTCTTTTTTACTTCGTTTCTGGGTCCCCCTCCACCAAAGCGGGACGTCCTCCCGGGGTTTGGCAACGATGGCACCTTTCTTCACAGATATTTTTTCAAAAGTCGGCAGTTTTTCCGATTTCGGTCGCCACTGTCTCCTCCCATTTACTGGTGGTTTTCTGCTATGACCCGGACCTTTTCCTTTCTTTTAGGTTAATGATGACCAGCAGCCGTGTCTGCTGTGAGACTGGCTTTTCTTGATTCTCTTAGTGAAGTTGTGAAGTCTGTCCTTGTGCCTTTCCTTTCCCCACTGCTCCGTCAGGTTCCCTTTTATTCGTTTAGCTGGGTTTAAATTCACCCTCATGGGAAGAAACCGTCCCACACTCTTCCACTGTCCTCGTCCTTCCCCACTCTAAGTCCCTCCGTACACACAAAGTCTTTTTCAAGCTGGACCGCCGTCTTCCTCCCCCCTTTTCCTCCAGTTGGGAGCTCCCTGTAGTTCCTGCTTTTTGCAGTCCCCGACCGGACTCTCACATTTCATAAAACCCCGCCTTCAAATTCACCCCCTGCCTTTGGGAATCCCCTCCTAAATTTACGGGACCTTTTCAACCCCCTCTTCCCTCTTACGTATATCCTCCTCCTTTGACTAGAACCTCCCCTGGACGATTTTTCCCTGGCCTCTTTGACTGTTCCATTCCTGTGTGGTTCAGTGGAAGCGATGTGGACAAAGCGGTGTCGCTTTCATCATATTTAACCTTATTCTGTCCCCTTCCGTACCCCCCCCCCAGATTTCTTCTAAGGGTATGGAGTTATATCTTGCTGAGTTGTTTTCCTTGTTTAAGACCCCCCCTTTCTCCATGACTTCAGGCGGACGGCAAGGACTTTTTTTCCTTTCCTTATGGATTTTTACGTCCTTTTCCCTTTATGAAAGGTTTTTAATGTGCATGACTTTTAGCCGGTCTTTGGGGTCCCGCTCCTCTTTTTCCCCTTCCCAACTTTATAGTGGCCTCTCCGTGCTCTCCCCGCTTTGTCCTTTGCCGATGTATTTCTTTTTGCCATTTGCCATCCGTCCCCTTTTTTCCCCCCCCGTTTTTTTTCCTCTCGCTTTTGGAATCCTTCCCAAGCTGGTCAAGCAAAGGTTTTTTTTTTGTCGGGGCTTTTTTATAACGTGTATCACTCACATCCTTTTTTCTTTCGCAAAGGTGCAATTGAATAGTGAGGTCATCTCTTTTCTCAAGTCCTCCTGGCGGTTGGTTAGACCCCGACTTCCTTACGCCCCCCCCCTTTTCAAACCCACCCGTTGGGTTTCTTCATTACCTGAGTCCCCCTTGTTTGTTTACTTCCTGTGACCCCCCCCCTCCTCTTGCTGGAACCCCCATGTTTTGCCCAATTCCCTTGCTTTTTTCGCTCTCCTGCCTCTTTCTTTTCTTTGACCTTAATTCAAACGTTTTGGAGCCTTTTCCCGATCACTGTTTACCTTCTGACTTTCCCCTGCCGACTAAGGCCCCTCCCTTTCAAACCTTTGCTCTTCCTCGGACCCGTGTCCCCCCCCCGGTTCCGTTTTTTACGGACAGACCCTTTTTTTTTTTTTGACTCCCCCCCCCCCCTCTCACTTCCCAAACGACGGCCGGGGGTTTTTGCTGGAACCCCCAGTCTTTCATCTTCTCCACCCTTCCTCCTGCGTCCCATACCATTTCTTACGGCCCCTCCCCCTTACAATTTTTGGAGAGAATTGTAAGGTTTTTTTACCCATTTTCCCCCCTCCCAAACAACCCCTCAGCAACCAAGTCGGCCCTCAGACGTCTCAGGGTATTGTTCGCCAACGTCAAAACCGGCGGCTTCTCCAATTCGGTTGCAAGTCGGTTTTTTTCTGGCCCCCCTTTCTATAGTTTTAAATGTGTGTGATCGTGCGACCTGGGGGTCCGTCGCTCTTTTTGGTTTTCCCCCTTTTTTTCTTTCTCCCACATAGGGCGGGGTTGCGTCCCTTCCCGAGGTTCCCTTTCTCTACCCTTATTGCTTCTTTTTTTTTTTTAATTTTCTTTTTTCTGGACTTACACATGGACAGCCTGCTCTCTTTTTTTTTCTTTTTTTCCTTTTCTTTTTTCCCCTTTGTCCTCTTGTGCCTCTCCCCAAATTACTCTCATGTTCCCTTCTCGATGACCTTTACTCGGCAACAACTAAAACTTTGGGTTTTTTTTTTTACAAATACCTACCCCCACTTAACACCGGAGACCACAGTCTCATGTTTAGTAGTTTATTCAGAGTTTGATCCTTCTCCCTGGTTGGGTTTTTATTTTTCCCGGAATTGAAAGTACATCTTTTTTCCAAGACACCCGGCCGCAGCTCATCTCTGATGAAGTGAACCTTGACCGTTTTTCCTCCCCAAGTTTGCTTTTTAACTCCCACTGGGCCCAGGACGAATAACGGCTCCCTCCGCACTTGGCTTTGCCTTTCCCCTAGGGACTCACTCCGTCCCGCCTCCGGCTGAACCCTCACCGAGCGCACGAAAACCCCAGCCTGCTTTTTTCTTCCCCCTCGCCTCTGTTCCCCCGTGGTCTTTTTTTTTATCCTTTTGATTCCCTCCTCCCTTTTTGCCCCTTGGGCCCCCCACAGCAGAGCTTTCCCCCCGTCTCTATTCAGCCCCTTCTGGGCGACTCAGTTCTTCAGGTCAAATATTCCGAGAAACCTTTTCTTTCCCCCCTACCCCTTCCTGAATTTTCTTTACCCGTACGTTTGTCTTTTCTATGATCACTGTCCTTTTCCCATTTTTCTTTACCATCCCCCCCGGGCCCTTTTGGTCCCCTTTTGTACCGGCGGCCCCCTAGCATACGTTCTTCCTCTGGGTGGCACAGTTGGCGCCTTTATGATTTCCCGATACCCACCAATCTCCCCAATGTGTCCCCTCACCCCCATCACCGCCGATTTTCAACTTCCCTCCGCTTTTTTTCCCCAGTACCCCCCCCACCCCCCACCTCGTGGCCCCTCCCTTCATCCCCCTTTCCTTTCCTTCTTTTTTCCGGTTTCTACGCCCTTTTCGACCCCCGCGCTCCGTGTCGTGTCCCCCCCCCCAAAAACTCCCCCGCGTCCCCCCCCAACCACCATTGTTTTTCGTACAACCCTCCCTTTTTTCCTGCAACTGTTTCTTTTGCTCTGCCCCCTCTGTTTTGGTTGGCCTTTTTTGAACCCCTTGCCAAGAAAGCTACCCCTGTGGAATAAGCAAAACCCCCTTGAACCACTATCCCCCTTCAAACTACCTTGAAGACCCCGAAGGCCCCGGTTCTTCCCCTCGGAGACCTGGGGTTTTTGATCCCGGTCCTTCTATCTTATGACTTGGGGAATCAAATTCTCGTTTAATACGATTCACCCATCCTTTGATACTTACCACTTTTTGGGTTTGACTTTTCCACAGACTTTTTGGCCCTGCCGGACCCGAAGGTGATGAGATCTTTTCTGGGGTTCATCCCCCCCCATGGGGCCCCCTAAAAGCGCCGCCACCCCACCTCTTTTTTTTTTTTTCACTCCTTTAAGTTTTTCCTCCAGAATCAATGAATGCTTTCATCACTATTTTTTCCCTTTTACCAGGGTTTCCCCGGCTCCCTCATCTCTATTTTTTGTGTTGTTGAGATTTCTGCTTGGGTATTAGCCGGTTTTCCCTTCGATTAGATCTTAACCCCCTTTCCTTATGATTTTACGGAGTTCCCCACAGGACCCTTTTTTTTTTTTTTATTTTCTTTGTCGGCCTTTTTTTCCTGTTGCCCGCCAAAGTTCTAGTAGCTTTCTCCTGTGCCCAAGTACAAGCTTTATTTCCATTCTTCTAACACCACTTGGTAGCCCATCAGATCCCGCGAGTGATATCCCCCGTCCAGTTAAATTCAGGTCTTCTGAGGGCCTTTATCCCCACTAATGCGCCCATTTTCTTTTCTAGGGCCTCTTCTTCTTCAGCTCTTTTTTTTTAGGTATTTTTGCGTTGTAATATTCTTTTTTTGGATTTTTCTGGTTGTTATTTCTCAGGAATTGTGAATTTTCCCTCTTTGGCCCCCCACTTTTTGGTCCCGCTGTTTCCCCTATGCGTCTCCCAATACATATTTTTTTTTCCCCATTTGTAACCCCTTTTTTGATTCATTGGTTTCCACCCCTTTTTTCTTCTGTGCCTTGGGGCGGCTCTTTTCTTTAGGTCCCCGGCCCTCAGGGGCAGAACACTTAGGAGGAACCACCCCCGGGACCTTTTCGGCTTTTCTTTCCCCTGTGGTTGGGTCTTAAAGATTTGCGGGATTTCTTTGTGTGTTTTTTTCATTTTTCCGGTTTGGTTTTTTTATTTTACCTCTTTCACTTTTTTTAGATCCCTATGGCCTACCCCCATTTTTTCCATTTTTTCAACTATCGCCCTTTCTTGTTCAGTTCGGTTTTTTCTAACGGACCCCTTTCTCGGATGGGACTTAATGTTCTATTCCTGGACCCCTTGACCCTTGCCGGTCCTATTTTTTTGACTTGAATTTCCCTTGACTTAGCCCCCGTAAATTTTGGTACTCCTACCTCCACCTTTTTCCCAATTCCGGGGTTACATGTTGGTCCCTTGACGAGGTGCATTCCCGGACGCTCTTTCTAGTCCCTCCCTTGTTCGTTCAAGGGTTCTGTTTTCCTTGCAATCCCCCGGGTCTGGCCTTTTTTTTCCCGCTCTTTTTTTTATTCCCGGGTCGCCCGTTCCTGTAGCGGACTCTTTCACTGGCCCCTTCCCTGCAAAGTTGGGCGGTTGAGTTATATGACCTTTTGGGATAACGCATGGTCTTTTTTTCCACCCTTTTCATTTTCGCTAAATCGGCCCTTAACCCCCTTCATTCTCACGTGTTCCTTTGATTGCCTGGGGGTATTCTATATGCGGTCTTTTTTTTCAGGCTCTTTACTTCCTTGTTTTTCCTGCCGACGGCCCCCCCCCGGCTTTTGACGAGCGGGCGGTTTAACGCGCTCTTTTTTTCGCCGGGTGTTTTTTTTTTTTTTTCCTTTACACCATTTCTTCAATGGGGCGTTCTCCGGACCCGAACTTTTTTTCCCGTAAGCGTGCCTGATTTCCTGGTTTTTTTCCCTTGTGCTTTTCTTGCCATTTTGCCCTATCTTAGGGGCGGGTTGCTTTTGAGGTTTTTTAATTCCCCTCCTCTTAATCGTCAATAAGACCCCTTTTCCTTGACAGGCCCTTTTTCCATTTTGGAGGAGGTTGCTGGAAACCTTGGTATTTCTTTACGCTTCTCCCAAAGGTTTCTTGTTTCGTTTTCGATTTCCCCCTTGGCCTTTCTCTCCTTTGAGCGCCTTTCCCCCTCCCCACGATTGTACGCTCAGAACCAGGGGGAAACCTTAACCTTCTTTCCTCACCTCTCTTCCGTTATCACGGTCTTTTCCCCCCTTTTTTTTTAACGCTTTTTCCCGGACATTCCCCTTGTCTCGGGGCAGTGGCAAAGCGTCTTTTCTGAACTTTTCAAATTTTTTTTTTCAATTTTGGTTCTCTATTTTTCAGGATGTCCTTACACGGAATTTAGTTATTACCCGGTCCCACTCTTCTGGCCTAAAGGTTCTCGTCCTCGGCTTTTTGGTCCTAGCCCTTTTTAGCCTGGTCCTTTGAGATGTTCGGCCCTCCCGTCCCCCGTTATTTCATGTTCTCCCTGTCCCTTTTTTTTTTTTGATCCTGGCTTTTTTTTTCTCCTTTTGTGGCTCATCAAGTAACCTGGGAGCTCGATTTATTCCCGCCCCAGATCCGGCCATTGGTCTCCTTTTTCCTGGCTCTTCCCTTCCATGACTTTGCCAAGCCGCAGTTCTTCGTCTCCTTTTTGGTTCCGGTCCCTTCCTTTCACGAAAAGTTTCCGCTTCAAGCGTTTCTTGAACGACCGAACGAACCTCG
>Ga0179593_1504015_pt1 | contig 15294 bp, 10 predicted proteins | sample CZODoug2_1_08_16_FD_185931 | JGI IMG/M metagenome (GOLD analysis project Ga0179593, IMG submission 185931) | Vadose zone soil fungal communities from Angelo Coast Range Reserve, California, USA - CZODoug2_1_08_16fungal (PacBio error correction) | ecosystem: Environmental > Terrestrial > Soil >... | reverse complement strand
AGCTTTTACTCTTCGTCGCTTTCTTTCTTTTTCCATCCTTGAAATCTTCGCTGAGTTCTGTAATACCCCCCGATGTATTTTCGCCCATATTCCCCCCCTGGTCTGATCTTAGAGGCTTCCTGAGATTCTCTTCAGTCCTTCACTTCTTCGACCCTCCATCTTTAGGGTCTGACCCCCCCTAGGGAGGCTCTTTTCCCGCTTTCGTTTATTTTTTTTTTCCCCAGCCCGTTACAAAGCGCAAGTCTTTCCTTAGCTCGCTCGAACGCGCTACTCCCCCTGTCATTCCTTCTTTTTCTCTACCGCGAATTCCCTTCAGTGGCGTCCCTGTTCCCTCTTTCCTCTCAAAGGGAACTCAGGTTCCCCCAGTTTTTTTAAGAAGAATCCCCCTCCAGTGATCTTTTTAGTGGCTCTATCCCCGCTCTAGTTTTTCCTCTTCCGGTCGAACCTTCTCCGAATTCTCCCTCTCGTGCGCGCGCTTTTTCCCCCGCGCTTTTCACAAAATCCCCGACTTACCAGTCCCTCCCTCGCCTTTCTCAGGTTTCTCTCTTTCTATCTAAGAGGGAGGTTTCTCCGCGATCCCCCTATCTGAAAATTAGAGGCGACGTAAGACTTTATTCTTTTTTAGTCCTTGGGCGTTTTTTACTGCGCTATTCTTTTCGGGTTTCCTACGTCGTCCGCTGTTATGGTCCACATCTTTGACCTAGCTTCTTTTGTACTACGATATGCAACGAGCGTTTTTTTTTTCGATCCCGGTCCGTAGTTTTTTAGCTTCTTTCGGCAGGAAAGCTTTCCCGTTTGGACTCGTCTTCCTCTTAACTCCTTGGTTGCGCTCTTTTTTCCAGATTCTCCTCCCTTTCTTGCGATTGGCACCTTTTATATATATTTTCCCTATTCTTGGTGGTTTTTCTAGTCTTCCTGTCCCTTTCTACCCCTAACTCAGTGCGGATCCCTTCACAAACAAAAACAAAAAAACCACGAACCAAAAAAACCAACACAAATACAACCAACAACCCCAAACAAAAAAAAAACAATAACCAAAAACAAAACACACCAAAAATCTAGTCCTTCGTCTCCAAAAGGATGAGAGTTTCCCCTAATAGTCCTTTTCTCTCTCCCTCCTCCTACTACTCCCCGGATTCTCTCGACTCCAGCTCTAGTGGATCGTCGACGAGAAACTTGCTCGTACATGATTTTCCCCTAAGCTCGGCTGACGTACCCCTCCATCCTAGCGCACGCTAAACGTTCCAACACTTCCATACAAGCACCCAAGATCTTCTCTTTCTCCTGATGCCCCCCCCTTCCCCCGATGCCCGACGGTCGTCTACGTAACAGACTCCTCTATCTCCTCTCCTCACTTAAGAAATGAGAGTCTTTTTGAGTTATTCTTCCTTTTTCTTTTTGAAATAGAGTACCCTCTCTTAATCTTATCCGCTATCGAATCGTGTCTCCACCGTTTAGAGATTTTCTCCTTTTTTTATTGAGCACCAGTTATCTCTCCCCTTACTTTTTAGTCTTCTTGTCGGTACTTCCCACCCTTTTCCTTCCCCGAGGAAGTACCCCTTCCCCTCCTGCCCCTGTAGAGTCGTCGATTCTCTTAACTTGAGTTTTTTTCTAGATTGCTCCACGTGTCCGTCTGAAGTTACTCCTCGGCCACTTCTGCTATAGCACCCTCCAGACTTTTCCCCTCTGCCCTACATCCCTCCCCCCTCTTTCATTCATTTTCCTTTCGGAACTCCTAGCCTCTTTACGAGCGGTCGCGATCATCTCTTCATCCCTGCATTCTCCCTGGTGCCTGTCCGACTCTTCACGCGCTTTTCTTGAATCCTACCCTCCTTCCGCTTCCGGACTCCTATAGCTTGCTCCCAGACTCGCCTTTTCCCGGAGACTTTGACTGCTCGACTTCTTTCCTTCTTCACTTGTACCCCTCCTCCTCTTCCCTTTCCCTAAGCGGAATTTGAATAAACAAGCCTTGTTTTCCCCCTTTTCCTTGACAGTGCTCTTTGCGAAGTCAGGCTCTTCTCCCAGGTACCAGAGCGACTCGCCACTTAACCAATCTTGCGCCTTTTAATCCGTCCACCCCTTCCAGCGGTGGACACTCGCTTGGATCCAGTTCTTCTTCCTTCTCACTATTCCTCCCCTGCAGGGTCCGAGGCCCTTAATCAGCTATTTTCTTCACCGATTTACGGTGTTTTGCTTCGTATTGACTTCTCTATTCTTCTGCCAAAGCCATTCTTCCCTAGCATTTCATTCCCCAAGTATTCTCTCCGTCTCTCGCGTAGTGCCCAATCTTTCCCTTTTTAATCTCGTAGGTCTCTGGTCCCCCCTTCTTCGTCGATCAGGTCTCCTCGCTGAATTCCGGATAGATGACCCTCCTTCTGAAGTTCTCGACTCCATTTCTTTTTGAGACTCCCTGTTCTCCAAGAAGCTTTGTGCCTCTGTCTCCCACCTGCGTCTTTTCGCCCCTCAATCCCAATTCCCTCTCATCCAGTTGATCCTTTGCTAAAAGCGCCCCGTTCTCTACCTATCCTGAAGGCATGTCCAGACCCGACTGGCCTCATCTTTTAAGCCGGGATTAAGTCGCGCAGGTGGCCTCCCCCACTTCGATACGATGACGGGAGCCGAACGTAGCCTCCCCCCATAGTTCTCGGTTCGTTTTCCCCTTGAACGGAGTCTCACCTTCTGCGTAGACGATTTATCCCCTCCTTCGAACGGCGCTCTGTCTTCTGTTCCTTTTCTTGCGTAGCTCATCCGATTTAAGAACAGGGAGATTCAAGTTTCTAGTTGACTTATCCGCCTCTTTCTTCCCTCCCAGGGACGTCGTGTCCTAGTCAAGTTGACCCTAGGCTCCTGCAGAAGACTGGAAGGCGGCTTGATTCCCTTGTTCTCAATGTTTGGTCCCCTCTAGACTTCTCTTCTCTTTATCATGGTGCTTCTTTTTTTGGAAGGACCACTTTTCTCCTACAGAGTCCTTTCTTTCTTGCCAGGAAGTCTCCCTTCCCATAGGGTACCTTCCCACTTCGAGTTTCTTCCCGTACCTCGGACGGACGGTAGATCTGAGATCATTGAGGTCCTCTTCCGTTTCTTTCCATTAAGAATTACGTTTCTCCGAGATTCCGGTCGCGATCGGCGACTGCACTTAGCTTCAGTTCTTTCGCGAATGCGGACTTTAGTTCTAGGCTGCGAGAAATCCTTTTTCTCCCTCTACGTACTCTCCCTTCACGACATTCCCCCCTTTTCTCCGATATTAGACATAGAGACCCTTTGATCGTATTCCGTAGGCGTTCGAATCTTGGAATGGTCTTGAGGACGTAATGACACTCTTTCTCCTTCCCCTTTCCGCCTTCTTCCTTTCTCTATTCTCGGTTTCTCGAGAGGAGTCAATCCTTTCCCCTCAGGGCCCTTATCGTCTCTCCCCCTTGTAGCTAAGTCTTCTTGCCTATTTTCCTAGTTTGAAGGTAACTGCGGTTTCCCCTTTCTTCCTTTTTGTAGTCCCCACGATTCCGGACGTATGCGTATCCCCAGATCTTCCAGTAGAAATTCCCTTTTCGTTTCGTCCCCCCTCTTTCTTCCAAGCGGTTCTTTTCCCGCAATCAGCAGTCGATCCCTTAAACAAGGAGTGTGTCTCCCCCTTCGGGCTTTTTCTAGCCCCAGTTGTGGACCCATTCGAACCCCTTCTTGATGACTCCCTACTCTTCCGAAGTGCGTTCTCCTTTCGAAAGGTCGCATCTTCAGACCTTAGTAAGAGTCCTCTCTAGCGGCAGAAAAGTTATGGCGCGAAACACGTAGTTAGGCTTTCTTCTCCATCAAACGACGATTACTTGAAGATGTCTCCCCTTTCTTTCTAGATTCTATTGTTGTGTTGAGATCTCTCCCGTGCCTACTTCGGCAGCGTACTCGGTTGGCGTATCACTCTGCTCTTTAGGTTGTCTCGACCCTTCCCCCTCCTTGCTCCTAGTCGCCCTTTTTCTCGTAGTCTCCCACCCGCTTTTCATACTACCTTCCTTCCTCCTTCCCACCTTCTCTCCTACACGTAATGCATACCCCACTTTCCCTTTCTCCACTCCCTCGCCTTCTTCCCATTTCTGTCATTTCAAACACCATACTTTTCGTTCCCTCCTCTACCAAGCGGGACTACCCTTTTAAATGAGATGGCCTAATCTCTCCAGTGCACTTTCGTGTTTAGCCATAGCCGTTTGTTTATCGACCGGCCTGTCCAATTTTCCTTTAAGTCGAACTACGCCGATCCCTTCTTTTTCGTGCTTCTCCTTGCCCTTTGTCTTCGTGTAGCTCCCGTGGGGTTTATCACGACGACTCCTTCCCCTGAGCTCTTCTCGAATCTCTTTTAGCTACGTCAGACATCGTCCCTCTGGCCTGACGCCCCGATCTCTTACTCTTGTTTTTTCCCCCTGCACCACAGCTCCCTATTATTCTACTGTCTAAACTTGATACTTCTCTCTTCCCTATTAAAGTGGGCCTAGAGATTGCATCGACTCTACTCGCTTGACTCCTCGTGCTGACTTTTCACTAGAATCGTGCTTTTGGAACTTGTCCCTCCCTCCCATGCCCTTTCGAATACTCCTCCACGGCCTCTCGTAAATTGTGAGAGATCCTGGAAGATTAGCCCCTATGGGTAGGCCTCTCGTCCTTGTGAGGCGTTGCACGCTCGGCCTCATTTTCTTCCTCGTCTCAGTGCTTCCTGCATTGCTAATTCTAAGCTGATCGTCCCTCCTTTCCTCGATTATCTCCCACTTGCTACGAGCGGCGACCGTTATTTCAGTTCTCTATTCCCCCACGACTTTCGTCCCCACTCCCCTGATTATATACATTCCTTGAGTACTCCGACACATCATTGAAATTCTCTTTAAGCAGATTTTCCCCCGTGACAGACTTTCTTCTTCTCTTTCCAGGTCGTTCTTTTTACCTTTTCCCCCTTCTCCCGGTTACTTCCCACCAGGACGTCCAGTCAGCGAAGACAGTTCCCCACAACGTCCGCTCCCCGGCTCCAAGCCCTCACTTTTTGCGTCCCATCTCCTTTCAGTGCGCTCCTCCGAAGTTCACTCGTACGTCTACGCTTCCGAGCGGCGATCCTCCTTCTTTCTCTCCGGTAAGGTCTTCCTCTTCCCTTCTTGACCCTCCCTGACTTCTTGGCGCTTCCCCCGCGATCCCTCAATGCTGTTCTTTTAAACTCGTCGGCTGACTGGGGTTTTCGGGTGCCTTTTACGACCCCCACCCCCGAGGGCCCCAGATACTCTCTTCTACCGTCCCCTTCGTGGCCTTCCCAACTCAGACCGTCTACATAAGGTTCTACATTTTCTCCTAGTAGCTCTTGACACTTCCCGTCGTAGCATGTCGCTCCGGCTGCGGTGCGACCCTCGGCTTAGGCACTGGTGCTGTCTGTTTTGTGTCCCCTGTACTTAGCCCAATCGTTTTTCTCCAGGTCCAAGGTCTTAGACACTTCATGGCTTTCACGTCGCCACCTTTGGTCCCCTTTCTTCTGCTCCCGGCACGAACTTTTTTGCTCGTCGCCTTCCTTGCCTCGAGGGCGGCGTCCCTGAGAAGAATTAGTTAAAAGGACTGACGAAGTTCCCACTGGTCCCTAACGGACTGTTTCCGTTTCAGATAAGGTGCTAGTTTGTCTACATCCTGCCACTCCCCCTTTCGTCCCGAAAGCAAGTTTGTTTTTTCCTCACGCTCTCCCAGCTTTCCACTTCAAAACAGGCCCGGTTTACACCAAGAATCAGATGATTTTCGTACGTCGGGTCAAAATGCACCTTTTTTCTTTCTTTCATCCTTTGATACTTTCTAAAGGGTATCCACCTCAGCTTGATTTTCGCAAATAGTATTTTCCTGCTTATGCCCCCCTCGCTCAGTCTGTTTAGTTGCGAGTTCTTTTTATATCCTTTAATTCTAATTACTTCTTTTTTTAAATATTTTCAAGGAAGCCTTTTCGGATGAGACCGAACGCCGTGGGAATTCCCATACACGCGAATGACTCTACAGGATAAGGTGTCAAATATTGAGAATTTTATTATCTCGATTGCCCCCTGGTTAGCTCTAGGCCCTTCTTCTGTCTTTCTACATTTATGTCCCCTGTGCAATCTTGCGCTTCTTTAGCTTCCTCCCCCTCTCGTTCATACATTTACGCTTTCTGGCATGGATGCTCCTTCTTTTTTCCTGGAGTTCTGCCGATCGTCCCACTCTCTCTCTTTCTTCAAAGTTTTTCTTATACCGTTCTTAATCTCGTTGACCCCCTCTTTCTTTTCTCCGATTTTCACTTACTTCTTCTTTAGTCGTTTAGACTAGTACTCCCCGCGAGGTACCCGTCTCCGCGCTTTTTGACTCTCATTTCCCAGCTTGTCCCAGAACTTAGTGGTTCCCCTTATCTTTCCGTCGGTACTTGCAGCCTGGAAGACCTGGTTCCCCAAGAGTCCCCGCGTTTAAGAGTTCTCGCTTCTCCTTGGATAAATGATCAGCCCCGTTCGTATTTTTCCTCAGGCCTTGGTAGAACCGAATAGTCTACATTCTCATCCCCAAGAAGAGGCTCTTCTGTTTTTTTCACTCCGATTCCAACAAACCCGATACTACTACTCTCCTCTCAGGTTTCCTGTTCTTCTTGGATCTAGTCATAGCCCTGCCCAGGAGAATAGAACTGGACTTCTCACCCTTCTCCTAGAAAGATCCTCTCTTTTTTTCTGGTTCTTTCCTTTTTTTTTTCCACCTTTAGGCTTTTTAGGTAGTTTGTTTTCAGTCGTTAAGCCTCGCTGGTCCTCTCTTTCCTCGTGTTCCCCTGTATCTCTTTCCACTCTTGATCGATTTCTCCTTTCTATAGGTACTCCTTCCGTAGTCTTTCGAGAAGTCTTCTTGAACTTTCCCCTTGATGCGCGCATCCGTGGTTCTCCTCTCTTTCGAGGATCCTCCCGTTTGAGATCCTCCTTTTCCTCTTCTTTTTTTAATAATCCCTTTTTGTTTTAGAGAGTAAAGTTTCAGAGAGAAAGACCTATTGCTTTGGACTTAGTCCTCGGCTCCCCCCCCCAAGATGACCTGCTTCCTCGTCAACTTTCCTTCTTTTTCCTAAGCAGTCTTTTCCCACGAATGGAGTTCCCCTCGACGACGACCGCGTCCAGTCCTTATGGATCGTTACTGACTCCAAGCATCTTTTTCTCTTGCAAGCCCGCGGAAGCAGTCGCCCCCTCCCTCCTTTATCGCAAGTAAGAAACTGTGAAACCCCCCTCCCCCTCCCCCCCTCCTAATAGTTTCCTTGCCCCACCCATAGATTTGCATGAGCCGGTTCGATTGTCCCGACGGTTTCTTCTACTCGCCTCTTCTTAGCCCTCCTCCTCCCTGAGACACTGCTCTTCTAGGAGCTCCCCTTTTTTTGGACTTGCACCTCTGATCTTCTCTTTCGCGATCTTAGAGATCGGTTCTCCCCATCTCTCTCTCCTCCCTTCTCTTCGGAGAAAGTCGAAGCGTCTCCGTACTTTTCCTTTTTTTCTTTTCGTATTCCAGGTGCGCCCCTTTTCGGAAGACTAACTTTTTTCCTTTTTTTCTCGATTAGTCCCGGCCTTCTTTTCTTCTGCCAGTGTCTGGCTCTTTTTCCTGGCGACGTACTTCTCCTGGCGTGCTTCTGCTGACCCGAACATTTTCCTGAGCGATCCTCATCGGTCACTAACTCCCTATTTTTCAATCGATCGTTTACGAGATTCTAGATCCTTGGGGGGTTGGTTGGTTTTTTTTTTTTGGGGGGTGTTGACCCCTTCCCTCCGCGACCTCTCCCCCCCGTTCCCTTTCCTATTCCCCCGAGTGTTTCCTTGCATGCATCACCCCTCGAGCTCCTGATCCGTATCTTCTGTCAATTCCCGCGTGACTTTCTCCAGCTCGCCTTCGCGCTAATACTTCCCTATCTTTTCTGTATACCTTCAGAGGCATTCTCTTTCAGACAAAAGCTGTTTTACTCGCTCAGTTCCCTCGAGAGGCCCTCCTTTACGGCGGCTCTTTATCCCAGTCTAGTAGAACCTCCTCCCCCTCCCTTTTCCAAGTCTCTTAGTAGTTCAATTGTAATTCCTCCTATGGCTAACCTCTCTTCTCCCAATTAATTCTCCCCATAGTCTCCGCATGTTCGTTTCTTTGACCGCATCTCTTTTCTCTTTTTCACAAGTGATTTTTGCTGGCCCAGAGACTTCTTAGGCGCTTTCCCGGAAAACCTCCTCCTTCCCTTGTGGTTCCAATGGGACCGTCACTGCGAGATTAATCCCCCCCTTTCTTCTCTGGGTAACCGTTCTACCCCTTTAGTTTAGTTCCTTTCCATCGTCTTCGAAGGAGACGCTGGCAGCGTCTTTCGCCCCCCGCCTGTTTCTTTCATTTCGCGTTGAATCAATTTGCACTTGCGCTTTCAGCACCTCGAAGTTTCCTCGGAGCCCCCCGAGTTCTCGTCGACAACCGTCCTCCCTTCCCCCACGTTGCCTAGTTCACAGACTCTTCGCGACCCCCAGACTACTGACCTGTTTCAATCCGACTGCTTCTCCCTTACTGTACATTTGTTTTCCCTTTTCTCTCTTGAAGTGGCTCTATTAAGGTTCTCCAACCACTTCTCTTTAAGAGGTGATGGGTTCTGAAACTTCTCCCTTAGCGTTTCCCCTTTTAGTTCTGGAGTTTCCTCGACCTTTTCTCAGATTTCATCTTTTTCCCCGGTCGTTTTCTCGTATTTCTCGACCGCTATTAGTGATTTCCGTACATTAGAGTAGGTCGAACCCGGCCGTTACTCTTTTCGATCTACGCTTAGAGTACGCAGTTCCTTCTTATCTCTTGCACCTTAAAACTTTTTTTCCCGACGGCAGCAGCCAGACTTCGTCGTTTTCATGGCTTTTGCTGCATTTTTGGTCCACTCCTTACGTAGCGTCCTTTGATACTTTTTTAAACGAGCCTTGTTACTTAACTTAGTAGCACTTCCTCTGCGAATGAACTGCCTGGTAAAATTCCACTTCTTCCTCTGAGTGAATGGCCTCTTTAGGACCTTCCCCTAGACCGGAGGCGATAGAGATTTCCACTTGGTTTAGCGTCAGTTTTTAGCGCACATAGTTCCACGACTTATTTTAGCCCTTTTTCCCCTCTCTCCCTCTAGCTCTTCCCTGAGTCCTTCTCTCCTCCTTCAGAGTTTCGGTCCTATTTCCCTCCCCGAGAACTGCTTCCTGAGCCCTAAGCAGGATTCTGCTGCTCTCTCCCCATTTGGGCGAAGAGAGCCATATAATAATGAACCATGGTAGAGATTTGTTTTTCTGTTCTTTTCCCTTTTTTCTTGGGCTTTCTGAGTACTGCAAGATGTTTCTATTACCCTTTCCTCAATGCCTACTTCTTCTCTCTAGTTTCTATCTCATGCTCACCCTTTTTTTTTTATAAGCCAGATCTATTGATTTCGTAAGGCTATCGTCTCTTTTGTAGTACTTCAAGGAGTACTATTCCCGCCGTATCTGCATTTCTACGTATGATTCCGCTACTCTCCCCCCCTTAGGACCTCCTCGTTTTCCTTTCTTCTTAGTGCTTAACGACCCGGATTTAAAGCATCTTTTCAGTTAATCTCAACACCGGCGGCAGTCGTGCTGCCTCCTCAGGACAAGTTTCCCTATGTATTTTACCCTTCCTCCTTTGACTTCCGCGAGAACTCCTGTTGTATGTGATTTTTCCAGTCGCCTTTATCCCGAGTTACTATGATCTGTCTCTAGCCGTCTCTCCACCCACACCTTCCTTTTCCTGGTGAAGCCAACGCTTTTCACGCGGCAGATTCCCTTTAATATCTCCTTTTAATCCCTTCTCCTTTTTTTTTCGTCTTGAGACCTTTTCCCTTTAGCCATCTGCCTCTTTCCTTTTTTTAGTTCTTCATTGACAAGGTAGACTTTTTTTCGAGTACCTTTTCTCCCCTTACCTCGGTTCCGGAGCTCGTGGTCCCTTTTTCCCTTTCTTTTTACTAGTCTCTTCTTCGATCGTGAGCACTGCCCCGTAAGAGAAGTTTTAGGACCTGCGTGACCCAGTTTTCCCTCTCTTTTGACCCCTCGAGATACTCTGGTTAGCGGAGATACCCCTTGAGGTTCCTCCCCTCCTTCGTGATAAAGTCTCCTTGAACCTTCCCCTAGCTTTACCTTTTAATCTGGGATCTACTCAGAATCTTCGCTTGAACCTTGAAACTACCCTCTTTCAAGAATTGACGACTTTCCTTCAGGCAAGCTCATATCAGGCCCCTACCTTCTGATGTCGATCTTCTCTTTGCGCTTTTCAGCCTCTTTCGTCTTCCGAGTACTTTTTTACCCTCAGTGTAGTTTTCCTCTCCCCGTTGCATGTGCCTTTCAGTCCCCTGAACATGCGATCTCAGTAAGAAGAGGCCTCTCTTCCTTGGTTCTCCGGATAGAATTCCTAACCCCCTGTGTACTTCAGTTTCTTCTTCTTTGAGGATTAGATCGGGGGATCGTCTATCTCCTCCAATTCATTAGAGACGCCTCCCCAGAAGTCTTCGTCAAGCGTGCCCCCCTCACTCTTCTCGACTTACGTTCCTTTCCGACTTTAATTTCTCCGAGGAACACTTTCCCGATGTTTCGCCGTATCCCTCTGATTTTACTGTTTTCTGATTTCCTTCCTGACCTCGGCACGCTCTTTACTTTCATCTCGGGACGTCTGCTTCAATCTTCCTTTGCCTGACGCTAAAGGTTCTCGGGCTCACGGCCAAGTTAGGCCCCCTTCTCAACTAAGCCCTCCGTCCTTCCGTGAAAAACCTGAGCAAAAATCTTGCACGCCGCCTTTAGGCTCAACGCATCTCCCCTTTTAAGAGGCTTTATACGATTCCTTCTCGTGATGACTTTCCTCTCTTTCCCCAATCTCACTCCCTTCAGCGCCGTCCTAATTTTAGTCTTTTGCTTCTATACCTCCCCATACGTAGCAGGATGCGCGCCCTTTCCTCCTCGCTTCTGCTTGCCAATCGTCGTAGACCCCCTGGCAGCTCCTTTTTCAGTTCACGAACCAACGCTCACTGCTGGAAATCTACTTGCGCCCCTTTCACTCGATCGTGGGCACCCCTGAAACAGCCGCTACTCTCAATCCGGGAGTCACTATTTTTCCTGAAGTACGATCCTTCACCCTTTTTCCCGTTTTGCGGCCCTTTTCCCGTTCGCCCCTTTTCTCCCTCCCCCATTCACCGGCTTCTTCGGGACTTTTTTTCCGCCAACCGGCTGTATAAGCTTTCACCCTTTGTTGAGACCCTGAAGGCTGTCGTCCATCCACCAGTTCACGTTCTTAGCGTAATTCCTCCTTCTGGCTATTGAGAAGATCCGAGCGTCAGACCTTCCTCTCCAGACCCCTTTACATGTTTGTTTTGCCAGCTCCCCTTTTAAGATTCCATTCTCCCTTATTCTGAAGCTCGAGTTTTTTTATGAGTTCACCCCTTACATGTTTCCCCACTTGCGCTTCACTCCCTTCTCTTTCCAGACCAAGATTTGCTGCCTCCCCGGCCCACATCCCAACCCTTTCACTTGTAACAGTATCCTCATGCCTTTCCTTTTCTTTGGCAACTGCAGCTGGTGCGAGACTTCTTTTGGTCTCCTACCTTTTTCCCCTGGGATCCATCTCTAGGTGTTTATTGCGTTTTTTCTTTAGCAACTTATCCTTTTACTAGTCCTTTCGAGTTGTAGATCAGACCTTTTCTCTAAACTGTACGTCTCCCCCCCTCTCCCCCCTTTTGTGCCTGTTTCTTCGATGAAGAATCCGGGTTGCTTTCCACGCGACTGCCCACTCGAATTTTTGATGGACCGTTTCCCCCTCGTCGACTTCTCCTATTTCTCTTCTTTCGTTTTGGTTCCTTCCCTGCATTGTGCACAGTTAACCTCTTTTTTCGATTGCCAAATCACCAGGCGATTAAGATCGCCTATTCACTGATGAGATTCGGCTTCTGGAGCTGCTCTCTCCTTGAGCTTTACTTTCTCCTCTTTTCATCCCATCTTATGACGATATTTCTTCTGATTTTCCACGCGTGTTTTCCTATCCCCCCTCCCCCGTTTAGTCTCGTCTGCCTTCCCCTCAGAGACCTTCTTTCCAACTTTTCCCTTCCCTCGTCATTCCTTTCGCGCCTATCCCGTTTCGTTTCCGCACGTTTTTAGAAATTCCTCCATGTCCCTTTTTTTTTTCACGAATTTACGTCCCTTCCCGTCTCCCCCTCCATTTTCGCCTGTTCCGCGCTCTTTTTCTCGAGTGATGGTTCTAACCTATCCTCCTTCCCTAGCGTAGACGAGTGTTTTGTCTTTTTTCACGCGCTTTCCAAACCAACACGTCCTCCTCCCTCCCCGCTGACGCCTTTAGGTTTTCTCGCGTGTTCCTATATCTTTTTTGTCTTGACTACCTTCCCCGAGCCTCCGTCCTCCTGTCCTCACGCTACGCTTTTGAGCGGGTTCTCTTCTGTGAAACGGTTCGTAGCGTCTCTTTTTTTTTCTTTGGCGAAGTAGTTTCCGCGCGGGTCCCTCTGCATAGATTTCTTTTTTTCGTTTTTTTCGACCTGAACGCGACTTCTCCCATTAGGTACACTCCCCTCTTTTTTAGGATTCGGCTGGGAGTTTTTTCCAGCGTCAATTGTTGCCCAGAGACGAGGCTATCTTGATCCTCCCCCCCCTCTGCTTGCCGCTTCCTGCATCTCTCTCTCTTCCTTACCCCCCTTTTTTCTCTTAGATGCCCTTTTGAGAGACCTCCGAGTGTCTTATCAGTTTCTAGTCGTATTCCTCAAAAGTATCCTCCCCTTCTCCTCCCACGTTTCCCTTTCTTGCCTGCAGAAGACTCATTTGCGTCCACGACCATCTTCACCGGAATCTTTTTTTGTCAGCTGGCTTTCCCCCTCCCCGATTTCCTTTTATTCCCCATCCCTGATCTTTTCCTTCCCCCCAACTACCTTCCTATCTCAACGTCTAGAACCGGTACCTTACAAGTTCACAATCGCGATCTCTTTCTCCCTTTTGCTTACCGGTCTCTGACGCTTAGAGTCCGCGTTTTATTAGCCCTCAAGCCCCTTTCGAAATGTCTGTAGTTCTCTCTTTTTTTTTACCCCCACCGCGCTTCTTTCTTCCAGACTCGCTATCGGTTACTTCCGTCACTTGATCATCGCTTTGCCCATTTCTCCTCCTCCTCTTAAGTGTGGTTCCATGTTTTCCCCCCCTTTTTCCTTGAAATCTTGTCGTCCCCAAGTCGTGTCTTTTTTCCCCCTTCTTATGCGGCCTGACGTGTCTCTGCAGTGCGCGGCCCTTCTTCTTCTCGTCGATAGGCCTTTTTTGCTCTGTATTCCACGCCCACTCCTCGAGCTACTTCCCTTTCCCCTAACGATGTTCGTAATAGATAAGTTGGCTCGCGGTATTGATCCAGCTTTGCACTCGCTCCTCCTCATAGGGCTCCTTCACCTCTTCCCGCGTTTTTTCTTTCCCAGAAGCATCTCAGCTTGCCTTTTTTCCCTCGAGTTTATGTGAAGAGCTCGGACCCTAGGAGCAATCCCCCTCTGATTCTGCGAATAGTCTCTCGGCACTTTCCCCTTCCCCCTCTTAATTCTCGTGTCAAGATTGAGTTCTTTCCGACCTTATCGTCCCGTTTTTCGAAAGCTTATCCCTTCTCGCTCAATCGTTTTGACAGCCGACACACCCGCTTCTGGCTACTCCCTCCCCCCTACTAGTTACACTACTTGAGACCAGCTAAGGCGCCTGAGCCCCGATGCGTTTGCAACTCCTTCCATATCCTTTGAGGATTTGGAACCGTTCCTGTGTTGCTTGGTCTGATTTAGTCTCCTAGTGTGAAACTCCCCCTTCTGGGCTCAACTTGTCAGGCCCTCTGGACTGCTCAGGGTTTGGTTTGCCCTTTTCCTCTCTGAGGTGTTTTCCCCTTAGAGTTTCGTTTATTCGTCGTATTAGACTAAACTTTGTCGCGCATTCTACTCTAATTTTTTTCGGCTCCCTCTCCTCCCAGTCGTTTCTTTTAGAAGCCCGTCTCCGTTTTGAGGACTCCCTGCCATCGCCCCAGCCGATTGCTTTCGCCACACCTATTTCAGACCGCCAACCCGCCCACGTTCCTCCTTTCGATTCCCCCTTTTCTCCCAATGCCTCATGAAGCGACGAAGGTCCCTTTCCCGATCTGAATGGTCTCGTTCGAAAGAGTCTTTAGCCCTGTACCCTCAGTGTCACGGCTCTCCTTCCACAGTTGATTAATGTGATGGGTTTCTTCCCCCTTCCCCGAAATGCTGAGTGCGTAGACGATGGTCCCTGCACTCCCCGGTTTTTTCGGCTAGTAACCCTTGATTCTCCGAAGAGCCCTCCCCCCTTAGCATCTCTGAACTCGTCCTTTGAAGCTAATTTCGACCGTTTATCTTTCCCAGTATTCCCCTGCTCCGACAGTCTTGCCTCCTATAATTTGTTGCCTTCTTGGTCGCATTTTTTGTCTTTTCGTACTTATTTGTTTCTTTCTTCTGTTGAGAAGTTTTTTTCCTTTTATATCAGTACTGGAGCGCCTTTCAAGGCCTCCATTTTTTTAACTCTTGCTACCTTGCTTCTTTCCCCTCGTCGTTCGAAGTTGACTCTCTCCTAGTCTTGCGCCTTATTTTTTCGTTCACCTGCCTGACCCTTTTCTCCTATCTTTCGCGGTTCTCCTGATGGGATGCAGCTCCGAGCTTAGGCTTTTAATGCATTGACAGTCGGCTAGCGATGATATTCCTGGTCAGCCGTCCGAAGAATTCCTCTCCGTCCGATTTTTCCCTAAGAGTAGCCGTTTAATTTTCACCCAATTGATACGCGAGGCGTGATTCCTCCCTTGTTTTATTTTCCTTTAGACGTAGGGCCGATTTGTAGGACCCCATCCCTACACTCGCCTTCCGTATCTTTTCTTTGATTCACGCAGACTTCTTATACTGCTCCCCGGATCTAATCTCCCTGAGTTTTTTCGCGTTTGCAAGTATCTGGCTTTTGCTAGCCATTTTCTTCCTGCTCTTTTTTTTCTCGTGAACGCCTTCTCGTTTTCTTCCTCTCCCTCTTGACATCTCACCCAGTTAGTAGTAGGCGTTATCACGCGGATCTCAAGCAGCAGAGTAGACTCTCCAAGTATTTTTCTTATTTGAGATCCTTACCCCTGGACGGCGCAGAAGGTCTTTGTGACTAATCCCCCGAACTTTTCTTCCTAGTTTAGTCCAATGTCCCCCCTATCTTCGGTCCAGTGACTCCTCCGACCCTTTGCCGAACCTTCTCCGTGCGTGCATTCCCAAAGGATGACCCCCATTTCCCCCCCTCTGTAGAAACGTTC
>Ga0179593_1279516_pt1 | contig 15294 bp, 15 predicted proteins | sample CZODoug2_1_08_16_FD_185931 | JGI IMG/M metagenome (GOLD analysis project Ga0179593, IMG submission 185931) | Vadose zone soil fungal communities from Angelo Coast Range Reserve, California, USA - CZODoug2_1_08_16fungal (PacBio error correction) | ecosystem: Environmental > Terrestrial > Soil >... | reverse complement strand
GGAGTATTTTTCCTCCTGGGAGCCTCCTAAAGCCCCTTTCGTTTTCAGACCCGAGTATTCGTGAGTTATTTTCCCCTTCCTTCTTCCTCGAGTATAGGTCATAGACCCATCTGCCCTTCTTGTTCCAATAGTCCAGCTCGATTCTGGAACTCGCTGTGGATCTCCTCCCCCTTCGTCCATCCCCCCCCCCAAAACTCCAAGAGCGGCGCCCCAAACTTCCTGGCAACGCAACTGCCCTCCCCGAATTCTATTTTTTTTATACAGATTACATCAACCCCTCCACCCTCCCTTTCCCTAATTTCCCCTAAAAACCCCACCCTACCTGGCCTCTTTAGCCGGGATTTTTTCCTTTCGACCCCCCCCTAAGTTCGCGGCCGCCCTGACAGAAGCATTTTGCCCTTCAAATTGATTTATTCTTGAATTCTTTTGACCCCACATCCGACCTTCCTTTGATTTTTCTCAATTTATCTAAACCTTACCTTTTACATGCCTCAGGCTCTTAGACTTTCTTTCCAGTTTCCCCCCAAGGACTTAGTTTCCAGGTCATTATCCTTCCTGGGCAGTCCTGTTTATTGTTTTTCCGGCCAGACCACCCCAATGGTTCGTCCCCCCTTGGACTTAGGGTTGGATACTCGGCGTTAACTTAAGTAGGCATCTTTCCCCCCCCAGGGAATTGGTTATTTTCCTTCTTCTCCATGTTCTTCTGCACCATACCCTCGACGCCGGGGTATTCCCTCCTCTCCAATCGCGTCACCTCCCCTTTCTCATGTTCACATCCCTCGTCCCCCAAGTTATTTTAACATTTCACTTAATGCGTGGAGTTTTTCTTTTCGCTGAGCCCCCCCTGTAAGATTCCATGGTTTCTGGCACCCCCTCCCTGCGTTAATGACCAGCGTCCCCCCCTCAGTCAACATCTTTTTGAACACCTCGATCCCTTCCTTGAGTCCCCCAAGTTCTGCTTAATAGTTTTTTCCAGATCCCCCCTTCATGAAGCCGGTGTCTTTCCCTTCCCCCTCGACTTGAGTAGTTTGAGTAGATAGGCGGTAGTGAGATCCCCTCCTGGAGTTAGAGGAGTAAACCCCCCCTTTTACACAATTCTCCTAAAGTTTTGCTTTAGCCATATTTTAAACAGTCTACCTATATCTTTCCTGAAGGCCCCACTCTTCCTTGACTCTCCGTGTTCCCAGCGTTCCTTTTTGCCGATTAGTCCTTGGTCTTCTCCCCCGACAAATTGCGTTGCCTTTCCCCCTAAAGACCCCCAGGATTCCTCTTCGTCTTTTTCATTCCGAACCTCCTACGGTGATGCGGTCCCATCCAGCAGTCTAACCGCTTTCGGTGCTTTTTCGACCCGCACAACCCGTTAGTTTTCCCCCTTAGATTCCTAAGGATAGGGAATTTTAATTCTTTTTACAGGCCTGCTTTCAGACTTCACCCATTTTGAAGGACCTTCCTTTCCCAAGCATTTCGTCCCTCAATTAGTAGATCTTTTTTTTTTTTTTACCCCTTTTCCCCTTCCCCTTTTATGTTATTGCGTACTCCTTGACGTTTTTCGTTCCCAGTTATGAGGGTTATCTTTTCTTGGCCCAACCTAAGGCAAGAAATGTCTTTTGGTAAAAGTGTCACCTGCCCCTTAGTCAGGATCCAACCCTTTTTATATGAACCCATCTTACCATGGTGACCTTTTTATGGTTTTTCATTTCAGTAGCCCCTCCCCTTTCCGTTTACATTCTCCTCACTTCTTGCGAGGCATACTTTTCTTGCTTACCTGGTTTAGTGTTTCCTCTGGGAATTCCCTTCAACCCCCAAGTAGATTATATCGTCCTCCATCCGCCCCGTGGTTTTTACCTCCCGCCTCCCAAAACCCCCTCTGTTCCTGACACCAACGTCTGGTCCCAACCCCCGAGTCCTTTTTTGACCGGTTTCCCGGTGTTGAAACGTGTCCTGCGCCCTCTTTCGCCACACGTAACTTGTTCTCATGGGTTTTTTCTCTCCCTTTAGAAATGTGTCGTTGCCTTTTAAGCGGTCAGCCCCTGGGATGATCCCATGGCGTGTTTCTTTTTTCCTTTGGGTCCTTTTCCTTACATGAATTTTTTCAATGTTCGCTGTCTCCTGTAACGGTTCAGTTTCGGGCTTGTCAATTAACAGCACCCGCTCACCTTATCCGTCTTGATGTTGATTAGCCTTCCCCCCCCTCATTGCAGATTTGGTTTTACCTCGTATGAGTCCCACAACTACGCCCTTTTGTTCTTCAATGTTCAAGAATTTTATTCTTCACCTCTTTCCCCCCCTTTTTTCCTCCATTAGTTCCTTCGGATACTTTTCCAAGCAGTGCGGGGTACCCGTCTTTATTTGGCCTCTAAAATATCGCCCCCTCTTTGTTTTTGCTTCCCCTTAATTTTTCTCCTTCTCCCCTTCCACTTGTCGGTTTCTTTCCCTAGACCTGATTTAGGGTTAGTCCCCTTCTCTTCCCCCGGTTAGGCGTTAAAAAGTTTTCCTTATCAATAAGTTTCCCCCTTTTGAGTGTCAAAGCCCCCTTTGACTCATGTCCCCCTTCGGGCCGTTTTTACTTTTCTCTGAGTAATCTTCCTTTCCTGACTAACGGTCTCTACTTTTTACCTCCGGTACCTCGACCCCCTTTCTCTCTACAGATCAGCATCCCTGCAGCCGTCCCGTGCCTAATTCCCCGCGTCCCAAGCTTCTACCCCTCCTCGGGCACGCCCGTCCCTTTACTTTTTTTCCGTTGAGTACTGTCTCTGTTCCCTATAGTTCCCTCTAGGTCTTGCTTTGGACCGCCCCCCAACTCACAACCAGTACCGTTAAACTTCTGAGGTCCTTTTTTGGTCCCGGATATGGGGTTTCCTCCAAGAATAGCACACAATGTTTTCTCTTTCTCTTCCAAGCCCCCCCCGCCGTTGTTGTGTTTAGTGATAGATCTTTCTTCCCCACCCATTTTCCTTCTCTTCCTTATCCCCCACCCCAACCCTCGACGTGTCCAGAGAGTAAAGTCATTTCCTGTAGACCACCTGTCCACTTTTTTTTTCTTGGCCCCCTTTTGGCTTGTACCCTCCGTCACCTTACACCTCCTTCTTCCTTTTTAAATGAGGTTTTGTTCCATATTTTCTGCGGTCGCAGCTCTTTTTATATTTTTGGTTTTTTTGTTATTGTCATTTTGGGCTTTCCACTGGTTTTGGACTACTTTCATAGACCTACACTTCTTAAAATACATGAATCGTGCCCATCGCCTATGATCCTCATCCTCATCAAACTGTGGCCCCACCTAAACCTTATCAGTACGGTTTTAAACGAGTTCCCCTCCTCATTTCCTCACTTGGTCTTTTTTTTTTTTTTTTTTTTTTCCTTTTCCTCTCAGGCCCCTGCAAACCTTTCCCCGGGGCGTCTTCAAAGGGGGGACTGTTAAATTCGGTGATGTCTAGCACCCCTTCCCCCCCCCCCCTTTAGCCCCTTTGTTTCCAGTATCGGACTCGGAAACAATTCCCTGCCTGCGACTTACCCCCCCTTTCCAGGGGGTTCTTTCCCCCACCCCCCCCACCCACAACCTGACCCCTTTGGACTTGATCCTCTGATCAGCTTTAAGTCGTGAAACCATCTCGAGAGCTCTTTATCCTCCCAATAACTCCGTTTCACGCTACTGTCCTACCCCCCCTTCCTCTAAATGCCCTTTCTTTGCGCGGTCTCTCCCCCTGTCCCTTTTTTTCTCCTGCTTTCTCCCACAATTTACGGCATGCTTTACTTACGGCCTTACGCGACTTTCCCCCTCCGGCCCAGAGGCTTCCCCCCGACCCTCCCTTTACGTTCCCCTTTGATGCGCTTGCCATTAACAAGGTTTTCCCCCCCTTTTCTACACTTCGTACCTTATCGCTGGCCCTAAACTACACGTTTTCAGCCTTCTTGGAACCTTTTATTACTTCCCTTTTCAACCTTCCCCTGGCTCCATTTCCACCCTTTTCCTAGACCCCTCGAGGCTGCCATTGACAGTTCGTGCCTCCTTAGCATTTGCACCGTTAAAATGCCTGGCAACACTTCCTCCCCACGGACCTACCGTCCCATTGCAATTATGGTAAGTTTTCTTTTAGCTTCCTTTTTTTTTTTTTTTTTTTTTTTTTGTTTTACAGTGATCTTGTTTCTTTACTCGTGGGACCCCCTTTTGTTTCTTCCGTACATTCCCTTTTTAGCCCCATCCCCTGTGGGCAAGGCAGGATTCCTGATAGGAAGCTCCTTCTTTAAACTCGGTATAGTTTTGTCCAATCCATCCCTTCCCTTTCCCATTTTGTCGATGGGTTCCCTCTTCAGTCTGCGCCACTTGGTACGTTACCCCCCCCCCCTTTACGGCTAGGTGACACACAGCATGCCTCTCGTGATATGAACCCCCGTTTTCCCCATATTAGCTACATCGACCTGGATAAAACCGTTTTTGGTAAGGACGTATTCCTCTAGAGGTGTGACTCCCATTAGCTTTTGCAAATTCTTTTTTTTCCCTAACCCTGTTGCCTGCTGCTTCACGTCGTATCTAGTTTTATTAGACCGTGTTACCCTACGACGATCTTCCGTTGGGATGTAAACAACCTGCTAGCGTTAGGACTGTCTTCCCCCATATTCTCCGTCCAACGTCTATTTCCCGAACATTCTCGCAAGTGTTCAGTTCCGTTTTTATAGTGTGAGGTTGTTGTTCGGACTAATATCTCTTTTCTTTTGTAGGCCAATTTCCCTTGGACTCTTTGCACCTCCTGAGATTTCCCATTCATATTTGGTTCCGTCATCTTCTATTTTTTGTGATTTTCTTTTTTTTTTTTACGAGGAGGACCGTCTGCTTGTCCCCCCAGACCAATAAATTTACCCCTTCGGGAATCCCCCCTGTACAGGCTTTATACCTAATGTGTTTTCCTCTATTCCTTTTTTATAATACTAGTTATTTTTACATTGTATCCGACAATTCTTTTGTTATTTTTTTTCTTGGGATTTCCATTTGCACCCCCTTGGCCAATTTCGAGATATTTCCTTTGCACCTCTTTTGTGTATTCTCGTCAGTTATTTCCACCGGTCACTAAAGAGGTGGTTTTCACCTTGTTCCCTTCCCGCCCTTATCCTCCCCCCCCCCCGGCCTTTCTGGTTTTTCTCCTCCATACAACGCACAGTCTTACTTACCAGTGGCCTTGGCCGGTTTATTTTTTTCCCCTCATCGGTGGAGCATGCTTTAGGATGGCAGACCTCCTTCTTCTGGGTTGAAGTTTTTCTGCTTCTGTTTCTCCTGGCCAACATCCAACCTTTATGGCAGGACCTTCCTGGCCGCCTATCTCCCACCCCCTACTCCCTGTTCACTCCGCTGGGGCTGGCATTTCCCCCAATTCAAGTGCCAGGAGAATTGCCTCACTATAGGAATTGACTCCCTCGAACCTTCCTGTGGGTTTACTTACCGGCCTTTTTCACGAATGCTCTCTTCAGCCTCCTTTTGCCCAGCGTCACTTTTTAGAACATGAATTAAGTAAGTCCCTTGCAAAACGCCTCAATCACCCCCCCAAATTCGCCTTTCCCATACTTTTTTTCGTCCGACATTTTGCTTAGGGCTCTTTTCTCAGGTCCCCCTTGCCTCCGATCCGATGGAATGCCGTTGTCTTTACAATGTTGCCCTTTTGATGTACTGAGTACTATTGGATCCTTTGATTCGGCCTCGTTCCCTTTTACGCCTTCCTTTTCCGTTATTTCCTTTCTTTTTGGCGAAGTCCAAACGCGTAGTTTCACTCCCCAAATGCGTCTGATCCCTAAGAAGTGAGATAGCGCTGCTCGAAGCCGAGTTTCCCGCTCATCTCAGCTCGGACATTGTGATTCTTTTTTCCTTTTATTCCTTCTTTAATCCTTAGTATTGTACTCCTTGTTTTGTTATCCTTTTTTTTTCTACTGACTGGGAGTCAATAATAAACGCAATGAGGATACCATGCAAACTTCTGAGGCTTAGCTCTCCCTCTTCTTCTATCTCTCTCTCTGCATAGTACCCCTTTCTTTTCCACCTGTTGTTTAGTCCCCCTCGACTCGTGGGGTGCGCGTCCCGCCGCCGTTCCTCTCACCACATGTATAGCACACTTCCTCTGCACTTCAGCTCGCCGTCCTCAACCGGATCCACTTACCTCCCCCCTCCCCACCTCCTTTTTTCCTAGTGACCATAAAAAACCGAAATCTGTATCCCAGGAGCGTTTCCTTGCTACTGAATCCCTTTCTGAATGGTCTTGAAGAGATAGTATTTTCCCTTTTTGCGATGCGGATCTTCCGGCGTTAACCCATTACGTACCTTGAGTCGCTTCCGCGAACAATTTCCTATCGCCCCCTTTTCGCGTGAGTTGGCCACGGAAAAAGGCCGTTTTCGGACGCACTTCCATATTTTATGCGGCCGGCTCCGGAAACCCCATCCGTCTTTTCACCCTCCCTCCACACGACTGGCTCCCAACCATTGGAATGGGTTTATTTTTTTTGTGAACAAGTCAGGCCTCTGGCCATAGCCCTCTTGGTGATCCTTTCTTGCAAGTGATCTCGGTTCCTTTCCAAAGCAAAGCGCCCCCTCTAACGCGAGCAGCGACGGTTGCGAAAAGGGCTAAAGCCCAACTTTCCCCCCGGTAAAACGTAGCTTCAGTTCCTCCTTCGTGCTTGTCTTTTTTCAACGGAGTTTTGTTCCTCGGTGCTCTTGAATTCCCCCGTTACAGGACCCCCAAAGATCGTAAATATGTTTTTCACCACGTAGGTAGCCTTACTGGATGCCATCTCTAGCTTCCCCATCCTCCCCTTTTTCCTGATAGCGAACACCCGGTTCCCATGGACCTCTACAGGGAATTTGCTGGATAGTGGAGAGAGAGTGATGGTCGGAATACCGTCGTGAGAGAGTATGGAAACCCTCTTTCATCAAGTCTGTTTCCCCCACTCCCCCCCTGATGGGCTTTTCATCTTTCCCTTCCCCTTCAGCCGTCTTGAATATTTACGGACCCCCCCCAAATGATTAATTGAACTTTCCTTCTTTTCCATGTAAAGATCCCCTGCCTTATACTCCTAGTCTTTTTTTTTATCCCTAAAACTGGTGGAACAACACTCCAGATGCCTAGTTCGTATGGTTCATTCCTTTTCCCCTAACTGGACCCGGCGTGACCCTTTTGAGTTACTCCGGTGATGTCGAACCAGCCCACCCAATTCCTGTCAGACTTGAGCAGCATTCTTTAGCAGGGCCCTTCACCGGATACGTACTTTTCTTAGGCTACTTTAACTACCAGGTGTGGAGGACTTCCTCGTCTTTTCCCCCGCCGACTGAGTTGACACCTTCCCGATTAAGCGGAAGGAACTTTTATGGTCCAGTCTGTACGCATGCCGCCGCCCTTTCTTTAATACTCTCCCAGAAGTACCATGTTGTTCAGTTTATCTTCTTTTTAACCCCTTTTCCGCCAGAGTTTGGTACCCGCTTCACCTGAAAGAGCTTCCTCTTTTATCACCCCTCCTGGATTTGTTTATGTTAAAAGATTAGTTTCCTTTTTGACGATACTTTCCTCGGAATCCTGCGAACGGTTGTTTGGCCCGATTCCCCGCGTGAATTTCGTACTGCCCCACCTTCCCCCGCTCCGATCGACTTCCCGTTGTCCACCGCCTCATCCCAATTCCCAGACTTTTTCGCTTTGGCCGCAGGCCCAGATTCGTTTGAGGCCCGGGTTGGTGGAAAAGGTGTGCATGCGACTCTCCCCCCAAGAAACCCCTTCAACTCGTGCCGCCTCGATATGTTTGATCCTCCCCTTCTCCCCTCAATCTTATCGTTTTTCGACTGTAAGCAAGGGATGATCCCTTCTTTGTTTTTCGGCATTGCGTATCTTTCCCTTAAATAAGTGTGTCTTAATGCCCCCTTAATGTAGGAGGGTTTCATTTCCCCAGTCACTTCCTCACATCTCCGTCTTCCTCTGGGTAGTGTTCCGCCGCCTGCCTGTTGTCGAGGGTTTAATTCTTTTCCGGCAACGTCCCACTTTGACCTGTGCACGAATTGTCAGGTGAACACTCTTTCCTGTGATTTTCCCCTAAAGTCAGTTGGTTCCGTTTTTTAAAGATTTCGCGTTCTCGTCAGTTTTGGGAGACCATATCGCCTCAGCGTGTTTTTGCCATTAAACAGTCTTTATCGATTTCCCTCCCCTTTTCGTTTTTGTACCTCCGAAACCCCAGTCAGTCCGCCTAGTCCCCGGCTGTCGACTTCCTTAGCTTGAAATGAAAAAGTTTTTATATGGAGCGATCAATCCTGTTACCTTTGTTTCACAGGCCCCCGTCAGCCACTCCCCCTTTTCCGTTTGGGGGCGGGGCCGCTATAGTCCCCCAATGTTAGGAACTGAATGAAGGGGCTGCTTCCCAAACTCACGTAAGGAGGAAACCTGGTTTCTGTACAGTTGGCCGGAGGCTGGGAGCTCGTCATGCCTCCTCTTCTGTTTGCCGATCTCGCAGTACCCGGCCAGTTCCCCCCTTTCCCCCCGCTCTGGGCACGCCGTTTCTTTGAGAATATTACGTGAACCATCGTACGTGCCCCAGAGAAGGTCTTGTGAGTTCTGGGACCGCCCCCTTTTGCCTCCCCCCCCCCCCCCCACTTTCCCTCTAAGTGGTCGAGATAGTCCTGTTGTTGAATGACCTCTTGGACTCGAGCACTTGTTTCAGATCTACCATTTTGGTTGTTTTTGATCGAGATATTCCCGCCAACAATTTTTTTTTCTAATTCCCTCCTGTCGTTTCACACCCGAGCCTTGTGATACGTACCCTGCACTCTGCCTTCCCCTTTTTTGGCTATTTTTCCCCTTTCCAAAAAGCGACCAAGTTTACACTCTTCTTTTCGCTATGTTGTGGTCACCGGCCAGATTTACGCCTTCCTCCCCCCCTTTACCGGCTCAAAGGCGTGATTCTCAGCCTTGGGACTTCTTTTCCTTCTAGAAGGCGGAACATACCTTTCTGAAGTTCCCTTTGATTCTCCCCTGCATTCCCCACCGGTTTGCCCCCGGGTTTCTCCCTTACCTTGCTGGCCCCCGCGGAAGCCTTTCATCCTTTCTTCTAACATCTCTCCCCCCCCACCCACGTCCAATGGATTGTCCATGTGCTGCCCTTTTTGAACAACATTTTGCTGGATTTTTATTGCCTCCATGATGAACTCGTACTTTCCAGACTCCAGGGTCCCTTTTCCCCCTTTTACTTCCCCCCCCCCGCCTTCCCCGGGGGGACCCCATATTCCACCCCCTACAGTAGCGTTAATCCATTCCGCAACAAGCCTGAGCGCCGAGATTTTCCTCACAGTACGACTTCTTTTTTCCTGCTCCCTTCTTCCCACCTCTCTTCCATGCCATCTTTTCTTTCCTTATCTCACCTTTATTTTTCGAAGCAATTAGATGAAAAATTCCAGCCTTCAACGTGGTTAGTTTTTCCTTACGGCCTCCGCAAGCGTTCCTGGACTTTTGCATTCATACTCCAGTCCCCTATTATCCATGGTCAGTAGTGATCTTGATGCAAATACCCCCAAACGGGTTCTCTTTCCTCCCTCCTTTTCTTTCTGTTGTAATGAACTAGTATCCCCCTTGCCCTGCACCCCATTGCCGTCCCCCGTGGTTACCTGAAGTCAGGAACCTCCACTATTTCTCTCCCGCTTCCCCCCCCCCCCCCCTGTTCTTCACCTCTTTCCTTCTGAGTGGCGAATTTTAGTTGAAACGTAAACGGGCCCCCAGCACCCTCCCAATGTCATCTGTGAATTTTTTCCCAGCCTTTCCCCCCTCGCCCATCTTCTCAGAGGCTTTGGAAACCTTTTCTTCTTCCTTCCTCGTTAATGGGGGACCCCCTGTATACTCCCGCTTTTCCTCGACAACCCCCAATTCGGCTGGGCACGTCCCTTTCTTCTCCCTTCTGCCCTTTTCCTTTCCAGACGGAATTTCAATGTAGGGCGGCTAGATTTTGACATCCTCCCTTCCCTTTTTCACACCACATCTGTGACCGATTTGTCATTGCAGGTGCCAGTTCCCAACCCCCCCCTCCATGGCTTATGATTTTTTTCCCTTCACCCTCCCCCTTCCCATCCTTCCCCTCTTTTTTTTTCCCGTGACTTCCCAGCGTACGCATGCGTCTTTTTTAACGATAACCCCTTTGGTCGTTCCCGTTCCTCATAGGCCCCTCCTTCGTTTTCCCCCCTTCTTTCCCCATTCCTCCCGGTTCTTTAGGCGGCTAATGGCCAAACGTCTGGGCCGCCGTATCCTTCCTTCCCCCTCTTCTCCCTTCCGTTTTGGTGTACATCACCTGTCTCGTAGAAGTGACCAATATTGCCGCCTTTCACACCGTATCTCTTTCTTTTCTGCACAATAACCCCGACCATGTATGCCGTTTTCTTTCTTCCTTCAGCTCCATTTGTCCTGGCCCCCTTCCTCGCGACCGAATTCTGCGTCACCCCCAGACACCAGTCTGCCCCAGCACGACTTATTTCAACTTCGCTTTCATCGTAATCACTGTTCCTGAAGTGGTTCTTAGCCGATTTGGAACCCATGATTTCTCCCACCCAGTCCCCCTTTCCTTTTACCAGCCTTTTCTCATAATTTTTTCCCCCCCTCATGGCCCTATCCGTTGAATGGTATATCAAAGTTTTTCGCATATCACCTTTCTTCCTTTCAATTCTTCTGTGTATCTTACCCCCTTGTCAACTTTTCCCCCCCCATCCGCTTGAAGTTAATTAGAAACTCTAATGGCCTCCAGGTCCTGGCTACCTTACGTGTTGGTCTCCAAAATATTTCCTCTTTTTCTGGTTCCTTTCAAGGGTTCATAAATCAGAACGCCGATCACACCCCCCCGGAAGCTGGACCGTGTTCTATCTCCCACCAAATCCCGCTTCTTCAAGTTTCCCTCCTACCCTTACCCTTTTCCCTGTTTTACTCCTTTCAGCCCTGTGATTTCCAGATTGTGACATTATATGTTGCTGGCAGACAGAACCGTGGTATGGAGATTTGCCCTCAGCCCGTATTCCCATTATTCCTAATCACCACCCCCTTCTGTTCTTTTTCATCTCTGCTTTGTCCTGAACGCAGAATCAAACCGATTTCCCAGGTTTTAATAACTCTTTATCAGGGTGGCGGGCCTGCCTCGGACGTTGCTTCGCCTTGCTCTACCCCTAGGACTTGCTACTCACCCCCCTCCCATGGAATAACGTTCAGGGAGAAATCTACCTTCGCTCTTCAAGCCCCCAATTTTCCCTTGAGCTTTTTTTCTAGGCGCTCTCTCTCCCCTTCCTGTCCCTCTGACAATCCTCCTTGTTTTTTTGGGGTTTGGTGCACAACAACAAAACCCCAATAACAATTTTTAAGGGTTTTTCCGGGCCCAATACTCTTTTCAGTCCCTTGCACTACGTCTTTCTGTGTTTTTCTCCCTTCAAACTTGCCTCCTTCGATACCTCTTTCTCTAAGCTGTATTTAGTCAAGGAGGCCATGGGTTGGGATGTAGGGAGGTCCTATTGGATCTTGAGTCGGCATTCTTTTCCTTTTCTTTTCGAGTCCCTTGTTGTAGGCGTCCTTTTTTTTGAGGATTTGAGTGTCTTATATCAAAAAAGCGTCTAGTTCCCCGACTAAAGCGGCTCCCTGTATTTGTCAAAGAAGTTTTCCTGCCGTCTCCGCTTTGCTTTTAGCGCTCCCCCGCCAGGCGGCTTACTCATTCCTTCGGAATTGAGAATTCCGGCTTCATTAGTACTTTCCCAGCTTATAATCCGAATAGACTAATCCTAAGGTGTTGTTTTCGAGTCGGAGTATTTCCGTTTTTTTTCCAAATCCTTCACTTCTTCCCTTAGGTTCTTGCTTCGATCTTCTAAAATCGCTTCGATCTCCCCCCCCGTCTATCCGGCATCGGACCCCCGGCCTTCTTGCCCAATCGTAGCGATTTTAGAATATGGAAATAGAAGATGGGTTTCCTTGAGTCAAGACACTTCGCTCCCCTAAAGAGTGGCTTGCATCCCCGCCGTTTTTAATCTTCCCCCTGCCGTCCATCCCCCTTAATCTAGTTCTTGACAGGAAAAAGAGGATATCCCACCTCCCCATGCTATTCACCCTCACACACCACCCACGGACAGTTTTTCATCCTTTTTATCCTTTCTTGGTCCATTTTGACGGCTCATACTCGCAAAAGCTAGGTCGGTCCTGGCTTCCCCCGCTTCTCGTATTGGGCCCTGCTGTCGCGGTTTCTTTCAACGGCGTTGAACCCCCCTTAAGTAATTAGATGCCCCTTTACCCGCCCAGTTGAAAATTTCTCCGATCGACCTTGGAGTTTTTTTTCTGAAAGTCCCCTCCCGTTTTCGCTGTGCCTTAATATAGTGTCAGGAATGCTTTACAAGTACTTGGCAACAGTACCCGCCCCCACCCCTTATCCATCTTTTTCCACCCCCTTTCTGTGGCGCTGCGGCGTTTTCAAGTCGTGATGGACATAGCCAGTTCGTTTGTTGATAGTTTATGCCCGTGCTGCCCCCGCGGGCCGGCCATCGTCAACACATCCCCTTCCTTCGGTTGCCAGCCTCACGCCCCCGCCTTCCTTCTCGTCAAGCCCTATTATGGAGACAACGGCACAGGGCCAAAGGACCTGGTAAACGTAGTCCTGGACTTCACTTCGTGTTTTTAGTCTCTCCCCTTTCTCTTTCCTGTTTGGATCCTCCCCCTTTTATGATGGACGGCACCGTCCGACGAAGATCGTCCTTTCGAAAACTGTCTTTAGCCCTTCAATGCTTTATTCTTCTACTCGTTTCTCCCCTAATCAACTTGAAAACCGATAGATCGAATTGTTAACCAACGGTGCCCCCTGTACATCTCCCCCCGTTTGAGTCTATGTTTTGAGCTAGTGTTTCTCTACCGTCGGAGAGATTAGTTCCCAATTCCTGCTAACCTTCCTTTATTGATTCAAGACTTGTTAAAGTTGGGGATGTTTGTAGCCCTCTCTTTTTTTCACCCGCAGGTCTCCATATGATGTCTTCTTGACACCCCCCTTTTTCTTAATATTTTTGAACCTTCTCCCCTTGGCTTTTCCCCCAGTCCCTCTTCTTTTCTCCCCTTTTTTGCAGTCCAGAATTAGTTCTCCTTGCAGGAGCATATTCAAATACACCCCATGGCGACTTCCCTAACTCAAGTACTGATCATTAGGTCGGATGAGTCTTTCGAAAAACCTTCTTCCCTTTTCCCCTTCTTCCCTCTTTATAAGTCTCCCCCGAGTATCAGTATGGCCCCCCCCCGGTAAGGGGTCGCTGAGCGTGACCCTTCCCTTGCTTGACGGCCCGGATCAGGTTGCAGCGGTAACCGAACAAAAATTCCCCCCCCCCCTTTTGCTTTTCTTCCTTTATTGCACTTTTCACCCTCCTAATTTTCTTCGAACCATAGTATATTCCTATGTAAGGAAAAAGGTTTATCTTCAGTCGTACTCATGTAGCGGGATGAATAACCCACCTTTTTCCCCATCTTTTCGCTGTTTCTCTTCTTTTTTTTCCCCACCTCCGTCCTCCTTTTAGGTTTTGTCCCCCTGGACCAATTTCATGGAGAAGGAACTGCCTTCAACCCCCCTTTCAACATGTTTAAATTTCCGTCGTGGCAATCTTCTCGTACTCCCTATCTGACCAGTGAGATTAAGGATTTATTTCCCTAATACTTTAAATGGAGAACATGCGCAAGTTTTTTGTTTTTCCCCAGAACCCAAGCTGAATTGCCATTTCCCCCTTCTTCCGCTTTTCCCCCTGCATCTTTTCCTCTTGTGTACAAGCCCCCCCTCTCCCATTCAAAGTAAAGCGTGATGTTCTGCCTTTTTCTGACTTCCCAATCTTTCCGTTGAGTGCCGTTTTGCTTCCCCGTAAACTTTGCATGCCAGGTCGCCACCCGAAATTTCCCTTTCCCGCCTCTTGTGATCCTAATCTCGGCCCACCATCGGAGGTCCTGCCGTTTTCAGTCGCCTCATACGGGGATCCAGGCGTGCTGTTTTTTCCCTTCTTTGTTCATATTCACCCCCCATCTTGCCCCAATGTCTTTTTACTTAGGCCATTGTAATGTGGAGCATCCACAGCATTGCTCACATTCCGTCTTTTTGTTAGGGTTTTCCTACTATTCCCTTTTCGTTGTCAGCTTTTTCCCTTTCCGGCCTGTCGGAAAAGAAGCATGCCTCTGAAATGTGCCTCTGGAGGGCTCCCAGATTCTGTTCTCCGGGCAAATCCCTTTTTGATCCGGCTACGTTGTTAAGCATTTCGCTTTTACCGCCTCTTTTTTTCCCGCGTTAAAATCTAGCCGCAGAGTTTTGTTGCGTGCCCCCCAATTATGATCGCTACAGTTCCACCTTCCTGTTGTCTTTATTGCCATACAAGACCATTTTCATTCCGGCTTTATAGTAAGGCCGAAGGACGTTCATTCCAGGTCCCTTAGGAACCTAAAACAGTTCATCATCTTGCGTCGATCCCAATCAGTGCCCCAACGATTTTGCCAAATGGACCCCCAAATGTTCCCTTAAAATTCAGGTCTTCCCCATGTTTTTTTTCCTTTGGATCGTATGCAATCTTGTACCTTAATGAGCTCTCGTTCTACCACTACTGTAAGTTCTGACACAGGTGTAGGGTTAAAAACCCTTGTCCGGCTTATGAGGAGCATCCTTTTCGTATGCCCTTTTTTTTTTTTCCCTTAAAGTAACCCCTTTTCCTTTTCACCAGTATTATAAGCCAGTATCGGACCGCGGCTTTAGAGTCCTACTGGAGCATATGTAGGTCCCCCTACCTAGTCTTTGAAACATCCTGGTTCTGTGGGAACAATTCAGACAACACCCCCTTTTCCCCCTTTCCAAGTGCGTCGAGCGTTTAAACCCCTATTACCTTTCCTATGGTTTTGATTTCAAGCTTTGCCCTCTCACCTTTGTTGAGCAGGAACGCGCGCTTTTTCCTCTCCTCGTTTTTTGTTTTAGCTTGCCTTTTCGGCACACCCCCAATTTCAGCCTTCTCCTTTTCTTAACCAACACGTCTTGGGGAGACTTTTTCCCCTCCCCTTTTATTTTCCCTTACATTTTTTGTCGTGCCACTTTGGCTTTCCCCCTCACTAAGTACCTTTCCCCTTTTCGACTATGGTTCCCCAGAGCAAGTTCGCATCGCACCCGCTAAACTACGGGCCTCCGCTGTAGTTTGTCCACTCTTTTTTTTTTTTCATTCCCAAACGGCTTCCCCCCCACAGATATCATTCCCTGATGTCTTCAGCCCCAGTCACTGTGGACCCTACAACGGTGTCTACCCTTACCGGTCTTTCCCCACGTTACTCA
>Ga0179593_1271004_pt1 | contig 15294 bp, 15 predicted proteins | sample CZODoug2_1_08_16_FD_185931 | JGI IMG/M metagenome (GOLD analysis project Ga0179593, IMG submission 185931) | Vadose zone soil fungal communities from Angelo Coast Range Reserve, California, USA - CZODoug2_1_08_16fungal (PacBio error correction) | ecosystem: Environmental > Terrestrial > Soil >... | reverse complement strand
TCAGTATCTTTCTGGTTGAAGTTCTTCCCTTCCCTCTCCCCTTGACCATCTCCTTTCTTCTGGCATGGCAAGGATATCGATGGTGAAATTTTTTTTCCCTCTCTCTTCTAGTTAAGGTCCCCCCCTTCTTTTTTTTGATTTTTCAACCCCTTTTTTTTTCCCACCCTCGAGAGGTGAACAGTCATCGGTTACTCCTCCGCCTTTTGATCCATCTTTTTTCCTCTTCTTTTAGACCTCGAAATGACCGGTTCCTCGTTCCGCGAACAAAGCTACTACTCGTTGCTAAACCTACAGTTCTTCCCTCTTTTTTCTGACGGTCCTCGCTGCCGGCAGCACACGCACCCTCTCTTCTTTTTTTTCCGTCAAGACCGTTTTTTTCCTGTTTTTACCTTGCTCCAGGACCTTTTCGAGGCCATCGTCGGGATTCGGTCTAAAAAGTTCTTCTTCCTTGTAGATGAAGGCAGAATCCTCTTTTCCCCTCTACGGACCAAGCTGGATTATCCTCTTATGAGGTTGACTTTCCCCTCTTCGGTTACGAAAAGTCTCATCTTTACCCTCGTAATAGGCTGGCGCTGGCTTTAATATTTTCTTTTCTTCCCCCCCCCCCTTCAACGGCTTCGAGTAACCTCTTCCCCTCCTGAAGCGAGACATTTCTGACAAACCGTTGGGAGAAGGAGGTCTTCTTCGCTGCGCCTGTTTACATCCTGCGCCTTCTTTAGATTTTCCCTCTTCCAACTGGCCTTTTCTTCAGGAAGATCTCTCGACCCGATCCTTCCTTCCGAATGACGTTTTTTTTTAGTCGATAATATATGAGGCTCTACTTTTGTCGCTGTCTTCCCTCAGTTTTAATGCGCGCTCCGGGCGGCAGCAGGTTCTTTCCATCTCCCTCCTTATATTTTCGCGGGATCTTACTCCGTGGAGGTTCATGGCGATTCCATATAGTTTGGGCCTGGGAGAAACCATGCGGAATGGCGGCAGTTCAAACCGGAGTGGGTCCAGCCCCTTTTGATCCAGAACGGATTTCCTCCTTTCCCCTCTACTTTTATTTTTCCACCTAGATCGTAAGAACCCTCCAGGTGCCAAGCTAGAAGGTATGTTGCGAGATTCCCGACGAGGAGACGGTCGCTGCACCCCCCCGACAGCAGCCGAGAACTTCCCGATTTCCCTGTCCCTTCACCCACAGCTTCCCTTCTGTACTCTGAACGGAAGCCAGGAGGGGAAGAGTTTCCCCAATGGAGGAATCCTTCCTCTTTTTCTTGTCACTTATTCTCTAGGGTAGCCCCGCATCGGTCTATTTTCCTCTTCATGAAGAAATCTTTAGACTGTTGGAAGAAACCTTTGGTGTCCGTACTTCCCCTCCGACTCGACCATTTTTCCTAGCAAAGGTAGTCTTTTTTGCTTGATTTTTTTTTTACGGTATGCAAGTTAACTTGACCGATAAGACGTCGGCATCCCGAAAACCTTTTTTTTTGTTGACAACCGGTCATGGCGCTACGCTAAATCCTGGCTCCGTCGTAAGTTTGAACTTTCCCCCCCTCTCTTCTCAGGCGCAAGCTTTTAGATATTTCAGGCGGCTCTCATTTCGCTTCCTCCCCCTCCCTGAGGGCAATTCCCCCCACTGCCACGCACCTTCCCTTTCCCCTAACCCCGTTTTTGTTTATAACTATGAAGAATCTGGCGGACGTGTGATTACTTCCTTCGCGGTGTCGTGCCGTATCGGTTCCGATCCCCCCGTCCTGCCCACTTTCTCGTTGACAAAAAAATCCGGTCTGATGAACACCCAACGATTCGTGAGCCCCTTCGGACTCTTTTTCTTCTCCACCCAACAGGCCTGGGTGTGCGTCCCGATCAAATCTCTATACTTCGGGTTTCCTTTTTAAGCTGTCCAGACATAAATCTCTCTTCCGGTGTTGTTTTCCTTCTCTTTTGGAACTGCGTCCCCACGCTTCTCTCTTTTTTTTCTGTGCCAGAAGGCCCCCCTGACCTTGTTTGAGCTCCCTACCCCAGCTTCGGAGTTTTTTTACTCTTTTTTTCTTTGACGTTTGTTCTATATCCGGGCGGTTTTTTTTTTCTGCCGCTTTCACGGTGGCGAAATAGTGGCTCTAAATATCCCCCGCAAATCGCCCCCCCTCCTCTTCCCCTTGACTCCCTAGTCTGCATATTGATAACCCCGTCTTCGTTTATGTCCACTGACGCGGCATGCGAGGTTTAGAATGACCCCTTTGCAGGTCGACCTCGCCCTTCACAGCCAAGCGCGCCGCTTTTCACTCTCGACTAAAATATCTCGCTCTTTCTTGCGGTGTTGACCCATTGCCCTTCGACCTCGCGCTCCGTCGATTAGAGATCCCCCTTTTTTCTTTGGACCAGCATATGCCCGTTAGTGTCGTTTGATCGCATATTCCTTTTATTTTGACCCCTTTAAATGAAAGGGACTCAACCCTACACAGAAATAACCCGCCCATGCCGGCTATCTGTCCTCCTCCCTTTTTTGGGTTTTTCCTCCTTCGTGGCAAGCTTTCCCCCACCAGTTCGTACTCCCCTAGAAGATTTTGTGACTTCGTCCTTCGCGCTACTCGCGGGGGCTAAAAGTCTCTTTCTTCCCCCTACGACATCGGACTTATCTGGTGCCCCCATCTAACAGTCCTGGGCTTTCCCCGAGTCCCAGTAGAGTCTTTTTGCTGACTGTTTCTGGAAATAGGGGCAGGTTCTTCGGTGTCTTTTTTTCCTCCCCCACAGGCGCCTCTATCTTGACATAGGCGCACCCAACTTCTCTCTTCTCCCCCTACCAGGTAGGTGTCGCTGGGCTTCAGGTCGATGGCCCTGCAAAGATCTTTCCCCCCCCCGTTGTGGAAATAGTGGACCCCATGAGGTAGATGCGCCGGCGCCCATTAATTCTCTTTTTCTGCACAATCTCCCTCTTCCTTGACCAGGCCATTGAAAAGACCTTGAGGTCTGTATTCCCTTTCTGTCCCCATACGGACTTATCGTAATACAGACGTTCTTCTTATTTTCAGGCAGTCCTTCTCCATGATGAAGAGACAGTCCCCCTCCTCCCTTCTCCTCGACCTACCGCTGATATGAATCCAGTCCGGATGCTCTTCCCCTGGTTTGTATCCTTTTTTTAGCCAATCCTTCTCTTCCAGCGCCCTTCCCTTCTCTCCTGAACGAAGTAATGACTTATCCGCCGTCGACCTAGCGATTTTTTTCCCTTCCCGAGGGTGCTGGGATCGACCAGAGGGTATCTTTTTTCTCGAACTAAGTCTCCTTTTTCACAAAAAGAAAAGAGACTGAGGGAAATAACGTTCTATCGTGCCTCCTAGGTTAGTACTTCCCACCTCCATCATATGCTGATAGTCCAGGCCGTTAGAGAGCTGATGGACTCCTTATCCGTAACTTCCTTTCTCATCAATTTGTAGTGAACGTTTTAAATTTTACCCTAAGTATTTACTTTCGATCCCGACTGGGCTCTTTAAAAATTCGGTCTTACTACCCCCCCCCACCATTTTGCCTTTTGTGCTTGTTCTGCGCCGCCTCTGACCCTCATACCAGTCCTTCCCTTTCTGGATATTTCTCAAACTTTATGATTCGCTTTCTCTCCCCCATGTTTCCCACGGTTTTTCTTTCAGTTTGTGAGCGAATCCGACTCTAATCATTTTTTCTCTCCAACTACTCTCTCAGCAAGGGAAGAGCTTTCTCCTTCCATTGGTAGTCCCATATGTTCACGTGCCGCATGCTCTCTTCCACTTTTGACCCTAGACAACTCTTTTTTTCCCCCCAAGTCTCTGGAGATGGTAAAGGCTTCGTTTTCTTTTAGCGGACTTTTCAGCGCAATTGAACCCGAGCCCTTCTTCTTCTCCTTCCCCCCCCTGTTTTTGTTGATATCTATATGTGGGACATTTTGCGCGGCGCACTCAGGTTTAAATCCTTCTATTGAACCGACTACCCTTTTTTCCCCATGACACTTCGGCCTGATTTCTCCATTCGCTCTAGTTTCATCTTCCGGCGCGGGATCTTGCCTTTTCCTTCCGGTGTAAACCGCATCTTCCTCGTTGCTTCTCTCGTAGTTGGCTTTCCTTTTCTTTGCTATAATAGCAATCCCCCTGTATTAATTGCGATGCCCCACTAACATATAGTTTTGAAACTATCCATCCGACGAGGTATCTGTCAGAGCTTCCTCTTTTTTACTCCAAGCCACCCCGGCTCATTCCTTTTTCTCCGACCGGCCTGTTGACGCTCCCATGTTTTATAGCTACCCTCCTTCCTTTTCCCCTACTGAGGCACGAAAAAAGGTTTTTTTCTTTTTCTAAGACTTTTCCGGCGACGCGATCATTTTCCTCCTTCCCCCCGATGGAAGATCTCATATTCGCGTGTTTCGGATCAACTCTCTTTCGTCCTTTTACGATCGCCAGTATTTCCATCTTAATAGCGCTTCGGATAAGCCTTTTCTGACACATCGGCGACCGATTAGAGCACATAAATGCCATCCCTCTCCATCTCCTCTCCGCAGTGACCATTGAAAGCGCTTTCATCGAAGGGTCCTTTCCTCCTACCTTAGAGGAATATCATGGCCGAGGATGACATTAATATGACCCTCCCCTCGAATTGTACTCTTAATTCGATTAGCTTTTAGTTCTCTTCCTCTTCGCTAAATTTTTTCTTTTGTGCGCTTTACCTTTTCATAATCAGTCTAATTTCTCTCACCAGGGAAAGCCTTCTGATTTCTTTCCCTCTCACCCCTCGCTTCTTCGAAGGGAGAATGCCTCCTACCATGGCAGCTCGCTTGAGACTGTTTTTTCCCCTTCTTTTTCCTTCGAAGGTCTCATTCTCCTCATGGTCCAGCTATTTCACGATTTTACCCGTGATGTAAGTGGTGCCTTCACCTAGTTATTTACCCGACCCTGAATCCCCTCGCTCCTGGTCCCGCGGTTACATCTCCCATTTTTCCTTCCTCTCTCAGATCTGAGGAGACTGGCGAGAAACCCTACGCCCAGTCCTCCGCTACTTCCAGTGATTCTAAACTGTCATCGGAAAACCTTCCTCCGCTCTCATATTTTAAGAAGCCTTTTCTCTCAAAGTTGTTTTTTTCTTCCTCTTCAGTCGTCGATCCCTTCTTCTCGACGGTGAAGCAACTCCCTAGGTCTATTCTCGGAATAATCCCTTCTCCCCCCTAACTTCTATAACGGAAGTAATATTTTTTTAAGGGGTTGGCCATGTGCAGCTCCGCAAGTTTTTTTTTCCTCTTAACCGGGCATGTGCGTGTTGTCTTTTTACCTGGCTGCACGGGGGTGACCGATAATAGGATGACATCCCCTCTCTGTCAAAATCACCAATCCCTGCCGATGAGGACCCACCTATTCTTCGGGACGCTAGCGTAAGGAGATCCCCTTTTTCCACACCCTCCTCTTCGACTCTCTTCTTTCTTTGCCTCGCATGTCGCTTCTCTCTTCTATGCCGGGAGATTTTCCGTTAATGTTTAGTGCACTTACAACCTTACTAGAAGGCCGCATCCTTTCCTCTGTTTATCAATATCAGCCTCCTCGCGACAATCTGGGAAGTTTATTTTTGCGAACGTGTCTTTTTCTCTAACATTCAGACAATTCTCTTCCTCCCCCCCAAAACCTCCCTTCGTGTCTCGCATCAACTTTTCTGTAAGCCTTTCTTTCTGTTCGTAGGCTCATCCCATTCCTTTTTTACTTTTCCCTACAAAAGCTCGATAAGGAGTGTTCTCTCCGTCTCAGCCAATCTTTATTTTCCTTCTTCCCCTTCCCTTTGTTGATCTATTATTTTAAGTGCTCTTCAGCTTATTCGATATTTTTTGGGGCACGAAAAACCTGTCTGCTCGAAGCCCCCTCATTCCGCACTTCCTTCTCTCTCCGATGTCGTTGAGGTCTATACTCTGAATTTCTTTTTTTGCGCGAAGAGTACCGGTGTAATTTCTAAATGGGGTTTCTCCTCCCCGTCCCCTTTCTAACGAAACTCTCCCCCTCCCACAGGATTTCCCCGATCTTCGATATTGAGACCCCTTTCTGAAGGCTCTGGAATGTGGTGGTTGCGATGGGGTTTAACTTTTACCTCCTTTAAGGGAGAACTCGCCCTCCATAAATCATATTTAGAACTTCTTTTTCACTAGGAATAAAGAGATTTCCCTCCTCAGCATTTGTTTACCCTTATATTTTCTCTGAGCGCCATTTACTTGCGTTGGCAAATGTATTCCTGACTACCTGTTCGGTGATAGCGTGATTTTCCTATCCTTTGGTCCATGCCATTCATCCCGGGACCTTAACTCCCCCCCCTCAATGAAATGGCTATTTGGTCGATTCCTTCGTAGGGTTCCTTTTCCCCCAACCACCCTTCTCTTCTGCCTGTAGACGATCTTTGGTGTACCAGGCTTTCCTCTTAACCTTTTAGTGAAGAACGAGTTCTGGTGCGTCCCTTCTATCGATATTATTCGACTATATAGGCCTTCTCCATTCCTCCAAAAATTATCCCCTGTCAACCGATCGGTAAATACTCGTTCTTTTATCTTCAGCTTTTTTGGAAACCTCATTTTCGTTTTGTGGATGCCTGGCTTAGGTTGAGGGCCTCGATTTCCTCATCTTTAGACCCCCTCGTCTCTCCGCACCGCGGAGCCCTTTCTATGGTATTTATTTCCCACAGATGCACTGACCTTTGAATCGGCATGACATCATTCCTATTTTAGGGACCCATCGTACTTTCTCTGAGAAATTCTCCCTTTCCCTGCCTTTGACGACCCTAATTTCTCCCTGAGCATCCTATCCATGATTTGTAATGATTTTTCTCCCCCTCCTGCTTCCCGTTCTCAATTTCCATCCGCCGAATGCCTCCGTATTGGAAGGATCCCCCCCTCTTGTCTTTTCTTCAAGATCCTAGACACCCATGCCGCAGTTCCATTAGGCTTTCCCTTCTCGGCTGCTCTGGCCCGGCGGGTCGAGGCGATATCAGTTTGGCACCTCGGACAGGTAGAAGAGACGATTCCTGTGGGTCACCCTTATCGAAGCAGACGCCTGGCGAACTTTGTTCAATTGGATATTGGCAATTCGAGGCTTTAGTCTCTTTTTTGAGCAGGAGGGTTCCTCTCTGGTCTCGTCCCTATTCTGGAAGACCTTTCCCCCCCCCCAGCCAGATCCTTCTCTTCCCCTAGGGGAATAAGTTTCCTATACTTTAGCGCCCTCTGAGGCCGCAACCTATGCGATCTTCCTGCCGGATCATGGCTCCCTTCTCTTCCTTAGGCCCGTCCGTCTCGAGAGCCTCCTTATTGAAAGGCTCCCCCTTTCCATAGATTCACCGTTCTCTTTCCCAGTACTTTTCTTTACCTCCCACCAGGGCCGCGGATGCTCCTTGATTTTTGAGAAGATTTAATCTACCTCATCCCCGCCCTGTCCTGCTTGGGTGATCCCTAGGCTTATTAGCCTTTTTCCTTGAGAGTAACAGGTTTTCATTGGGTATCGCCTCTCAGCCGTTTCAACTCTTCCCCCTCCGCATAAGTCCCCTTAGAGAGGGAAGTTTCCCCTCTTTCCGTGAGTTTATGCCCAACGGTTTTTTTTCCCGGGCAGTTTCTCTTTCCCACCACTGGTTCACCATACTAATCATTGCCAGGGTCCCACAGTGCTATTATATTTCCAAGGATTTGTTTATTCTCTATGGGAAGCCAGGCCATTAGAACACTCTGCTTCATCGTTGTTTGTTGAGAGAGCTCCCTTTTTTCATCAATGGTGGCGCGTCTTCCTCGTTAGACCGCCGCTGACCCATCCCTTGCCTTTGGGTCACCACATTTGAACTTTCCCCGTCGGTGTCCAACTTTAAAGATTTTTGAATCGGAAGGGACAAGAAGTTGATCTTGCTCCCGAAGTTCAGGAGTCCCAACGTTGATGATCGCTCACTCTCCTATTTAGTAGTTGGCGCGAGGAGGTGATCGTCGTTCCGATCCTGCAATTACAAGGTACCTTCTTTTTCTTTTTCTCTCCCAGAGCCGACATCTCTTTCGAACATACATCTGACTTGAGCATCCTCGCTGAATCTTTTATTCTCACCTCCCACATCTGCCGGTTGTGTCGTAAAGTAGGTCCTTTTTATCTATTAACTTTTTATCGTTACAATAGTATTTCAATTTCTTTTCCACTACCCCTTACGGTTCTTTTTCTTAGATTCTTTCAATTTTTTTCCCAAATCTTTCAGATAGTAGTCTTCGGCTTTGACCATCCCCCTTCTTTGGACTATCCCTATCTCCCCACGCTAACCTCTACTAGAGAACTTCGCTGTTTTCTAAGACTAGTCGCTCTTTCGCGCGACACATTTGATTCCCCAGATCTTCCCCCGAATATTCCATATGACTAGAATAATTATAAGCTCTTTTCTACCCATCTCTCCGTGTGTAACTTCGTGAGCCATAATTCTTCTATTCTTCTATTTACGATTTTAGGAGACTTACCCTCTCATAGAAAAGGAGCTTCAGCAGCAGCGACGTTTCTTCGCATCCCTAGTTGGAATTGGTAGCGCTCTGCCTTCTGTTTGTACGATGTTATCATCCCTTCTTCCCCTTTGCTGCCCACTTCCCGGCCCTCATGCGTCTTCTCCATCTCTGCAGTTCCTTTCCTCTTTATCGTTACTGCGAAAGGCTGTAGTATTTTGTTCCCTTTTGGGGCAACCTCTCCGGGGGAATTCTCCCCTTTGCGTTCCAAGCCTGTTGAAAAGGTCTCCTGGGTCACTCTTTTTCAGGGGAGTGGAACCGGATGCAGCTTCCCTCCACTCGTGGGAAGCTTTTTGTCCGACCTAGACGACACATCGCGCCGTAGGACGACTTGTCCTCCCCCGTTCCTCTCTTGGTTGTTCCCGTATTTCTCGAGTCGCGTTTATCCACCCCCCTACGTCAGGCAAGCCGCCCCATCCGTGCCCTTTGCTTCCCCCCGAACCGCACCAACCCCACGCTCCGCCGCTTTTTCTCTCCCGAGGGGAAGCTGTTTTTTCATTGGCGGAGCTTCTCTTCAGTCGCCTTATTCCCTCCTCTCTTTAAGGGAGAACCGTTGAGCTCCGCTTGCGGATGCCGCAATCAACACCCTCCCTTTCTACTGCATCATCTCAGGGTGCGCCAGGGCCTTCACTCCAGACCGGCCTCCTGGGTTTAGAAAAGTCTCCTAAGGCATGGTTTTTTCTTCTGGTGAAATTGACAGTCCTTTTAGGACATCGCTATCACATCCACCCTCGCCTTCATCTTGTGTTCAAAACTTACCTTCCCTTTCGCTCCCGCACTCCTTCCCTCAGAGGTTGGGAAATGGAGTCTACATGACCCTTTAAGATATGTCTTCTCCTCCAGGCGGCGCGTGGTGTCTTGGCTCTTTTCTCCGGAACTGTCTTTCCCCCCTTTCCCCACAGAAATTAGAAGGCAAATGAAGGGCAAGTCCCTCCACCAATATGCTTCGTGTTCCATTTTTTTTAAGCGCTTTTTGCGAGGTTTTTTGAGAACTTAGCGGTTATATCACCAGATTTACGCCACTTCCCCTTGAGCCGCCCCCCCACACCGCCCGGCTTGATCTCCACTTCCCCCCTCCCCTAGTTTCCTCATAGCGTCTTCATCTGTTTCGTTCATGCCGTCCGATCCACTTCGTATAATTCTTTTTTAAGATCCTCCGTCAAGCCATCTTCTTTTCCTCCTCCTCAGTTTTGGTTTCTCTCTTTCTTGTTGATTCATTTTAAAACTCTCCAGTTCGTTGTTGATGAGTCCCCCTGCCACATGATCCAAGACCCACTTTTTCGAATTCCCTTCCTCTTCGATGTCTTTTCTTTTTCTTCAGTCCCTTGTAGATGTTGTTTCCTGATCCTCTTCGTTTCTACTCTTTGTTTGCTCGACAGGCTCCCTTGTGCCCCCCTCTCAAATCAGCCCTTTCCCCTCCTTGTCTAAGAGTGGCGATATTTGAGAAACCACTTCCCTGCCTGTACGGCTTGTTGATTTCTTTTTGAAGCATCCCTTTCCCTCGGAAGGTTCCCATCAGAAATCCCCCCCAGAGCAGAGACCCTCCTTTCACTCGTTATAGAGTTTTTATCTAGAGGTGTTCACCATTGACCTAGAATTCTCGCTTCGATTCCATCTGAGCAGCCCTGATATTCAGGTGAGCCCCATTTTGATCTCCGGCCGAGGTTTCGTACTCCTCTGCCTAAGCCCGGTCTCGGTTTTTTCCCCTTGCCTTTCGTCACTCCAGAAATCCCCCCACCATGCCCTGAGGGGTCCACAAGGGCGTCCCTTCGTAGGTATTCCTGGCCCAAAACTCTTTCTCCCCCACGTCCCTTCTATTAGGGTTGTCAACTTTCGCCTTCAGTTCATTCCTACTAAGGTGATAATTTTTATATTATAGTACCTCCTCATCGGCCTTTAATAATTGGAAAAACCCCTTTTCTTCCCCCTGGAGTACCCAATCGTATTCAATGATCTGATTGTTTCTATGATCAGGTCATCTTTGCGGATGACTTTTATTTTCGGTGGGCTGTTCCTGCGCCCCCCCCTCTCTTTCCCTTGACATCTTTGCCAAAAAACTTCGCAATCGCCCGGTCGCAACTTGGTGACGGTCTTTCCCCTCTGACCTTCAAACCCCCGTTGAGTGTCCACTCTTTTACATCCTTTTATCTCTTACCTGATGGAAAAAGTCCGGGTCGTGCCGCCGGATTCCCCATGCTTTCCCCTTTCCAGACGAGCTTCCCGCATGACCCCGCCCTTCGGCCTGATCTTCTACACCCCCATATTCCCCTCTCTTTCCCCAATCCAGACTGATGAAGACCTTGAGTTGCATGAGAATTACCCGGATGATGACTAGCCGCCAACAATGCCGCAGTTTCTCTCAAGGAACGAGGATTTTTTTTTAATACCATTGATGTAGAACCGTTTTCTCAAGATCTTTATCCGGTCATACATAGCAGTCTCTTTTCCGACTCCTCTCTCTGTTTACCCAAACGTTTAACAAGACGCCTTATTCCCAGTAGGATTACTTGAGTCTTTTTCAGTCGCTGCGGCAGAGTTTTTTTTCCCCTTGTATTCCTAACCTAGTTGAGGCTCCCCCCAGCAATTCCCCTTCCCCCGCTATTCCTCTGGAGCTCTATCGGTTTCCTCTACGGTCGCCGCCAACCTGAATAATTCTCTTCCTTTGGGTACTTTCGAAATGTCCGTCGCGAATTTTCTCCTTCATAGCCGGCCGGATCCAAGCCTTCTTGGGGCAATTACTCCCCCCCCGCTCTCTCTCCCCGCCGTTCTCCCTGAGTTCATTTTCTTTCCTTTCCTACCCCCACAGGAAGAGATGTGGTTAGTTTTTGGATGCCTGCCGATAGGCAGCCTCGTACGCATCCCTTCCTCGTTTTTTCTTTCTTCTTTTTTCACACTCATTTATTGCTTCTTTTCTTTCACTGCGATTTCCCTTTCCCTCGAGTTCTTAGCGACGACACCCCTCTCTTGAAAACTCCGATTTTCATCCATCGAGCTGAGTCGGGCTACTAATTTCCCCCCTTTCTTCTGTTCCTATTCCCCAGCGCGTGGCATTTCACCCGAGATCTAATGTTGACCCAAAAGGCAGAGTCAGATGTTTTTCCAGCTTCGGTATTTATTAGATGTGCAGCTTTCTCCCCCTCGATTAATCTCTCTTTTACCCCCCCACCCTTTTTTTTGCAGATCTTCAGTCGATTTTGCCGTCCAGCGGCTGCCAGTCGCTCCCTCCCTTGTCAAATATACTATGACCCCTTTTTTTTCCCCAAACATTCAATGGATATCGGCCCCCCCTTTTTCCGTGCCCGAGTTTTCCCTTTCCGGGTCAAAAAGACCCGGTGATATGTGCTTTCCCCCTCATTCAGGGCAGGTCCGCTTCTCCTCGTGTTTTTTTCGTAGATTTGATTCGTCGTCAGGATCTTTTCCAACCTTTTTACTTCTTCTTTCTCTTCAGCCCTCACATATAGTTGATACCCCCCCCCCTCCTCCCCTCTTACTGGGGAGGAGTTTAATCGACGAGGAGCCCCGCCCCACCTCAGTTTTTCGTCAAGCCTACTCTCTACCAGGTGGGCTAGTATCGTCTTGTAAACGGGGGAACGTGAAAAATTCCCCCCCCCTCTCTCCTTCCTGTCTATGAAGTCGCAAGGCTCTCCATGAATTCACCTCCCCCCTCTGCATAGAGGTTTTTTTTTTCGCACAACTTCGATATCTCTCGATACCGTCCCTGTCAATCGCCTGGTGGATGGAGTTTTTGCTGTCTCTTAATTAGGAGCTCAACCCTTCCCCTCTTACCAAACTCCTCTGGCACATTTTCCCTCCGTCCTTCCCTTCTTACTATTCTCCTGGTGTCATCGTCGCAGTAATTTCCTCCTTCCGCGTCCCATGTTCCCTCTTTAACCGAAGATCTGCACCTTTTCGACCCGAAGATTTCCTAGGCCTCTCCGGGTTAGCGCGAATCCTCGGTCTTGGAGATTTACTCCTTCTTCTTTGTCTATTGTCAATTTATGAGTAGTCGTCATCCTGCGGCTTTATTCCTCTCCTCTATTGGTGCAGTGAAGTCTCCCTCCCTTCTGGTCCTTTTCCCGTTGGAATATCGCCGAGACCTGCCGTCGACTCTCCTTCTTTCTCTTTCGACTCCAAGGATCATGGGTCCAGCAATCTGTTCCCAAATGGATGTCAGCGTTTCGCTCCCCCCCCCCTTTTGTCCTGTACCAGTCAGCAAACAAGCCTCCGCCCATCTCGCCCGGGCACAAGCAGCTTTCGCGACTGTGCTCAGACCCACACCCCCCCATGTTGCTGGTGACCTCTTTAGTTTCAATGCTCCTCTGTGCGATGCAAACCTGAGATGACGCGTCGTCCCCCTAGAACTGCATCAGACCAGCCTTCCTTGACGGATAGATCCCTTCCCTCCCAGGCGGCAGAGGGGTTTCCCCCATTGTTGCTAAGGAAGATGTTAGTTATTTTCGAATCCGATCGACCCGACCTTCTCGTCTAGGATGCCGAACCCTTTCCCCCGAAGATCTTCTAATTGCCTTTGCCGGCAGTCCAACCTTTCTCACTGTTTTTTGTGTCTTACGATCGCCAATTTCCTTCTTTTCTGTAGTGACCTTGGTTTCCCGGTGAAGGTACCCGTCCCTCCTGATCGCGGACAAACTTTCCCCCTTTCCTTCCTTCCTTTCTTGCTGCCCTTTTATAAGTTTCCCCCTTTTCTCCTCCCGAGATCCCCCATTCTTTGCCAGGGTAAACTTCCTTTTATCTAGTATTCATCTTTCCCCTCTTACATGCAGATTTCTTTCTGTCAAGGGAGGCTTCAAGGGAAAGATGGGCAATTCCCCCAAGAAATCGCCCTTCCTTCCTCATTACCTCCCTGACGTTTCAATACTTCCTCCTTCTTGATCCAAAATTTGGAACTTTTTTTTGAGATTTTCTTCTCGTCGAGCCTTTATCCCCACGTGCCGTGTCGCCTCAACAAAAAGCCTTCGCTGTAGAAAACCCCCCACCCCCCTCCTTGGCCGTCTTCTTGGTCTATTCCTCACAATGCCTTTCGTTTCCTCAGGTCCCGATCTTCCCCCCACCAGAATAGACGTCTTGGTCTCTGTTCGAGTTATCTTTCATCTATTCCTCATAACCTTTTTTTGTTATCTTTTCCTTAATGCTTTCCCTTAGGCTCTTCTCCCCATCCCACTTTTTATCTATAGTGGTGCTCTTTCTGGAACACCTTATCGAATAGACCCTGCCTTTTCTCTTTCTTCCTATCGTTTTTTTCTGTTGAGGTTTCTGTTCTTCTCGGACTGGTTTTTGGCGGTATCCCCCTCGGCAGTTTAGAAATCTTTTCTTACGCTTCCTGTAGTCCTGCCTCTCACCCTCTCTTCCCCTCTGTCGAAAGCTTCCTTAGATCCCTTGATAACCCCCCCCCGTTCCTTCTTTACCAGCATGGAAGGTCTCTCTTGTTTATGGATTTTAAATTTCCATCCTGACCTTCTCCATCTCCCTCCCCTGTAATAAAGCCTTCCACGCCTGCTACGCTCATTTTCGTCCCCGATACGTTTTTTTTGTACCCCACTTCTTCTCATGTGCGCTCGGTCTTCTCCCCCCGTCAGGGAAGTGAAAAAGATGCCTTCCCGCTCGTTGTCTCGCATCGGTACTCGGATCGTGCTGTCCCGGGCTCCTTCTACCAAAAACGCAAATTAACTGTCTCATGAGTCGACACCTTGAGTCCCCCTTGTATGTTCTTACTTGCCACACCCTTGTGCCTAGAAGATTTTTTCCCTTCGCAGGACGTCCGCGTTCTCCGACATTTCTTCCTTTTTTTTTTCCGCTATCCATTATTTCTCTTCCGCCGAACTCCCTTAATTCCTCCCTCCCTGGAAGTACCCACCTCTTCCGCGGCGTCCATAGCTTCAAGATTTTTTCGCTCTTTTCTGGACTGGCCTTATTTTTTCCCCTTTGACGTAGGTTTCTCCTAAAGGTCTAGATCTTGACTACCTTCTCTTAGGCCTCGCTGCGCTTAGGTCTAGTTGTCCCCGGTACTTCGATTGAACCCCGATTTTTTCGCCGTCAACGCTGACCCTTTTCCCTCTTCTTTACCTTGAAAATAGATGTTAGCTCACGGGTAGATCTTGCGCCCGGCCATCCCTATGCCCATCATTCCAAGATTCATCTTCCCTCGACCACCTCCTTTCGGCTTAATCCCCCTCCCCCCCCCACCCCCCTGAAGGAGGTGATGGAATAAAGCCGATCGCTCCGTAGTGAAGGAGCCTTTTCCTCCCGATGATGTAGCAGTCCACCATGACGTTTTTCTTCAGCCACGGACGCAGTCTCTCCACACGTCTTCTTCGGAACAGAGGGGGGTCGGGCTCCCTGTTTCCTCTCCCTCGGCATTTTCTATTAGACGATTAATGTCGCTGTCCTTTCCTCCCGCAGTGAAAATAATGAAAAGGGTTAATTTCTTGGCGGAGTCTTGAATTCGCTCTTTTTCGAATGTAGCTTGTCTCGCCCTAGCTCTTCCCCTCCCAGAGTAAGGAGATCTCCTAGTGGTACGGTACCTTTTCTTCTTTTCTTAGTTTTTACTCCGTTCAACGAATAACTTCCCTCTTTTCCCCATCTTTTTATTAGTAACGTCTTGAGCCTGAAGTGCATCCGGCACTTCGATTCAGCCTGGTAGTGAAACTTCCTTTTATTTCCCGAGATGGCTCTATCCCTTTAGCGCAACGCGCACCTTTCGGTTTGTTCCTCCACACCAGCTCTGTTGGCTGGATTCTTTCAAAACTTGATTCAGCCTCCCCGAATAGGTTTTTTGGGTAGTTCGGCCT
>Ga0179593_1683919_pt1 | contig 15295 bp, 21 predicted proteins | sample CZODoug2_1_08_16_FD_185931 | JGI IMG/M metagenome (GOLD analysis project Ga0179593, IMG submission 185931) | Vadose zone soil fungal communities from Angelo Coast Range Reserve, California, USA - CZODoug2_1_08_16fungal (PacBio error correction) | ecosystem: Environmental > Terrestrial > Soil >... | reverse complement strand
TGCCCAGTAGTCGAATTTAGCGGTTGAGATCGTTTGCTTTTTTTTCCCCCCCCCGGGCGTTCGCGGGTTTTTTTCTTTGGTCTCTTTCCGTGGGGTGACGAAAAAGATGATCCCCCCCCCTTTTCGCAAGTTTTTTGTTTCATTGTTTGTTTTTTTGGCCGCCGATGTGCTAAATTCCCCCCCCTTTTTTTCCTTTTTTTTCTTTGCTGCGACGGTCCCTCGCCCTTTTTTTTGTTGTGGTCAGTGAACGTTCCTCAGGTTCCAAACGAGTGGGTGGTTGTTCTTGGTGCCTTTTGGCGTTCCCTTTTTTCCCCGGTTTGGGTGAGGGGCGCGTCGATGTTTTGTTTTTATTTTCCTTGTTGTGGTCGCCCCCCGTTTTTTTGTTTTCGCGTTTTCTTTGCCCGAGTTTGTTTCCTTTATCCCGCGCTTACTGGAGACCAGGCGTTTCGCCTTGTTTGTGGTGCAGGCTCCGATGTATTCGTTTGATTTTTTTTCTCCGTTCGTGGTAGTCGAACTTTAGCCCTGGTTGGGATCGTCCTGAGTCCCTTTATGCCGTTTTGGTCCCCCTTTTTTTCCATTTCTAGGTATCTTCTCTTCTTGACAGAAAAAGGGGACTAGTTCCCCCCATGCCGCTGCTGTTCCCCCCCGTCACCAAGATATGTTTGCACTTTCCCTTCTTTTCAGATGGGTGTGGCAGGAGGTGAGTTTCTTTTTCCCCCCTTTTTTCTTTTTTAGCAGACAGTTTCGTTTCCTTGGTGGACTTCCCAGACGAGAGTTTGGCCCGGCACGGCGTGTCTCCCGTGTGGTCGCACCCAGGCTTGGGTTTACTACTTCCTGCACTTTGCGGGTCCCATGTTCCCTCTTTTTGAGTGTGGGAGTGAGTAGCCACTCATGCTTTTTAGGCACGGGTTCTTTTCTGTTTTCCACAGTTTGGGTTTTGGCCCTGTTTATTTTTTTCACCGGCAGCGGTAATCTCTTGAAACCTGCGGCCCGTCGTCCAGTCTTCTGATAGCCTTTTGTTTCACCCGGTTGGATCCTCCCCCTCTTTTCTTTGCTTTTTGAGCAACGCTCTCGCCCTGCGGCTGTCTTTTCGTTTTCTTTCCGGTGTGTGCGCTTCGACGGTACCCCCCCCGGTACGAAATACCTCACACTCGTTCAAGGTCGCCCAAACTCTTTTTTCCCCAATTAGATTTCTGCCTTTAGACAGACCCACCCCCCCACCGATTTTATTCTTCCAGTAGTTCGGATGCCGTCCTCTTTTGCTTCACCAGCTCACGTTTAACTCCCTTGAGGCGGGTTTTTTTTCGTGATGAACCAGCAGTGTCCTTTGATGTTTTCTTGTCGTGAAAAATTCGGGTTTTTCCACATCTTTTTTCACCCTTCCGCTTTTCAGTTTTTCCCGGGCGGTGCATGACTGTCCTGGTTTTTGACACCTTTCCTGGTGCGGTGGCGGCGTTTGTGCCTTTTTTTACTACCCCAGAAAGGCTCTTGTTTCTTTTTTTTTTACACCTGTTCGCACTTTTTTTTTGTCATCGCTCTTGTAATCGGGCGTGGCTTTCTCTCATTCCGCGGCTCGTCCCCCTTTTTTTTTTTTTTTAAACTCAAAGGTAGCCCGTCCCTCTCAGTTTGCCTGCCACCCCTGTTCCCCTTCTAAACAGAGCCCTTGCAGGCAACGGGCTGCGTTTTTTTCCCAGTGCAAAGACTCGGCGCCTTTTTTGTCTCGTCGTCCAGTAGGGCCTTACTTCCCCCTCTGCTTTTTTGTGTTTTTTTTCCCTGCCGCGGTCATTTTCTCGCCACCGGCTCACGCTCGGTCCAGTAGCAGCTTTCTTCAGGTTCAGGTTCCCTTTTGCCGAAGTTTTTGATACGCCCCTGTTTTTTTTTTTTACCTTTTTCTTTTCAAGTTTCGGATTTTCGTTTTGCCTTCCCCCACCTTGCTTATGTGTGTAACAAAGTCCTCCATTGCCGTTTTTTTTCCCCTCCCCAGATTCCCCCGCGCTTTCCTTGATGGTGGGAGGTTCGTTACCAAGAATTGGGCCTGGGACCTTACTTTTGTCAGCGAGGCGCTCTAGGGCGTCTTCTTTTTCCCCAGACCCCGAGTTGACCGCCCATTTCTGCCGAGGGTATCTTGTTAGCCGACACTTTTAGTGTGTTTTTATGAGGTCCCCCGTCTTCCTGATATCGCTTTATTTACCCCTTTCTTTGTCGAAATCTTGCCCTTTGGGTGGTGTCCTTTTGCCTTTGGCCCCCCTGCAAGGCATCCCCTTTGGTCTCGACCTTCAGGCCACCTTCCTTCGACATGGATGCTCTTTTTCTTTTTTTTACCCAGCGTCCCCCTCTCCCCGCCCAGTCACCCCCACCGTCTCTGCCCCACTTTGGGCTTTCTATCTTTTTTTTCCTCTCCGTTTTTGTTGAGACTCCTTAGTTTCCACCTCTGATCCCCCCGCGCCCTTGTTCTCTTGAATAGCGGCGTATTGGGTGGGAGCATGCTTTTTTTGGGATGAGCCTTTACCCCCCCTCGGCTTTTTCACACAACCGCTTTTTGGGCCTTCCCGTTGGATCTACGGGTTTTGTTGGGGGACTTTCGCTACCTCCAACCAGGTTAGTTGTCGCCACCACTTCCAAGTTCCTCGGATAAGTTTGCAGACGGGATTTTTGAGCTTGAAGGGAGTCTGGATATAACACTCCGCGTTTAGTCCCTTGAAGGAGTCCCGTTCCCGGGAGGGCTTCTTCTTCAGTAGAGTAGCTGTCTGACTTTGGGAAATAGACTTCCTCCGAGGCCCTCACGTGTACAGTCTCCCCTTTCCGAGTCCTAAATCCTTTACCACACGTTCTGAGGCGCCCCTCTTTTTGTCGCCCCACTGCTTTGTCTCCTTGTTGTCCCCCCCTGATACTTTGGGCTCCCCCCTACTTAGTGGTCTTTTTCAGGGACCTTTTTTTCTGTTTTCCTTTATTCTCACCTAAGTGACCGTGCCCTTTTGATCCACCACCCCGCCCTCGCGGAGACGCCCTCTTTTTTCCACATTGACAGTCCCCTCGCTCTTTTGCGAACCACCAGGCGCGCCCCGTCCTTTTTCATACGGGACTTTTTCTGAGCTCCCCCCCACTTTTTTTCCTTCTTTCACTGCCTCCCTTTAGAGGCGTTTCGGTTTTTTTTTTGATTCCTCATGGGATGTCATACCCCCTTTCCTTTTTTCTCGTTTGACGTCCTGTTGATTTTTTGTCTGCCCCGTCTCCCAATTTAATACTGTGCCAGCGCTTTCGCTGCACACCGAATTTACACGTTGGCGCCCTTTGCCGCTTTTGCGACGTGGGATTTTTGTCAACTCCCCGCCGGCTTGCCTTTTCTTTTTCCCTCGTGCACCTCGGCGTTCCCCCCCCCTCTGTCTGTCTGGACCGTTTTTGCCCTCCCCTCGGATTGTTTTGCTTGATTTCTGTTGGGGCCCTTTCTTGCGTGTTCACCCGACTTGGTCTTTTTTCCCCCCCGTCACAACGGCTCTTCCTTTCTGGCTCCCCCCACTTCGAAAGAGACTCCCCGAGTACTTTGAACGATGTCTCTTGGAGAAAGACCCCTTGCTAGGGCGTTAGCAGCCGACTCGTCCCCGGAGCGTAATAGTTTTCATGTTTCTTTGCCCGTCGCGAAATGGAGCGTCCTGGAATATTCCCCTTTATTTTTGATCCGATTTTTTCTCGTGTTTTTTTTATTTGCCTGAGTTGCGCCCTTTTTTCCGGGACTCACAGTTGTGGTTTTTACCCCCAGTTTGATACTCCCTTTGCATCCTCTTCTTTTTTCCCCTTGCTCTCGTGGGATGCCTTCCTTCCCCTTTTTAACCTTTTCCCCGTTTTTCCCTCCAGGTCAGCTCTCGCTTTTAGTGAAGCCGCACTTTTTACCTTCCATTTTGTTTGATCCTGGTCTTTCCCCCCGACTCTTCCTCCCCCTTTCAATTTTTCTCGAGGAAGTTCCACGTTTGCGGAAGAAGGTCTTCTTGATTCCTCTTCTTTCCGGTATTTGTTGTCTCCTCCACCTGGCACGGCAATCTTTTCCTCTTTTCTTTCTCATTCTAGCGGAATTCCCTTTTCTTTACCGTCACTCACGGCGTTTTAGTTTTCCTATCGTTTTCCCTTCCCCATTCGGCGGGTGGGCTTTTTTTGAATCTCGAAGGTGGCTGCTCCTTTTTCTCTTCCGGTTTCCAGTTTCTTGGGCAGAACCCTTTTTTCCCCGATGTTGGCCCTCCCGTTTCAATCCCTTTTTGGAACGGCTCCTGAGGTCTCCCCCTCATACCTCCCCCCGTCCCTTTTCCCTTCGGCGGCTGTCCCCCGGTCCCCACCCCCCTCATTTTTGTTCGGGTGAACGGGTTTCTTTCAGGTTCTGGGCCGGTCCGGGTTTTTTTCACGTCCGTTTCAAATCCTTCAACGGGATTTCCCTCTTTTCCTTTACCTCCCCCTGGGACCCGCCACTGTTCTTGGTTCTACCTAACGAGCAACCTCTTCTCCTTCTCTTTTATGGCACCTCTATCCCTCCCACCCCAATTTAACGGCTTCCTAAAGAACTCATACCTCCTACTTTTGAGGGGCCCCTTTTTTTCCCTACCTGCTTCCACCATATCGTCGATCGACCCAATTCTTTCCTTCCCCTTCCCCGGTGATCCAAGTATCCTGGTTTCTCGTTTCATCTTTACCACTTATCTCAGGTTTCGGTCTCGCTGTCAATTCCCCGCCCCTTTAGTTTACGTGACCCTCTCCCCAAGGGACCCCTTCTTCTTCCCTTCCCCACACCCAGAAACCCCCCCGTCCCCTGATTGGCTTTTCCTATGGATTCTGGTCGTGCCCACAGGTCTCTTTCTCTCCCCCCTGACTTTGATTAAAACAAACCTCCTCTCTTCATTGACACAAATACGTGGTTTTTCTTTTCCGCCCCAACCCCCTTATTTCTCCCGTTCTAACTGTTCGGAGTTTTTTCCCCTCCCTTTTTTTTTCCTTCGTTCAGTTTTTTTGCCTGGTAGTTCCAACTCTCTTTTCGTGGTTGAAGTTTTAGTCTTTCCCCCTTTTGACAGCACTTTCCCCCGTCTCCCTGAAACCCACAACCGATTTCACTAAAGCCTGTTCTGGGTTTAACTTCGTCCCTATTGGTCCCCCGTATGACAACCTCATCCGCCGACGGCACCCTTCCTCCACTTTCAGGGGGGGGGAACTTCTCCCCACTTCTTTTCACACTACGAGGCACCTTTTCTTCTTCTTTTAACTTTTTCTTGGGGCAACACCTCCTGCTTCTTTTTTCCACCCTCCTCCGTGTGTTTTTTCTCTCTCCCGTCGTCGACCAAAACAGGCAGAGTTTTTTTCCGTGGCTTTTTTTTTCCGCATCCTTCCCTGGAAGTTCTGGTTCTTCTTGTTTTTTTCTCTTCTGGTGTCCGATAGGTCCTCCCCCTGAGGCCGCTTTCGTTCTTCCGAAGCGGTTGTTTTTTATTTATTTCTTTATGGGGTTCAAGACGTCTTGTTCTAACCCTGGTGTTGACCTTGGGGCTGTTTTCTGTTCCTTTTGGCAACGGACCCCGAAACTCGTTCCCTTTTTTTTCTTGTTGTCATAGTAGTTTTCAATTAACTTCACACCTTTTTTTTCGGTGTGTTGTGGGTTTGATTCGGCCTGCTTTTCCTCCTTTTTGGGTAAAGCAAACCGTCATTTTTTTTGGCATTTAAGGGAGAGTCTCGTTCTTCTTTTCTGTTTCTGCTTCTCTTTTTTTCTTTTCTAGTCTAGCCGTCATGTTTTCTTTCGTCCCATCTTTCGAGTTCTTGATGACAGGAGATTTATTATACGAACGCTTTCCTTTCCCCTGGGGGCCGAGTACCCCGATGTTGCTTTTCTCTTTGCCCCCAAGGCGTGGTTGTAATTTTTTTGCGTTTCCCCCCCCAGGATCCCGATTTTTTTCCTCTTTTGTATTTTCTTTCTTTTTTTCTATTGTTTCTTAGCCCTTTCGTCCCAAGAGCTCTTCCGGTTTTCTTTTTTTTTCCGTTAGAGCCAGTACGGTTTTCCTTTTTTTCTTTCCGCTCTTACAGTTTCCGATTCCCCCTCTATTTCTTTCTTTTTATATTTGTTGGGTCCCTTTCCCCCATTTCCCCTTTTTTAACTGACCTCCCGAACTTCCCCCCCCTCCTTTTCCGTCTAAAAAGTATACCACTCCCCCAGTCCTTGGTTTTTTTCCCCCTTTTCTTTTTCTTCTCACTTTTCCCATGGCGGCCCCTTCCGGATTGACGCTGGTCAGGGGGATCTTTTTTTTCTTCGGTTTGACCCAATGCTTCGTTTTTTCTTTCTCTCCTTCTTGCCGCATCTCCCCGCCTCCCCGGCGGCTTTTTCGTTCCCCCCCCCTCTCTTCCCCCTTGGTCTCCGATCCCCTTCTTTTCGGCTCGGTCCCTGTCCCCCTTAGGCGTCCCCTCTGTTTTTTCCTGTCCGTCGACGGGGCCCTCCACTTTTTCTTTTTTTTTGCTGTCCACCCTGCCCCCCCCCACTTAGTTCCCTGGAGGAACTTTTTCCTTTTGTCTTTTCCTTGTTCTTTTCTCCTCGCCATTTTGTTCTGACCCACCATCTTTATCATTGTCGAAAGTCTTTTTTTTTTTTGTGTTTTTCCTTCCTGCTTGTGATTCAGTCCCAATGTTGGGAATTTTTTTGTTCGGAACACTCTTCGTGCAATATAGTCGCACTGTTCGTTATGATAAATGTCAATAGGATTCACGGCGGGACTTTGATTCGCTGGTCCGACTTTTTTTTCCCTCCCCCTTGTTTCAGTCTTCGTAGCTCTCCTTCCCAACAGCTAGCCTTTTCCCCTTCCTCCCTCCTTTTCCTCTTTCTTCTCTTTTATTAGAAGTCCCTCTTTGCTCCCTTCCTTTTTCCAGCGTTTTTTCCCCCCATCCCCAGTGAGCCCCTTCCTCTCTCTTTTTTTTTCCCCCTCCCGTGGCAGGATTTTTTCTTTTCTTTCCCGGAAGAACCTTCCTCCCTTAATTCTGCAAACGTGTTTACCATCCCCTCCTCTTTTCTCTTCTTTTTCTCCCTCTTTTTCGGTCAGCCCGTCCTCTACTCCTCTTCCATTTTTTTCCTACAAAGAACTTTCTTTTCTCCTTTTGTCGGACTCAATTTCAGCTTTTCATTTTTTCCCCCGAGGCCCTTCGTTGCCCCGTCCCCTTTGGCGTTTTTTCACCGGTTCGGGCCTTTTTTTTTTCTTTCCGGAACCCGTTCTCCTCGGTTCTGGTCCTCTCTTTGCTGTCTTTTATCCCTCCATGCCATTAATCAGTCAGGTACGAGATTGGTTCTTGTGTCTTCCCTTTCCCCCCCATAGGTGGTTGAATTTTCTCCTTCCTTTTCAATCCTCCGCGGCCCGTCTTGTTTTTTTTTTCGTCCCGTTTCTGTGGGGACTTCCCCCCTTTTCACCTTTACTGTGTTTGCGCGGCGGCTTTTCCCTTCTTTTTTTTTTTGATACCCAAAGAACATTGGGAGTTTTGTGTTCACCTCTTCCTCTTCCCGCCCCTCATCCAGGCTGTTTTTTTCTCCCCCTTTTTTTCGGGGGCGTTGGAATGGTCCTTTTACCCTTTCTTCCTCTTTATTTCGTCTTTAGATAGCTTTTGTTTTTCTTTTTCACCGGTCGGTCTTGTTTATTCGCCTTTTGATTAAGCTCGTTTCTTGCCCAACCCTTTGCTGATGTTCCCCACCTATTCCTTTCCTCCTATTTATGGGATTTTTTTCTTGCAAGCTTTTCCCCATCATCTTCCGACTCTCCCCCTCTCCCCCCCTTTTGTTGGCTTTAGTTCGTCAGTTAGCTTTTTTCTTGTTGACTTCCCGCGCGCTTCTCTTGGTTTATTTGCCGACGCGGATAATGTCCCTCCCTTTTTTTCTACTTTCGCCGCCGCGTCTGCCTTCTTCTTTCTTTTTCTGATTTTTGAGGTAAAGTTTCTCCTTTTTCCACGTGCGGATTGTTTTTCTACCCCCAGTCCGGAACTTTCCCTCCCATCTTATCCGGTTTTTTCGTTTCTCCCTCCCCTCCCTTCCCTGGTGGGATTGTCCCCCCTCCAAGGAGTCAGAGGGCTTCTCTGACCCCCTTTACCCTTTCGTTTCTGCTATCGTGTACCCCCTCTTCCCTTTTTCTCTCGCGTCAGCTATTTCTTCCCTTTCCTTTTTTTTTTTGTACTGGGCATGGGAAGTCTTTTTCCTTTTTTTCTTTCCTTTTTTCCCGTCCCGGCACTTTAGGTCGTCTAGACGACCGCCTTTTTCCGCACGTCCTTTTCATCTTTTCGGAGCTTGTTTTTTCGTCTCCGGGACTTCTTCTTCTCCGTGTGGATGAGGTCCCTACTTTCTCCCCTTAATTTTATTCGCCGCCCTTTTCCCTTTTTTTGATTTTCGTTTCCTTCCCTCTTTTCTTTTTTCTTGACTTTATCGAAATCCCCTCCCGATTTTTCGTGTACTTTCGGTGATCCACCCTCCCTCTTTTTTTATTTTTTTTTCTTTTTACTTTTTTTTTCGTTTTTTTCCTCCCATGAAAACAGACCCAACCCTTTCCGTCCCGGGAGTGCCCCCCCTGTCATTCCCCATTTACACCCTGCCCCCCCCACTTTTTTTTTTAGAGGCTTCCTCTCTTTCTGCTTAATCTACCTAGTTCTCGTCTGCAGTTTTCCTTGCTTCTATTAATCACATCGATAGCGGTGATCCCCTTCCCTCAGCGGGCCTCCTTTCCCCCCCTCCTTTTTTATATATCTCTTTTATCACTTCTTCTTCTTCATTTGTGTTGCTTGGTTTATTTTTGACCACTTGATAAGTGGGCAGGGTCCGATTTTTCTTCCTCACTCAGAGCTCTTTTGCCACTTTCTTTCCTCGGTTTCCCTATCCTATTACTTTTTTTCTTTTGCTAGTCCTCCCTATAACTCCCCTTCTCGTTCGATGGCGAGGCGAGTTTTTCTCTTCACTTGTTTTTCACCCCTCTTGTTTTTCTTTTCTTTCAGGTTCCCTGCTGTCTATTACTCAATGTACTGAGATTCCTCTATTCTCCTTTGAAATCCGACCCCCCCTTCTTCTTTGCTTTTCTTTATTTCTTCCTTCTTTTCTTTCCTTTTTGTCTGATTCCTAGCATTGTCCCTTCCCTACCACAGTCTGCCCGGTCTTCTTTTTTTTGGTTTTTTTTTTTTTTTCTCTTTTGTGTCTCGGGTGCCTTCATTCTTTTTTCTCCTGGAAAGGAAACCCCCCCCTCCGTTATGTTATCACACGACCTGTTTTTCTCTCAATTTTCTTCCCTCCTTTTTCACCATGGGATTCCCTCTTTTTTCTTTCGAGGATCCTCTCTCCTCCCCCTTAACGTTCCCGATTTTCTTTTTCTACGCAAGCCTATTTTTTCTTCGTAAGATTTCGTTTCTATCACACTATTTCTCCCCTTTTTTTTGAGTTCTCACTACTTTTTTCGGTTCCCTAGTCGGGATTCGCTTTTGCCTAAATCGACCTTTCCCTTTAGTCTTTTGTTTGAGTCTTTCCTTTTTCCGTACTCAGACGGAACTTTTTTCCTCCCCTTCTCACTCGATTTCCTTTTTATTTGGGCCCCCCCCCCTTTCTTCCCCGGTGGGGTTGGCTCTCCTTTTAGTCAGTTGCGGTGGCCCCTTGCTTTTGGGTCTTGCTCTATGTGCCAGTTAAGGGGGTTTTAAATCCTCAACATTCGACCACCGCTCCTTCCTCTGCTTCTTAATTTTTTCCTCTTGCTTTGATTTTTTTTCCTCGCGTGAAACGTCCCCCTTCCCTCTTTTCTGCCCAATCTTGTGGCCACTCCCCCCTTTTTTTTCAGTCTGAGGGTCGCAACCGTGACCTGCCTCCCCCATGATACTGATCTAAACCTTCCTTTCCGGTGCGAATAGGAGAGAGTATTCTTCCTTCTTTTTTTCTTTTTCCTTAATTTTTTAGTAGAAAAGCCACCCCCTCTTTCTTCTTCTTTTCCCCCTTCTCTTTGCTTCGACTTGTTTTCTTTCGTTAGACTGACTTTCCCAAACTTCTTTCTTTCTTAGGCTTGTCCTCCCCTACTCAATTTCCTGGGGGCTTTCTTCTTAGGAGTTTCCTTTTTTCTTCCGACTTTCTTTTGTTTTTTCTTCGCCGGGAAGAACTCTTACCCCCTCCGTATTATGTTAGGAGTTGCGTTTCATCCTCATCTGAGTTTTCTTTTTCTTCCCGGACGCATATTCCTCTCCTCTGATTTGATTCCTTTTTTCCGGTCTTCCTTTTTTTCCTCCCCTCTTTATCCCTCACCTCTACCCGAAAAGATTTACGTTCCTCTCGACTACTTTGTATTTTTTCCCCTTTTACGTATTTGGGTGAATCCTGTTGGATCTATCAAGGAGTTTCTTTGCCACCAAATCCTTTACTTCTTTTGGTATACGCTTTTGTTCTTAATCCTCCTCCGTCATTCTAGTTCCAATCTCTATTTGTCTACAGAATGTGTAATTGACCTTTCCTATCCCACTTTCCTCTTTATTGCCAGAGATTCTTGTCTCCCTTTCCTTGGGGTGGGCTTTTCTTCTGGCTCCTCTATTCTTATCCCCTCGTTTTTCCGGACTCCTCCCTTTTTTTGTCAGGCCTCCTTCTAACCGCACCGGTGTGTTTTCATTTCTCAATAAAGCGCTTCTCGTATTCAATTTCTCCCACTGGGCTCGCCCTCTCTGCTGGACTTTTTCCTTCTATCCCCCCTTCCTCTTCCGTCATTTTAACCTCGTACAACCTTTATTTGGCTATTTTTGTATTCTTCCTCTTCTCCCTTTTTTTTTTTTTTGCCCTTTTTTTTCCTCCCTTTTTTCCGCCCACAGTCAAGTTCTTCTTGTATCCTTCAACTCTAGCTAACCAAGGGGATCAGCTCCCCACCTCACCAGGGGGTACATTTTCCAGTCGCTTTTCCCCATCATTTCTTCGTCTAGTGCGGACCTCGTTTTTTTTTAATTCTTTAAACTACATTTTATACCTCATTCAAATCTCTTGTTAGATCCTCTTTTTATTTTCCTCCACCATTCCTCTTTGATCCCACTTATTCCCCCCCCTATTCCCTTTTCCCCTTTCTTTCCTTTCTCCTCCGTGGTCCCGGCCCCTCCTCCCCTTTCTTCCTTCTTTTTTTTTTTCGTCCCCGGGTTCCATCCTTGCCCTTCTTCACCTTTCACCCTTTTTCGTTTTCCCTCTTGCGTGGTAACGTCTCTTTTGTTCCCCCGAGCGTCTCTCTTACACGGGTTTTAAGCTTTTGCTAGTCATTCTCGATGTCCTTTTTTCTCCAGTTTTGGTCAGTACACCCGTCCCCTCCCCCTTACAGTCTCCCCGATTTTCTCTCAGTCAGAACGCCCGGTTTTTTTTGCCCTGGTTTTTGACTGTTCATCCTTGGTCGACTATCCCGCTTTCCCGGAACAGGGTTCCAGGGGCTGCAATGGGCCCCCCCTTCCACAATCAGGATTTTGTTTCTTCGGCACGCCCGGCTCGCGCGGTTTCAAGCACCGGCTCGTTGTACCGGCACAATGGCCGTTCTTTCCTCTGACGGTTTTCGTATTTTCCTTTAGGACAAGCGTGGAACTCCTTCTTAGGTAGGGGGCCCCATCTTTGGATACAAACACGTCCCCCTTTGCCCATTTTGACTTGTCCCTGTCCCTCCTTCCCCCCCCGGCTTTAAAATGTGTACTAGTTTCTCCCTCCCCCATCGCACCACTTACCTCCGGCCCTTATTACGGTTCTTTGAGGTCTTTTCCCTCCTTTTTGGACTCCTGCCTGAAGTGTGACACCTTGATCCCGCTCTTGTGTTGCAAGGTTCTTTTTTTTGTTTCCCCTTTCTTTCCCCAATACGTACAAGTCTGTCCCTTTTTCCCATGACCTCACATGTTTACATCCTTTCCCTAAGTCCCCGCCCCTTCTTCAAGATGCAACTCTTTCCTTCCCGCTTTATAATTCGACTCCCCGTCTTCCTCTTGCATCCTAACCTCATTTTTTCTGAAACGCACCTAACTCTTTCGTCCGCCTTGTCGCCAATCTTCTGTCTTTCTGTCCCCAACGAATCCCTGTCTTCCTCTTTTCTTCTCTTTTCCCCCCTCTCTTTTTGTTTAGCTTTTTCTAAGTTGTGTCCCTGTTCTCCTTGTTGGTCTCTGGTCAACTCTCTGGGAGTCTCTGATGTGTTTTTCTCCCCTCTTCTTCCCTTTTTTTTTTGGTTCTTTCCCCTTTTTCCTTCCCGGATTGACCTTCCCCCCCCCCCCCTCTTTTCTGACTTATCCACAGTTCGAACGCGCCGTTCACTTTCCCTTTTTTTCGTTTGCCTCCCCATCCGCTTCCCCTTTCTTTTGTAAACCCACACCCCTCTGTGATGGTATTTTTCCAATGAAATAAATTATGTTTTTTCGGCCCAACACACAATTATACCCCCCTCCCTGTTTGGGTGATGCCATTTTCCCTGCCATTTAGCTGGAGGGGAACGTTGTTTTCTTCCCTCCCGTGCGTGGAGCCTTCGTTTTCGTTCATGACCCTGCCTATCTTCCTCTTTTCCCTCTCTTCATGTCAACAAATTAAACTCCTTCTTCTTCTTCCAACTTCCGACCTCTTGTTCACGTCCCCCAATTTATCGGGACACCGCTATTCCCCCCGCAATTTTCTCCTCCTTTCCTAATTTGCTCCCTCAGACACTCACGAGTCACACTCCTTCTTTTTTCTCTTTATCTCCCTCTTCTCCCCTCCTTCCTTTTCTTCTTTCTGTCCTCGATCCTCTCCAAAGTAGTGTTCGAAAAGGCATGTCTTTTTAGATCCCGGCCCTTTTTATCTTTTTCTTTTTCTTCGTCCTCTTTTTTGGATAAGATTATAACAAGCGCCGTTCCCCCTATTTATTTTTTTGTTGAGTCAGGTTGGTTTGCATCCTGTTTTTCTTCCGTTTCCGTCCAGGTTGGTTCTTCTCCGTTTAAAGTTCGGTTTTGGTTTGACGTTCTTTGTTTTTCCCATGAACAACCCCCTTCCACTTTTTCTTGTTGCTTCCTGTGGATGTTTCAGTTTTCTTCGTAATGGGTTCTTTTGAACAGGCTCTTTTGTTTCTTTTTTCCCTCAAGCGTCACATTGTTGTGGTCGTTACACCTGCCCAAAGCGAGCCGTCCCCTTTTACTTTTCGCCTCCTTACCTTCGGAGAGTGACGTTTTTGCTTTGACCCATGGCTCTTTCCCTTTAGCTTTGTGGTTCGCCCTTTCCTTTCATGCTTTTTTTTTGTAGAGTGGAGTCTTTTTTTTTTGCTTCCCCTTTAGTTCGCTTCTGGACCTTAGACGCGTCCCTTCTTCCCCCTTCTCTTTCAGAGGATCATAAAAGTTAGCTTGGGTTTCGGTTGCTGCGAAGTCCCTATCCTTTTGTCCCGGGTATGCACCACTCAATCCTTTTCCCTTCACTCTCATGACCCCTTTGCTACTCGTTACACCAGTATTATGTGTTGCCTCTGGTTCGCCTCGCATGAGGATTTTAGTTTGCAGGCGTTCGAGTCTCGCACCCCTTTTAGTCCTATATTCCCCTGATCATTTTGCTCCCGGTTGAACATTTGGATTGGCAGTACCCAATTTTCCCCCCCTGGTCTCTCTTTCTACCTGAGCAGTCGTCTTCTATATTTTTCCAGTTTGGGCCTTCACTTTTTTTTTCTTTTTTTTACCAGTTCCTCTCCTTATGGGTTCTTATTTGTTAATGAGCAGCATTTATGCTCTCCGTGCGTGAAGATGTACCCACTGCTCTTCAGGCCAGTGGTTAGTTTGCTTGTTTTTTTATGACCAAAGGTTCTGGCCCTCTTCATTCTGCAGCAGCTGTATAGTTTAGTTCCCCTTTCCCCACTTTATCATTCGGACTTAAGTCTCCGAACTGGCGGAATGGCCCCCCGCCTTCTTTATCAACTGCCCCCTTGTCCGCTTTCCCTTTCTTGTAAAGATGTCCCACGTGTGCTTTTTTTTCTGCCTTCCTCTGTCCGACGTCGACCGTCGCCCCCTCGAGCTCCCTCTTGCCCTGCTCGCATCCTGAACGGGCCCTCTATTACTCTTCTAATCCAACGACCAACGCCTTTTTTTTCCGTCTCTTCGCGATCAAACTTTCCTGTTTCCCTGTCGTCATTCTCCGTTTCCGGGCCTGCCGTTGCTTATTGCTCTGATTTATTGCCGGTCGTTCCCTTCCCTTTTCTTTTTTGGTCTGAACCCTTGTTTTCTCGTGTCCCTAGTTTGGTTTTTTTGGAGGGTATGGAATTCATTTTTTTCAGCTCAGTTGATGGCTTTGACCCTTCTTTTCTTCACCTTCCTTCTTTTCCAAACACGCTTTGTTATTTTTTTCGTCCGGCAGACGGTACGGGACACCTTCAGTTTTGCCTTCTTTACCCTGGTTTTTCCCGCCGTGGGACCTCTTCCCCAGCTGGCTCGGAGTTTGGGCTTTCCCTTCCTTCCTGTACGCTAAATTGGCGCTTGTTTATTTTTCGCGGGTGGCTGTGGGCAGGGCCTTTTTGTCTTTGTTCTCTTGTCCCTTCGTGCCTGGGGCCAACCTTCAGTTTTTTTCCGGCCGTTGAGCAGTCTCGTTCCCTTTTTTTTCCGTTCCAAACACAACCCCTCTGTCCGCAGTGCAGGGCCAACTTGGTCTTTTGAGTTTCGTCGACGCCCCCCGTTATTTTGAGAGGCGGGCGTGGGCTTGGGACTTTCTGTCCCTGAGGTGCTTTTTCCTTTCTCGTTTGTCTCAGTCTTTGGTGTTTTTTTTTTTTTTAGTTTCTCTTTTTTTCGTTCCAATTTCAACCTTTTGTGCATGTACGCCCACTCCTTCCTTTTTTTTTTTTTCGATCCTATTTCAGGACTTTGCCCCCGGTCCCTTCATGTATCGTTTTCCGTTTCACGAGGGACCCGTCAACCCGCGTTTTCCTCTTTTTCTTTTGCCACTTCATTTGGTCTTGGGCCAGGAATCCCCCTGGTCTTAGTCTTTTTTTTTTCGTTGGAGGGGCCGGAGAGGGGAGTGCAAGACTGAGACCTTCGCCGTTTTCGGGCGTGTTTTTTTGTAGTCCCAGAAGCCCTCTGGTCGCACGGTCGTGCGTTTTGTAAGCTTCTTTTTTTTTTTTCCCCCTCTTTAGATTTCGGACTCGTTTTGCATCGTATTTCCTGTCCCCCCCCCTACCCCCTGCCCCATCACACCGGGCGCTGGCACAAACCCTTTTCTCTTTTCCACCTCCTTTCTGAGTCATGCGTCCCGAGGAAATTTCCGTCCCTCCCCCTTTCTTTATGGTCGATGACCTTCACCATCCCCCCCCCCCCGGCGTGCAACAGGGTCGGTCCCCTTTTT
>Ga0179593_1628857_pt1 | contig 15295 bp, 20 predicted proteins | sample CZODoug2_1_08_16_FD_185931 | JGI IMG/M metagenome (GOLD analysis project Ga0179593, IMG submission 185931) | Vadose zone soil fungal communities from Angelo Coast Range Reserve, California, USA - CZODoug2_1_08_16fungal (PacBio error correction) | ecosystem: Environmental > Terrestrial > Soil >... | reverse complement strand
CCTCTTTTCCCCCCCCAGTAAGTGAGGTAGAGAAGCGTTGCCCACATCCATTCACTCGATTGTTTTCTCTCCTTTCTTTGTTGCCGAGCGCAAGATAAGAGTTATCCACAAAAACGGTCATGATCCCCTCTTTGGTTCGCTTTTTTTCGTGAAAAATTCCAGCCCCCCCCCTCCCCCCGCGATCGACTACGCGCCCTTTTCCCGCACAAAGCGCACTCCGCCTTCACTCCTCGCTTTGCCGTGGTCTTCCTCCCAGGAAGTGAAACTTTCCCAAACAGGGTAACCCCTCTCGTCAGATCGAAATCTTTTCCCCCCTCCGCTACAGAAAGATAGCTGAACTAAGAATCCCCCTCTCTACAGTCACCGAAAATTTTTTTCTGGCTGGCATGCTTTCCTTTCCCGCATGCGTTTTGAAGGATTTCCCCTCCCCCGCGGCCCTCTCGAAAGTTGATTTTAACCTTCGAGAGACCCCCCTTTTTAAGAACTGTCTTTTGTGGCCCTTTCCCTTCGCTGGATGCAGAGGAAATTTTTTTCCGACCCGACATCTTTTTTTGGTCTCGACATACAAGGAGACTTCCTAGCACTAAAGTCACTGGTGCTCCGCCCGAAGAAAACCTGCGACCTTTTCGGCCTTAAAAGCCTGCGATTTTTTCTTTCCCCTCATTCAGTTGATTCCGTTTTCCTCAAAGAAAAGAAATGGTTCAGCAAGGGTTCCCTCGTCCTATGGGCCAACTATGAATGACTCCCCCAGCAAGAAACGGAAGCCAACCTCTCTACATCTTCCCTTTTCGCCTCCCCTCGAATTTCCCTTTCGCCGCAGGCCGGAAACATCACCCACAGCACGATTTTCCCTTCCCCGTATTAGCGAAGCGCGCGTAAAGTTTCCTTTCGATTGACTCTCCCCCCCCCAGCAGACGTAACAGCAGCCGCGATCAGTATTCCTTTCCCCTCCCCCCCTGAGCGGTTTTCTTAGTCACTCAAAAACATTGGTACGGTCCTGCCGGAAAGATTTTTTCTCTCCGCCCTTAGTGTTCTCTTCTCGGACATCTCTTGCTTCCGAAATTGGTAAGGAAGGGTTGAAGTGCTAGTCCTCCCGCGTGCGAGTCATCGAACCTGAGCCTTTCCCCTTGTTTTGCTCCGATTCAACGTTTCTCGGGTCCCTTGTCAAGGGAAAGGTTTGCCAAGCCATTCATGAAAGTCGTTTTTCCCCTCCCGACATAGATACACACGATCTTTTTTCTCTCCGGAAAGACGAAAACCTTTTTTCGTGGATGAGCTCTCGTTCTTTTGTAATGGATTTTGGATTAGAAAGAGTCCCCCAGCCGGCACGACCTTCCTCCCCCCCTATTCGATGGAGTTATGGGGTTGATAGATTAGACGGTCCCCCCCCCCCCCCCTTCACCCTTTCTTTGCTTCTTTAAGACCGAAGAACGAAAATCGCTCTCCCCCTAGAAGATATCAAACACGAAGATTCGTACTCGTTCTCCTCACACGGTTTGACGTTTTGTCGGGATTCGAGCTCAAGAATAAAGAAGAGTTGCCCCCCTATTGTGGGATTCTTGTGAAAGACTTTTCTTCTTTCTATCCCTTAAAAAGCTTTTTTTTGTGGTTGGCAGTAATATTACTCTGAAAGTAAGTCCTATGTCGCGAACTTTTCTTTTCAAAGAAGATGGTAACGGTACGCAATCTAAAGGATGGGAGACGAACCCGTAGAGGAAGTAGAGGGCTATGCATTCGTTCATTAATCGCACGTGCGAGTGATCTCTCAACCTAAAATACTCGGGGCCTCCCCCCCTCCTTCTTCCTCCGCTAAAACCTGCCGAACATTCTACCTCTTTTCATTAAAATCGTTGTGTTTAGATATGTTAGGATCTTCCCCTTCAATATGATGGTCAATGGCACAAGTAGTTTTCGATACGCAGCTCGCAAGTGCGATTTCTCCCTCCCTTTCCTTTCCGAGACTTCCTTCCGGGATGGGGCTTACCACTCCCTGTTTTGCGTTCAGTCCTTTTTCTCCTTTTTCCCACTGTTCCGCCGCGACATCTCCTACTGTGTTTCAGCTCGTCAGATCGCTGCTTTTTTCCTTCCGGCCAACGGTTGCCCCCTTTCCCCCCCAGCACATACGGCCCCTTCTTTCACAATCCTGCCACCAGAGGGTTTGACATCGGCTTTCTTTTTTTCAAAATTAAGTTTTCCCCTCCGTAACAAAGTTCGTTCTCCCCTCCTCCGTACGCTCTTCGATTTCTTGAGTATTCTATTCCGCGTCGATTTGCAGTTCGGCTGACAGCTTCTTCCCTCCGGGGACTAAATTCTTTCGGAGACCCCCCGAAATAGGTCCTCCCGCATTCGTGCGGAAGAGAGTGCCGGCTTGGTTCACGCAGCAGTGATTTACCCCCCGTCTGGGCACACTGTCATTTTTTCCGAGGACTCGCAATAAAATTGAACCCTTTTCCTTCTCTCGAATTTTTGTATTATGGTATGAATACCCCTCTCTCCCCATGTGAAGGCTTTGACCACGGCCCTCCCTTCCTCCCCTAGAAACGTAGGCATTTTTCCCCGGTCTCCCCCCCTGCAGAAGCTATAGGCCCCTTCTCCCTTTAATGCGTCCGTAGCAATAGCGTCTTTCGAACCTTCCGAGATTCCGCCGCTTTTCCCTCTTCTTTCTCTAGACTTTCCCTCTTTCCTAACGAACAAGGTTTGAGTGATTCCCAGCGCGAGGTTGTCTTTTACTTGCTCCTCCTCGAGGCGGTGCTCTGTTCGCGGCAATCGCTCCCCTCCCTTTCCAAAGGGTAAGCTTCCTTCGAATTAAGGCGTATCCTATGGGGTTGCAGGTTCCTCTTCGAATGAGGCCCTTTGAATCCTTCCTTCGTAACTGGCTGGCCCCCTTAAGTACGTTTTTGATTCTGGAAGAGGTGGCATAGTCCCCCTTTTAGCCCCGTTGAGAAGCGTCTGGTCTGTGATCCTCCCCCTCCAGCAAAATGAATCAGTGTCAGCTTAAAATTCCCTATCAGGTCTCCTTTCTCCCATTCCCACTTCCTCATGGCGAGCATGTCCCTCTTCCTCCCCCCCTAGCAATGGTATTTTTTCTAAGATCTAGATGATTTTTTCAATTCATCTGCCCTCCATCGCATGGCTCCACTCGCGGACACTTTCTTCCATGAGTGTGCTCCCTTTCCGCTCGAAGGGTTGTTTTTTTAACTACAAGTTGCGCGCGTCTCCCCACGCATGCGGACTTTCCGTCCAGAAATTAGCTCATTTTTTCCCGGTACTTTTTTTTTAGTCTTTCTTTCGCAAATCTTCCTTCCCAAAGAGTTTTTTCCTTTTTTTTTTTTTTTTTTTTGGGTTTTTTTCTTTTGGAGCGGTATCTCGTACCGATGTGACCTTTGTGTCTCCTTTTACTTCTTTGCGTCTTTCCTCAGATTCGCGCTGAGTCGTCTCTCTTCGTCAGATGCCGGGCGCTCTTCGCGGGCGGATTGTTCACGAGTCAAGGAGACCAACTCGGCTTTCTCCTTGTGGAGAGAGGACCATGGTGGGAGTGGACTTGCGCTTCCCCCTCCTTTCTGCCCGCCAGTAGCCGAGAAGCCCAATTAGTGAAATTTTTTTTTTTCCGCCCCCCCTTTCCCCTCACAGGGACGGTTCATTTTTTCCGAGCCTCCGTTGTTGTTGTTGCGTCCCGCTTTTAACCAGTCGTAATGTGCGTTTCTGGTTCTAAAACACATCCCCCCCCTCTTATCCTCTGGCGTGCCTCCGGAACTTTTTTCGGCGCAAAGCCTTCCCGCCAATCTCCCCCAGGACGGACCGTCCTCTCCTCTTGGTCGCGCGTTTTCGTGACACCAATCCCTTTTTTTTTCCGGCGACCTGCGAAAGGATCAGTAGCACCTTGCGAATCATAGCTGCCGTTTTCCTTTTTTTCCCCCTGCAGTGAACGGCTAGGACAACGTTTTCCCCCCTCCGTCGTTGCCGCTCGAACTTTCTTCCGAGAGAAAAGAACGGTAGCGGAACTGTGAAACTAAGACTCACTTTTCGACTTCCCTTCCCGAAAGGTTCCTCCCCCCTTTTCCGGTGAAGTCCGTCATGTTTCCGAGGACTCCTCCCCCCCTCCTCTGCGCAAAAGTGATTTTTTTTCCAACTCCTCGAGCGAACCCTTTATGGAAGCCCTCTCTTGGTAGCATTCTCCTTCTGATATGCAGAGTCCTTTCCGCGTCTTCAACGACTTCTTGGATCGAATACCAGGCTTTTCCCGCGGAGATCTCCCTTTTTCCCTTTTCTTCCTCAGTGGAATGCATCCCAGAACCTCGCATGATAGGGACTTCTTTCCTTTCTCTTAGCTGGCCCTTCTCTTCACGGGAAAAAGAATGCGAAACGGTTTCCCCCTGGCCTATGCCCACGCTGCCATGCTTTCCTCCCACAGGAAGGCCCCCGGACGAGACATTTTTTAAGATCTTTTCCGCCCAAAGATTTGCTGTACTGCCCCTCTCAGACTGGAAATGACAAAAAATCATCCCCTCCCCCCCCGCAGTTCAGGTGGAAGATCCCTTCCAAATAAGGGTGCGCTTTCTCCTCAACAAAGCAGACTTTCCTCAGCGCGCGATCCCATTCACGCATCCAACCCCCTTACGGCAAGAGTCAATAAAACTTCGTTTGTCAAGAGAGGCCCGGAAGAGTGACCCCTCCTTCGTTTCGCGCAACAGAGAGGAATATCCCCCTCACATATGGATACGGCCCCCCTCTTTTCCGTGATAGACGAGCCTTATCGCTTCATTCGGAATCTCTTTCTTCCCTTATGTTGGATCTCTCCCCCGGGTAGAGATTGACCTCCCCCCTTTGCCACTCCTTCCTGAAATGAGGTATTCAGACCCATACAACACGATTCCTCTCAGAGAAACCCATGTTCCTCCTAGTGCTCGGCATTCCCTTTTTTTTTACACGCGGAGGTACCCCTGCATGGCCCCGCGCTTTCCGCACCGCCTTTTTTCCTATGGGGGGATCGCTCGCCGCCACGGATGATGTTTCAGCGCTTTCCCTCCCGATCTCGCACTCTGACGTATCAAGCCGCGAGCTCGTAATGCGCGCGTTTTTCCCCCCCCCCCCTTTTTTGTCCGGCTGCACGCTTTTCTTCCAAAGATACAGCTCTCCATTTACACTCTGGTGGGCGGTTTGCGTGAAACCTTTCCGTAGTGCTTGTCTCCCCCCTTGCGGGCAACCGATGGACCGTTTTGCCAGAAGCTGTAACCCTCTTTCTCTTCGGGTTTCAATGGACACAGCACAAAGATCCCCTCAAAACTTGACTCATTCGCTCTCAAGCCTTGAAGAGAAGTGCGGCGAAGCCTTTTTCTGACTCGCACTGCGATTTCTTGGCGAAACTCAAAATACTAGGTTTCCCATCCTGAGTGAAGAGCTCAACCTTCCTGCCCCAGATAGACCCAATATATATTTCCTCCTCCCCCCTTCTCTTATGATTGTCAGCCATTATTTTCTTTGGGGCTTCCCCTTTGATTCATGGACCAGATATGAGTTTATCTGAGGAGCAGTCTTTTATTAATGAGAGGACTTCCTTTTCCATTAATAGACTTTTTCTTTCTAATCAAAGACTGTTTTTGGAAGTTTTGCGTACGTTCCCCCCTCCCCGTTTCCTGTACCGTCCTCTTCCACTTTACTGTGTTGAAGATTAGGGACTGATAGAGGTTTCAGATGTCTTAACTGGGGTCAGTTTCGTGAGCTTTCAGCACCCGTTGAACCCCCCCAAAGAGGTGTACCCCCCGTGGGAATTAAAATTAAAGTCTTCAGCGTGGCAGAAGTACACCCCGAGTGAAGCGCCCCATAAGTCTTTTCCCCCCTTATAGTGAGAGAGCGTTTTTCAAAGAGGCCTTTTTTCCCCTCCTCCGGGGACGATTTGCCGGCGAAGCTATCCCCCTCGCCGCATCCTTTTCGAGGGAAGGATTTTCAAGAATCTCTTTCCTCCAAAATCCTTTGACACTTTTCTTTGCCGAGCCACTTTAGCGCACCCCTTTCAGGGGTTTCTCACCTCATCGGGTGATCTATGGCTTTCCCTTTTTTTCTCCTCCTGGAGGCTTGTGCCCACTTTAAGCCAGCGCGACCCGCGTCAAACGTTCCTTCGTCAGCCCAAAACATCGTATCGATGTAGGCTTCCAGAAGTTCCAGCAAGGGACTCTTCCCCTTAGACATAGGTCTGCCGCCTCTAGAGATTAAGCTTTTATGATCGTTTTTTCCTCCTTCTCTAGACGGCACTCTTTCCTGGTGCTAGTACCGAACCCTTCTTCCTTCGTTGACTCCTTTCCTTTCGGGACCGTGACCCGCTTGCTTTCCGTCTGCTTTGAGGCGTTCAATCGCACCCTTTTCCTTTTTTTTTGCCAAAGGGGATTTTCCACGGCATTCCTTTGTTGAAAGGTCTTTTCTGGTGCAGGTTTCCGCTGCGTCCTTTTTTAATGCGGACAGCTCTTTTTTTTCTTGGCGCTCTTCTGAAAATCTTGTGACCGTTTTTTCTGCCTGGCAGCGGGGGCCATAGCCTCCTTTTTTGCGGTCGGGTAGTGACGCGGCAGCACCCCTTCTTTTCCTCGCATCGCAGGCTGTCTCCCCTTCCCTATCAGTCTCCCTTTTTTTTTTCTCTTTCACACGCTCCTTGTGTGAGAGCATGGTTTCCCTATTTAGCATGGTATTTCTCCCCGAAGGGCCGATTGCGGGTCGGTCGACTCGCCCTCGAAGAATGGCCCCCCCTTCCGGTCTTCCATGAGTTTGAGTCAGGTCGCCCTTTCCCTGAAAAACTCCAGTTTTTTACTCCCCCTTCCCTCGAGAGTCCCGGCAAAAATTTTTCCCGGAAGCCCATCTCTTTGACGGTATTTACCGTGAGTATTAGTTCCGCTACCGGTGGCGGTTCCTCTGCAGGCCAAACCTAGGACTATAAGTCCTTGTCGTAAAATATACGTCACTCCTCTCCTCCCTTGCAAGAGAAGGATTCTTCAGGATCTCGTTGTGAGACTGAGCTCTCCTTTCTCTCGTTTTTTTTGAGGTCGGGATTGTTTGAGAACCAACCTTTCTTCGTGTCAGTCCTTGGATAGAGAAAGGATTGGTTTATTTTTCTCCTTATATTGCCTTGCTGAGCGCAAGTAGAGCTCCCCCGAGTGAAATGGCTTTCTTTCTTCTTACCTCACATTACTGTTCCCCCCCTGGCATATCTAGTTTCCTCCTTTTCCCTTTTTTAGAGCTTTTTCTCCTTTAAAAGTATGTGAGTCTTAAGTTTTTGAACAACACATTCCTAGATTGGGTATTTTCTTCTTACTGTAGTGTCTCCGCTAGAGAGAAAGATAAGAGTTCCCCCAATAATCCTCTTCCCCCCCCCCAAACCGTTTACCCCTCGGGTTCGTGAGTCTAGGTTCCCCAATAGAGAGCTCCTTCTACGCGAAGCGCGAACTTCCGCGACCAAAGCGCTCTCCTTTCTCCCCCTTTCGCTTGCCGGGGGCTGGGGGACTCAAGAAGAACGACAACCTGTTCCCCTCCGGTACGACTTGCTTCGAACTCCTCCCCCTTCGCTGAAGCAAAGCCTTTAGAGGCAACCTAAGACAATAACTGTCCGACTCCGCCCCACCGAAAAGGATTTCAGTTCCGTGCATGCGTTGCAGACTCTCCGCCCAAAGCTTTGAAGCACCTGGTTTTTTTTCTACCCCAACTTAGAGATAGTTGATAAACCCCTGGAGCGTTCGCCTTCATCAGCCATTACGGAGCTTGAGGAAGCTGCCTCCCCTTCAACCGCATCGAGATCATTAGGATCGCCCAGTCTCCAGCGGAGATCTACCAAGGACTAGTGGTAATTCTCCCCCCCCTCCTCGGAACCCCCCCCTTTCTGATAGGGAATTATACCCTGTGGGACAAGATCTTTTTCCTCTGGCAATGATCCACAGACACGACCTTCTTCCTCGGGAGAAGACCCACCTGCTGCCCTTGTCGGCGCAACCCTTGAACAAAAACGGTCAGCGCCTTTAGACAGTTACTCGGCGCAAAAGCGGCTCGATGTCCTCCTTTTTCTCCCTTCAACCTGCAACCCATCCCTTAATTTCAACCCGCCTCTTTTCGGGAATCCGGTGGATTCCCTTTTCAATCGACTTTGCGATTTGCCGCCCCTCCTACGTCACCGAGCTCCCTCAAGTCACGGCCCCCCCCTAGCTCTTTGCCCCACTCAAAACCTTGGTCTCCAGGAAAGAGTGTCCTTTCCCCTCCCTGTCGTTTCGGATCATTCCCACGATATGACAGTCGGGAAGCTAAGGAAGAATTCCCCTTCTGGAAGTTGAATCCGGCAGCGTTTTCCTCCTATCGGGCCCCCTCCCCGCTCGATGGAATACTGGTAGCTCCTGACTTCTGTGGCACAAGCATTTCTCCCCTCTTTAGAGTCAAGCTTCGCCACCTTTATACACACGATATCGTCCCACGTGGATTGAGATCGCGGGCCTCCCTTCTGCTCGGCTCTCATCTTTGGATTTCGTTCCCCCCCCCCGGAAAGTCTTACGGATTCTTTCTATGGGCGGGATAGCTTTCCGTTCGTCCCCGGATGAGTTTTTCCCGCCCATTCAAATAGAATCCCTCCCCTCCCAGCGAGATTAGGACTGCGCTCTTTTCTCTGGCCACGCTTCGCTCCGGGAATTGTGAGGCCCCTTTTTTTTTTAAACGCTTGTTCTTTCCTCTGGTTTTCTGTGAAGTTCCTTTCTTTTCTTGCGATCACCTCAAACGGGCCCCCCCCCTTTTGACGCACTCCGCCGAAGCTGACCCTAGCGGAATTTCCCTCTTCCAATAAGTGGAAAGGAAGCCCCCCTTCGCGAGCCGCCAGCCCTCATTTTCCCCTTGGAAGCTCGGCGTGCTTTTTTGCCGCGCATGAATTTTTCCGAGAAAATAAACCTCTTTCCCTTTACCATCAGATTGCAGCGCTTTCCAGTCAAGAACCTCCTCCCTTCTTCATAATCCCCCTTGTTTGAGAGATGGTCGATCTGCTCGGAAAATATTCTTCTTTCCCTCTTAGTTTGAGTTTCTAGAGAGCTATCTCCCACGGTGAGATTCATGCCTTTTTTCGCGTCCTTCATCGACTTCTCTGTTTGCCCTGAGTCCCCCGCTTATTGTTGCTCTGTGTCCCCTCTCCCTTTCTGCACCGTACTGTGTTTCTTGCTGCCTCGCTGACTGAAGATGACGGCCAACTTTTTTTTTTTTGATAGCCAAGCACCTACTTCTTTAACAAATACCGACCACCCTTTAACTAGAGGTATTCTTGGCCCCTTGAACGCGAAAGATGTTGACCTAAGTAACAACTTTGTGCCGCTCCGCCCCAGTACTCCTCCTTCTTTTATCTTTAGTGAGAGATTCGTTATTCCTTTCCCCCCCCCTTAAACAATCCCCGGGGCCTCTTTCCGGCGAAGATATCCCTTTCCCCTCTTCCTTTCGGATTGCGGCTTTTTCCAAAAATACAGTTCCCCTTCTTGGCTCCGTAGCCGCTAGTCTCACAATTTTTTGCCGATATAGTTTTCTCTATTCAGGGAAGTCTTCCAACACACCCTTTCAACTTTTATCAAGCGCGACCCTAACAGGAATCGAGCCCCGTTCCCTTTCGAAGTCCCCCCCCGTCTCTTCTCCTTCCCTTCGGCCCAGTAAGAAGGGGAATTTTCTCCCTTTTACGCCCCCCCCCCCCCCCCCCCCCCCCCCCCCCCCCCCCACCCCCCCCCCTCCCCACCCCCCCCCCCCACCCCCCCCCCCCCCCCCCCCCCCCCCCCCCCCCCCCCCCCCTCTTGATTTTGAAGATTAGAGATTACCGCAGCTTCTTTCTACTCTTTTTAGATAGACGTTCCGCTTCGTAACGAAAAAGGTTTTGTCTTTTCAGAGGTTGGAGCCTTTTCCCCCTTCCCGCGTCTGCGGTGAAGTATGATTTTGAGGAATAGAACCCTTCTTCTCCCTTTTCCCACTTGGGCTCTCCACTTCCGAATACGGAGTAGTCTTGTAAGGTTTAATGTCCTCCTTGCTGACAGCGCTATCGCTTCGGGAGATCGTCCCTTTTTTCAAATTTTTTCTTCCCCCCCTTTTCTGAAGGTGCTGAGGGTCTTTTTGGAAAGGAGCCTCTCCCCCCCTTTTGCCTCCGCAATTCGGTTATGTGATCCCTTGCGCTCCTGCCACTTCTCCTTGTCACTTTTTTTATAAAGTCCCTATAATGCTTTTCCTTTTCTTTTCCATTCCCATGCTTCTGAGTGGATCCGTACCTTCTATTTCGCCGGTTCTCTCTTTCCCCGATGCGGTTGTTTATTTTTTCATAAGCCGAAGGCCCCCCTCCGTTAAACGGCTTCCCCATGTTTGAGAACTTTTCGTTTCTTTTTGAAACCCTTCTTGAGAGAGGAAGAGAGAGTATATCTCTTAATTAACCTCCCCCATCTCCATGTAGGTACGTTTTAGAAGGATGCCCTTCTCTCCGATACCCTTCTTTTATGCTGGTGAGAGAGCCCTTAAAGAGAGAATTCTTCCCCCCTCTTGAAACGGTTGTCGCTCCCTTTTCACTCTCCACACGGAAAGCCCTCTGCCCGAGAGGATAGCAGATTGTGGGAGTCTCTCTTTCCGCTTCGAGGTCTTGCATTGTTCACAGAGTCCCCGCTTCCCACCGAGATTCCCCTTTTCTTGTTTGTGGATCTTTCCCCCGGATTGGATGGAGGTTTTCCTTTTTATCTTGCGATCGCATCCGGTCTCCGGTCCCTCGCGATTAAGTTTTAGTGAACTTTTTTTTTTTTTCCGCATCTTTTTTTTGACTACCATCAAATCCTTTTTTTTAACGCGGGGCATCTCTCTCCCCCCCTCCTCCGTTTGTTTCAGATGAACCCGTTTAACCCCTCGGTTAGCTCAGCTCTGAAAAACCCCCCCTCAGATTATCCGAGAGAATTTCGGAAACTCCTCTCGCAAGATAAGAGTTAACCGAAGAAATCCTATCAAAAAACCACCCCTCCCCGAGTTTGTCTGAGTGCTTCTCTCCCCCCTAAGCCCCCCCCGTCCTCTTTTTTCCGGAAAGGTTCCTTCTCAGTCGCAAAAGCGTTCTTCTCCTCTAATCCTTCCTTGCCGTGGTCGTAAAGGAAGTGCCCCTTAGAGAAGACAACCTTCCAATAGGTTTCTCTTCTCTTGAAGATGGGGGAAGGCTCTTTTCCCCCCGCACAATTTTTCCTAAGAATCCGCGATACAGCCCCCTTCTTTTGCTGGCGGTGAAGTCCTTCTGGTTTGCCGAGACTTTCTCTTTTTTTTTCCCCCCCTCCTCGCGCGCAAATTTGCAAAAAACCCTTCCTCGACCCCCAGGGAGTTTCTCAAACGAATACTGTCCGCGAGGGAGCCATTTCCTCCCCAGAGGACGTGCGCGTTCCTTCACACGAACCGCATCTTTCCTCCCCCAGGCATTTTTCCCTTCTCCCCCATGCTAGCACTTCAGGACTCATTTTCGCAGCCCGTTCCCGATACTGTCTTTCTCCCCCCTCCTGCGCTTTTTTGAAGATTCAGTTTTCTGCCAAGTGGATCTGGTGACCCGACTGCGCTTCTCCCGAGCTCTTCCACCCCCGGCCCTCTCCCGAACCCAAGAACGGAAGAAAAAAGTGACTTTCCCCCTTTTAGCCCGGGAAGGCCGACAAAATCTTCCTGAGAGCAGCTTGTACGACCGGGAGGCGGAACTGCAACCCCCCCCCCCCTTTTTCAACTACGCCTTCGGAATAGGTGTCCCCTTTGGAATGAAATCATTTTTCCCCCTATTTGAACGGCTCCACAAAAGCAGTACACTGCGCACCTTCATCAAGTATTTCCAAACCTTCGCGCCTCTCACCGATTCCCCCCCCCATTGTTAGGTACGAAGCTGTGGACAGTTATCGACCCCTTTTTTCCTCTATTTAAGAGCGTCTTCCTTCTTTAGGCAGGTTTCAGACTCCGACGCATTTCCCTTTTGTCCGTGATAGTTGTAGAAGAGTAGACTCCCCCGACATCTTTCTTTTTTTGTTGATATCCCCCCCGTTCGGGTCGCTCTTTAAGTTGGTGGGCACACCCCTGAAAGCCTTGTCCAGTAGCAGCCTATATTACACCCCCTCTGACTCTCTAAAACCATGTTTTCCCCGCTAGGAGGTTTCCTTTTTTCTCGGCCATACGTACGGATTTTGGATTATCCTTCGTTCCCCCCCCGGCAAGCCATGGAGCTATGGTCCGGGATAGCCTTTCCTTCCTTCTTTTCCCAGGATTCTTTTCTTCAGCCGAACGCAAATCCAAGAAGCGACTCCTTTTTCGCGTCACGACCCCCGGGGTGACGGCTGTCCCCCCCTTTCTTCCGGGATTTGTGAAGGCCAACGAATACAGCGCCTTTTAGGGATTTTTCTCCTTTTTCCTCGGCTGGCGGATCACGTCCCCCTCCGCACCCCCGTTTTTCAGCAGCGAGCTTGCAGAAGTCCCCCCCTCCTTTTCTCGTCGCGGAACTGGTCCCCCACCATCGCCCACAAGTAGCCTTTTTCCCCCTAAAACTTGCTCAGGATTTTCCCCCCTCTTCCCTGAAGTCGAGGAATTTCCTCCGCCTGCTGCCTTCACGTGAGAGTTCCCCCCTCTGGGAAAGGACCATTTTCCCCTTTTTCTTTCAAACAGGAAGAACGAGACAGCGAGAGAGGTGACCTTCCTCTACGTTGTTGTTTTAGCGGTCAGATCTGTTCGGCCTTTTTTGGCACTTTCTTTTCACTGCACAGAGTATTTCGAAAGCTAGCACTTTCCCCTTTTTTCCTCGTCGCCCGCGCCCTCCTTCTGATGGCGGCTCCCTCTTGAGCAATCTTCAGTTCCGCTTCTGTGATAGTTTTAAATTTAACCGGAATTGTTTTGAAGAGTAGTCTCGAGTGCTGTCCCGGACTGTTGAAAGTCCTTTTATCGAAAAGCAATAGGCACTATTTAAAATTTCCCCCCCCCGCTTTTTCCACCAACTAGAGGGATTCTCCAAATGAAACGGACCCCCTCTTTCCCGCCGTCACACCCCTTTTTTCGTTACGAGCTCCTCTTATTGAGATCTTTCTTTTCTATCGATTTGAACTGAGTCCCCCCCTTTATGTAGGAAACATCATCCGTCGAATTTGCCGTCCTCCCCACCCATAGCCCCTCTCCGTGCGAGCGCGTGCCTTAAAGAAGAGTCCCCCCCCCCACATCCATTCTCTCAGTAATGACGATTGCAAGTATGGCGAGACTATTTTCCCACCAATTGAAACCCATCTTTTTTTCTTGCTGCGCGTTACCCTATCGTGTGGTATATAGGGTCCCCCGTTGGATTGACCTCTTTCTGGGAAGGAGTGGGGGACAAAGTGTAAGCGTATTCCCCCTTCTCCTCTTGAAATTTTGAGAACGGTGCCATAGATGTAATTATATATCCTTGCGCTTCTCCCCGCCCCAGTATCACACTTCCGTACCATGCCGCCGGTTGGTTCCTGAAGCGAAGCGGGCTCTTGGGTCCGCTCGGGCACCCTTAAGAAACCCGGGTGATTGCTTTCCTTTATCGCTGCCATAGGTTCTGCCGCTTCAGTCCTCGAGATTCGGCTTTTTCTTTCTTTTTATCTCACTCCTGTTTTCTGCCCGCTTGCTTTTCGTTATCTTCCCATTTCACTCTTTAATGGGAAGATTTCGTGCCCTGCTTCTCTCGTGCCGAAGAGCGGATTGTTGTCGTGTTCTTTTTCTTTTCCTTTTTCTCCGCTTCGGTGTGTGACGTTCTGTCTTTTCTTGTCCTAGAACAATGATTGCGATGTTCCCCCCTTCCCTCTTTCTTTCACATCTATCTTTCCCATGGTTGGCGTAGTTGAAACTTTTCTGGTCGTTTTTTTTTTCTTTTTCAGGATGAGTAGACTTTAGTCGCACCTCTGTTCTCCTTTTCCCTTCCCGTCAATAACCTCCTTCCCTCCGGGAGCTAGTAAATGGCTTGGCACATTCCCACCCCCTATAAGTGTTTTGTCCATTGACCGTTTCATTTTTTCCTCCTGGCAGAGGGTGTGACACCCCTCGCCTTTCTCTCCCGTTGAGAAAGAAATTCTTCTTTTCTTTTTTCTTCTTTCCCCCCCTTGACAGCGGTCAACGCCAACTGAAATTCCCCCCCTCTCTCTTCCCCGTCCCGCTAGGCCTGTTTTTCTCCCTCCACCCATTCCTCTCGAAGTTTTCTTCGGGCTGAATGAAAACTTTCTGCATTAATCGCCCCCTTTGAGAGAATGTGTATGATCTCAATTCCTTTTTCCCTATTTTTCTGATCACGAAGGCTCATCGCTGATGTTTCGTTTAGAAGCGCATATCACCTTTCCCCTCTTTCCCAGCCGAACCTGGTTTTCGGTCTTTTCGCCCTTCCTCATGTCCACAGTATTTTCGGTTTCCAGAAAACTATTGGTTTCTCATTCTTTCTTTCTCTTGTTCGACATCGGATCTCCCTATGTTGAGAGAATTCTTGTTCTCCCCCCTCCTATTGTATATGCACATTTCCTCTTCATACGAAGCGAGAGTCTGGGCGCACTCTTTATAAGGATAACTTTTCTCCCCCTCTGGTTAGAGTACTGGGATGAAAGCTTTCTCCCCCCTAAATCGCTCTTCTTTTTGCCACAACCCCGAGAAGACGGCTCCTCGCTGTAGTCCCAGAGAGATCCCTCTTTTCTTTTTTTCCGGTCTCTTTCTTTCCCCTTTTTTAGCTCCCTCACCTTACCTCTGTGCGGATTTTCTTCCTTAATTCTTCCCTTACCCTTATATTTCTCCCGGCAGCGTCCCAGGTTGGCTGCGTTAAGGGGCTTTTTCCCTCTTCCAGTGAGTCCTCTTCCTTTTGCTCAAGAGAAGATTCGCTTGTTTCATCTTTTCTCCCCCATCTCTTTCGCTTGTCTCCTCATTCGGGGGGGCGGCGCTTGAGCCCCCCCTAAAAACCACCCCTTCCCCCCTTTCTAACAGCTTGTTCTCATAGACTGGAGTTTTCCTCGGTGTCTCTCCTCCTTCTTTTGTTTTTTTTATTGTTCCCCTCTTCTACTGTTGCCTGATATCAGCTTATAAACTAGGATTACCCATCGCGAATGTTCTCCTCCTCGAGGAAAGTGATTTTCTCTCTCCTTCTTTCCTCTTTCTTCTCTTAGCTTGCTATCTCGATTAAGAGTTCGGACGACTCCCCGCCTTCCGCTGACCCCCTTTCTCTAAGCCCATCGAGTTGTCCATTCTGTTCCGCATAGGAAAGCTGCATGTCCCCACCCCCCTTTTTTTTCCCCTCGGGAATATGTAGACTATTTGTCCTCCCCCTTTTTTTTCATGTTTT
>Ga0179593_1687796_pt1 | contig 15296 bp, 22 predicted proteins | sample CZODoug2_1_08_16_FD_185931 | JGI IMG/M metagenome (GOLD analysis project Ga0179593, IMG submission 185931) | Vadose zone soil fungal communities from Angelo Coast Range Reserve, California, USA - CZODoug2_1_08_16fungal (PacBio error correction) | ecosystem: Environmental > Terrestrial > Soil >... | reverse complement strand
TTTTTTTCTTTCTCAAAGTGATTTTTGATATACGTTCTCCCGGATGTTAGTCCTTCTTTTTTCCCAAGATTTGGTGAGCAGCACTTTCACTACTTATCCCCCTTTCTTATTAGTTCAGTTTGGCTTCTCCCTTTGCTTCATCGGGCCCTCGGCCGAGGGGGCGCCAACGATCCCCATGATCTTCCCCGCGTTGAGAATTGAAAGATCTTTTCATGAAGGTCCCTTTTACTCCCTTTATGCGGATCCTTCTATGGAAGCGTCTTGTGGTTGACATTCACGAGAAGAGATTCGACCGGCTTGACCCCCTTTCCTGTCCAGTTGCCTCTCTTCTCTTTTTAGCCCTCCCTTTAGGTCCTGAATGTCCCCTGGTAAAGATCCCCCGCCCTCATTTGACCTAAGTTGATGGTCATTTTTTTTGGTTCTCGATTCTTCTTAGCCTTTTTCCCTTTTGGGGACCTCTTAGAAGAGGTTTTTTCCGGAGACTTCCCGGGGCTTGAGAAGAGGCCCAGAATCTCTCTCTAGACCCTCCCTAATCCTTTTAAAGGCTTCTTCGACGCTCCAAAGCCCCCTCTCTCAGAATTTCCCTGTGTTTTCTTTTGATCCTCCTTCTGAAGTCCAAAACCCCCGACCTATTCCCTCCTTTTTTTAATTCTATGCAACCCCCCCTTCCGGGATTTCCTTCCCCCAATTCATCCCCCCCCTTTCGGGAGTTGCCTCCTTTTAAATTGTTTTCTCTGCTTCTTGATTGTAAACTTTCGCAGGATCGCCTTTCATGTCTTTCCGAGTCTTTCTTTTCCTTGATTCTCTCGTATTTCTTCTCCGGATGGCCTCTTGAGCTTTCTAGTTGGATCCTCTTTTCTTGAGTTCTCTCACCCCTCCTCGCAGCTGAAATACCTTTTCCCCAGCTCAGTGTCGGTACACAGTTTCCTTCTCTTGCCCCCAAACGTTCAAATCTTTTTCCCCTCGATCAATGCCTTTCTTTTCTTATTCTTGATGCCCCTTCCCTTTGTTTGATCCAAGCTTCCCCCCGCCGACCGGACAAATTACCTTCCTCTATCCCTTTTCCCCCCCTGAGTAAATCCTCGCCCGCTTTTTTTTTCCCCCCGAGCGGCTTCATGGGCCGCGAACCCTCGGCCTCCTTCAAAAACTTACTTGTCGTTTTTTTGCTCTTTCCCCCTTAACCCCCTCCCCCGGTGTAAGGCGTTTTTTTCCAGACTTTCCTTTCTTTGCAAACCTTTTCGATCGTCTCCCCTCGACATGTTCCTCCTTGACCCCAGGTTCGGTCCGTATCGACGTTTTCATTTGCGGTAATCTCGGTTTTTTTTTTCCCCCAATTCTATTATGTAGCGCCCGTTTTTTCCCCCAATCATGGACCCGCTGCCATCGTGATTTTTCTTACCGGTCGTCTCCCCGTCAATTTTTTTTTGAGTTCTTTCATCCAAAACCTGTAACACCAGATATTTTGTTTACTCCAAGAGGGACCTGCGCGAGTCTTCCTGTAGGTCCTTCCCTCTTTTTACTACTCCCTCTTTTTTTTTTTTTCGAGATCTTTTCCCTGGAATGCCCCAACTCGGTGTTTCTCGCCTGATCTGGCCGCCCCTGTGATGTCTTGATCTGTTTGTACTTCTCGACTCCCCTTCGGTCTGCGACTGTTCGGATTGGCCCTTTCCTCAAACTTGTATGCCTCCGCGTTGGATCACCAATGGGTTCTTCCCCTCCAATTCTTTCCCTTGTAAATCTTAGAATCCTCGGTTAGTTCTTTACAACATGTCGATTTGAGTAGACTTGAAGTATCCTTCTCCACTTTCCCATTTTTTTGATGGTATTAAACTTTTTTGACGGGCCTGCAGCTGGTCCTTCAGCAAGATTATCTTCAATAACCCCCTTCCTAGCTTCTTTTCCCTTCCTCCTCATCCTTCCTTTGAGTGATTTCTCGAGAGCCTTGGCCCTGTCGCTTTTATGCGCGTCGGCTGTGCCCCCTTCCTTCCACGACTATCTGAGTCACCCCCCCGCACTTTTATTTCATCGAATCTCCCCCTTCAGAGCCGTCGTTGCCGGTTTTGGCATCACTCCTTTTTTAAAGAAACTTTTCCCTGGTCCCTAATGTTTGCGAGAATGTTTCTGGAGCTGTTCTTTCCTTCCTTTGAGCGCACAGCTCCTCTTCCCCCCCCCTTCTGATTTTTCGCGCAAAGTCCGGACATCTTTCCGTGTTTTCCAGTTCAATGTCGAATTGTGCACGTTTTTTCTGAGGCATCACTCCTCACTTTTTTGGGAACCCCCCCCAATTTCCCTTCCCCACTCCCATTACATGGGAGTTTTTGTACGGTTGAGTTCTCCTTCCCCCAATTTCTCCCCCTTTTTTTTTGAAATTCGACGGTTCCCCCTGGAACCCGACCGAATTCTTCGATTCATGTGCTTTTTTTTCTTTCGGCGCCTTATCCCTCTTTGGAGGAATTTTTTTTCCCGTTTAGTGCTTGTTGAAGCGCTTTAGAACTTTTCAAAACCTCTCGGTCTACCGTTCCATCCCCTTTTTTCCCCCTTTGAGCGCCCCGAGGACTCAATCGTTCCCCCCCCCACAGGACATACCCCCCCCTTTCCCCTGATTTCTTCCTCCCTTTTCTAAAACTTGGAAAGGGTTTCCCTGCCGGTCGGTTAATCGTTCAATCCTCTTCCTCCCTTTAACGGGCACTTTTCCCCCTCCACTTGCGCCTTTTTCAACCACGTCTCTGAGAAGTTTTCTCCGTATCTAAGGGACCGCTTGGGCTTGCCTTCTCCTCAAATGTCTCCACTGCCTTTGGGTCGCCCCTCCCGTTCACGACACTGCATTAATGTTTTCGTGTGTTCCTTTTTCTTTCACTTAACTCCCCTTGAATCTTATGATCTTTTCCTCCCCTTCAAAATCTCCCAGTTTTCCACCTCCCGCTGGATGTCCCCCCATCCGACTTTCCTTTGGGTCAGTTTCTTCCTCGGGAATCTCTCACTCCTACTCCTCATTGCCGATGTAGTGATCGTTTTTCTCGGGTTGTCGACCCTTGCGGATGGTACCTATTCTTCTCCCTCTCTTTTTGCAGACAGTTCATTCTCTTTAGGAACCTCTCTTTGAAGTGTACCTTTTTCCCTTTGCCATCGTCTGCGGAGGGCCTAGACTTAAAAATGACCAATGACCTCCCTATTCCGATCTAAAACCTTAGAGCCAGCGAGCATCTAGGCATTTCTCCGAGAGTTTTCCCCTCCTGCTCTTTCCCATCGTGGCTTCCCCTTCGAACGCCCGATCAGCCCTTTCCTGGTAACGTTTCCTCCCTTTCTCGATGACCTCCAGTTATTCCCCCTTCCCCCCAAGGGTCTACATTTATGGGACCTTCCATTTTTTTCCAGAAGTCTTTCTTTCTGCCTGCTTTTAGGCTCCTTTTTTGTCTCTAGGAGCAGTTTCTTTTCTCGATACTCTTTTTTTTTTCTAATCCTTTTCCCTTTTCGGGGTTGGTGGGTGGTTTTTTCTTCGCGCGAAGACCCGCCCCCTCTCCTTCCTACCAGATTTTTCTCCTCGACTCCCACTCTCTTTTCAGAATTTCCTGGCTGGGTTTTCACATTTTTTCCACCGTCGAATTACAACTTTCCGTCATTTTTCCTTCCTCGGCTTTCTTCCCTCAACCCTTTATGTGCCTTAGACTCGTCCGGTCTCTGACTCATTCCAGCGCTTTTCCCCTACCCTTTTCCTCTCGGCAGTTTTTTCCTTCTCGCTCCTTCTGTCGGATTGTTCTTTCATCACGTCTCCGTAACAGAGTTTTTTTTTCTTTCTGAACCAGACAGATTCGCTTACCCCAGCGATCATCCTAGTTTTTGAATGTCTCCCTTCTTATGCGTAACTTTCGCGAAAGTGTCTCCCTAAGTTAGAGAACCCGGCTCTTCCCTCTTTTTTCCAATCAGCTCTTCTTCACTGATTCTCTGAATATTCTTTCACATTACCGAGCCGAATCCTTACCGCGAACTTTTGAACCCCCAGTTGACCCTTCTCCTGACTACTCCCTTCCCCTTGCACCTTTCTACCGGTCACTCTGAATGAGCTTTTTTCATTAGTTTTCCTGTCAAGGAATCTCCCAACCCAACTTTTCTCTTTGTTGCAGGCCTCGGTTTTCTCACGCTACCCTCCCCCTTCCTCCTTGTGCTCCTTTCAAAGGAGATTATCCACGAAATTTTTTCAGGTCAGAGAGAAGATTCCTGACAGCTCCCTTTCCCCCTTTTTCAAGAGCCCTTAAGGCTCATTATCCTTCCGGGTGGGGGGGTGGTTGTGGGTGGGGGTGTTGGGGGGGTTTGGTTTTTTGGTTTGGTGGGGTTTCTGGGTTGGGGGGTTTGGCTCTTTCCAGACCTTTCCCCTGAGGCCGTTTTAAAAACCCTCCGTCTCTTTTCGTAGTTTTCCTCGAATTTGAGAATTTCCCCTTCGTAGACCCCCAACATAACGAACCCTGCGCATTTCCTCTTTTTACCTACATCGACGAGTTTCGGCTTTTCTTCTCTTTTCTCATAATTTGGTTGTGTTTCTTTGACTCCCTACATTCCCGGCGCCCCCTTTGCCCATCTCGTATGATGATATGTGATTTTTTTTTTTTTCGGGACCTCCCCTCTTGAATGAGAGCTCGTCCCCCAGCAGTCTCTTGCCCGTGGTTTTTTCCTGTCTGCCTAAAGCGTTCGTGAATCTTCTCCCCTCCAAATTGTCTGACTGTACGTGGCTTGCGTCTCGTACCTTTTGGCCGCCCCCCTTTTCTTCGAGTTCAGTTTACGATAGACTGTCCGTCCCAGACTGGCTCCTTCCCTCTGCACGGGTTCAAGAATCCTCCTTTTTGCCCCTTTTTCCCTCTCTTGGCAAAGCCGTCTTTGGCCTTTTGCGACCAAATAACTTCTCTCAGGGTTTTCCCCTTTTGATCGACGCGGATTCTTACGGAAAATTATAGTCGTCACTTTTCCTTCCCTTTCGCGTATTCTGTCTGCCCTAGACACCATAAAGCTCCTCCCCTCCATACATAATTGATCCTCTCTTTTTATCGTTGCAGAGTTCTTCCCGCGGTTTTTTCAGCGTCCCGGATCTTTTTCCTCTGTCGTCATTGATTTTGTACCACTACAGCGTTTCCTTTCCCCGCTTAGTCCGCAACCCTTCCCCTATGTGCTGCCCCCCCCTTTATATTTCCTTCCTTATGAGTTCTCATCTCCCTCTGGACTCTAAGTGTGGTCGGCTTCCCTTTCATAGATTTTCCCTTAACTTGTTTCTTTTTTTTTCCTCGGGCATTATCTACACACCCTCTTCTACTTTTTCATTGGGGCGTCAGGCGAACCTTTTCTCCTCCATGATTTTGACGTTTTTTGTTTTTTGACCTCTGACGGAAATGGTCTGTGCCCCGCAATCCCAAACCCTCATTTGGTCTGATTCTCCTCTTTTCTGGTTTTTTTTGATCGGTCTTTGCGGTCCAGTCGTCTTAACCATGCTTTTTAGCGTCGACCGTATACTATGCAGCCCCTTCCCCCCAGAGCCTTTTTCTTCCCATTCTTTTCTTCAACTCCCCCTGGCCTCACCCACAGAGTTTGGGGCTTGCCCGGAGGTCATCGGTCCCTAAAGGACTTTCCGGGACAGTTCTCTCAAGTCCTTGCTTGCCGATGCTACGCGTTCGGTCTTTCTTGGACGATGAAATGGCTTTTCCAAGACCTGTGAAGCCTTCTTAGCTCCAACGAATTTGTTTTGAAAGCCTCCTGAATCTTTTTCTCCCGCCGCTTTCCGATGTTTTTGATTTAGTATACCCCTTTTAACCTCTGCTGTTTCATAAGAGGGCGACCTCCCCGCCCTTGTGGCGAAACCTTCTGGGTTTCCCTCAGGGATTCTTCTGAAGGAGCCTTTCTTGGAAGTGGGTTGGGGTTTTTCTCTTTGATTGAAGATTTTGACAGGTCCGCCGGGATTCCAGAGATTTAGGATTTTTCCCTCGCGTATCTTGCGTGAGTCCCCTTCAGTGAGGGAGGCTTTAGTTCCTTTCCGCGCGAGCAATGACCCAGGTTTCTTAACCTACCGACCCCCTCCTTTCCTTTGTCGGATCGTCCGTTCCCCCCCTCCCAACCACCTTCATTTACTTTTCCTTTTCCGTGAAATCCGCAGCGGGAATCTCACGCAGGGAGTCGAGGTTCTTCCCCTCCGAGCGTGGCCTCAGCACATTTCTCGAGTTGAATTATGAACCTTACGTTGCAAGTTCGAAATCTTTTTTTTCTCTGAAATGCCCCATTTTCCCCCCTGCTCCCACTGTGCTGCGTTGTCGGGCTATTCATTTTGAACTCAGTGTTTTCGTTTTTTCCATACTGTCATTTTTGCGTTTGGCGAGTTTCGCCTATCAGTAAGGCTTTTTTTGACCGTGGACAGTTTCGAAGAACTACAACGGCAGGCCCGCCTTTTTATCTGACGGTGTTAATCAACCCCCCTCTGAATTCAGGTTCTTTTTTTTATCCTCCCTTGAAGTCTTTCGTTACCCCCTCCCGCAGGGCACGCGCCCTTTTTTTCCCAACTGCCACAGTATCTTGGTCCCTCAACGTTCTACGCTTTTTTTTCCGGGACTTTCAGTTCTTCCCTAACGTTTGGTTTCGCCCGATTTTAGTGGACTCCAATTTCCGCTTCCGCGCGAATGAGCTCCCTTTAAAGATAAGATTATTACGGTTCCCCTTTTTTTTTCGAGGTAAGGGACCTCCCTTCGATTTCCTTCCCCCCTCCAATCCCCCATCAGCCCCGGAGTCCTCCTCTTTCTGCGTCATCTACCTTCAACCTTTTTCGCAACCTTCAACGAGTTTCCATTTCCCTCTCGGATGACTCACTGAGTTTCCCTATGCCTTTTCTTGATGGTCCACTTCCGCGAAAGAGCCTTGTTCCGTTCAAAGGACACGCCTCCTTTGCCTCGTTCCCAGAAGCTTCCGGTTCCTCACGATCCTGCGATGATTGTACCCCTCTGTCCTTAACCTTTTTTCCCAACTCACACCCCCCCGACTTGCCCTTTGACTTCACTTTCAATCGGTTGGGAATATATCAATTTTTTCTCTGACATCCTGCCCACCCTCCCTCGGTTTCGGACATGTAGCCCCCCCTCGACTCTTCACCGGCTCTTCCTCTCGATTCTTCCTTGCCTCAAGCTCGTACTCCTTGCATTATGCTTACGAGATTTCTTTTTTTTCTCCGTCGGATCTTTTCCTTTCCCTCCAAATCTCCCGTGGCGTTTCCCCGCTCGTCCCCCCCTCGAGTCAAGGTGTTGTCACTCCCACCCAAGCTTTTTTTTCCGTTGTAATCCCCTTCCTGTCGCTGAGTTTTTTTAGTCTCTTTGATCCTCCCCCCTCCCTTGAGAGCATAGACTCCAAATCTTTGACCTTTTTTTCCCTCGTGCTTAAACCTCTGCGACTTTTTCGGGATTTGTTTTCGACTTTACTAACGTCGAATTTCTTCCTCGGTCAGCTCGTCCAGCTCAGTTGGCTTTTCATTGTACTTCGTTCGGACTTCGTATTTCCAATGGGGTGCCTGAGATCCCTTGAGTCTTCTCCTTGGACTCTCTGGCCTTCCTGAGTTCAGCGTCGTCTTGGACACTCCCCTGCCCCGGGTTTCTTTCGCTATTGGTTTTTCAAAGATTATTTGCATCCCAAGCTTTTTTGCGTCGGCTGGATCGCCCCCCTTCCCTCTTTCGCTATTGTGATCGAAAGCTTTGTTTTTTTGACTCTTTCCGGCCCTTGATCTTTTTTGCCCGCTTCGTCGGTTCGTCTTTTTTTTTTGATCCCTTTTTAATGGTACCCTGCATTTTCTCCAATCCCCTTTTCTTTCTCCAAACTTTTCCTTTTCGGTTTTCTACCTCCTTTCTTTTACACGTCTTCCCTCTGTTAATTCGAGCTGGCGGTTCGCTTTTTCTCGTCAAGACAGCCTAATTCTGGCTTTCTTCCTTCTTTTTCCCCAAAGCCTAATCCATTTCCTCTTGAAAGTTTTAATAAGGGTCCCCTTCCCTCTCCCTGGATTCTAAATTTTTTTCTTTTTGACTCTTCTAACTTTTAATTCATCGAATTTTTTTTTCGAGTTTTTTCCAAAACAGAATTAACTAACTTTTACTGTTTTTTCCAGCCCGTAAGGTGCGTTGACCCCACATGTCGTTTTTCCTTTTCCCAAATCTTTTTATCCACCTTGTTCAGGACACTTTCCTCTTGATAAAGCCGAATCCCCCCGAACTCTTCCCTTTGCTTCCCCTGTAGAGCCTTTTGAGAGGTTTTTTATCAGGCCTCCGGGGACCCCTCGAGAGGCTCTCGCGCACAGAAAAGAGGCACACACCGTCCGGAATTGCGGAGCTTTCCCCCGAATTCAGCGACCGCCGAGCTCCTTTCCCCCCCCCCCAGACTCCCCGTCGGCTTTTTTTTTCGTTAAGGCAATCTTTTTCATCGCGGGACCTTTGTGTCAAGTTTTGATGGCATCGGAAATCCTTCGTAAATCGTGGGAATTTTTTTGTTCCCTGTTTAGAATTTTGCTGCGTTTGATGTTCAAAAAATGAGCTCCCTTCCCCTGAGTCCTTTTTTCTAGAAATGTCCCCTTTATACCTGGGCCCGTTCTGTTCGACGCGAATCGTCATGCATATGTTAAGTTCCCTCAATTTCCTCCGTCCCCTGAGGGGCAGAGCAGGGAGACTATCCCTCCCTCATAGTCCCTGCTGGATTTGCTACCCCCCGCAGATGGCTCCCCTTCAGGTCCGACTCCGCTATGATCACTTTGACTTTTCCATTTTCCCTCGGAAACCTCATTCATACCTTTCTCTGCAGATGTTCCCCCCCGTTTATCGCTCCCTAGGGTAGGTCCCTTCCGCCGCTTCATGTTTTCTCAGCCAGAGGAATTCCCCGACGTTTTTCCCCCCCTCAGGGTTTTACGATCGTCCCGGGACGTTTCGGCGGTACTTTCCCCCTGACACGATTTTTCCGTTGTCTTCTCGCGCGACGATCCTCGGTGCTCTCTGTCCACATTCACTTGGCTTTCGCAGGGTTTGCTCAGTTGAAGGGACCTCCAGGGTTCTTCCCGCGCCCCTTTTGCGACCGAGTCCTTCCTGAAAGGTCCCCGTTTATGCTCTTTCCCATTTCCTGAAATTGGCGTAAACCCTCTGTAGAGTTGTTCTTTTTCCTGATCCTTGCTTTTTTTGGTACCCCTGTAAAGCCTCTGGGCTCGCGGGCAGTCGTAGCAGCTGGTATTCCCCTATCCTTTCTGGCCTTGGCTTTTTTTCTTTTGCAGAGATTTTTTCCTATCACTGGACTGCCCCGGCAGCGAGGATTTCCCGTTTCCCCAGCCTTCTCTTTTTCTGTGATTGGGCTTCCTGCCTCCCGTCCCAGCCCCGTCTTACTCTTTTTTTCCTTATGCAAACTTGTAATTTTACAACCCCCCCGCTGGTTCCCTTAGGACCTTTCGTTTTGAGGCCCTCCGTCGAGGCCTTTGCATCGCAGTTTCCATTGTCGTATTCCTTTTCTTTAGTAGGTTGACTCTTTCAATACGTCTGAAGTTTCTTTCTTTGCCGGTCCTTTCTCTTTCTCTCTTCATTATCCACTCACTAGCTTGAGGACTTTTCTTTTAAAATCTTTCCACCATTTTCAACCGCGTGGGCTTTTTCGAAACCTGCCTTAGTTTTCTTTCCCCCCAATGATTGGCGCTGCCGTGGCCTTATGTTCCCCATTCAATTTGGTTCTAGGAGTTTCAAACGTACGGCCTCCGTACGCCCCCGCCGACTCTCTCCCGGTCCCACGAACGAATTTTTGAGCGCTTTCTTCTTTTAAGCTTTCCTTGCATCGCAACCCCTCTTGAAAGTTTTCAAAAGTTTTAAACCTTTTTTTTCCGGCGTACCCCCCCCCTGTGCAGGAAGTTTTTCCCCGGGCGGACAGGCGATCGCCTCCCTCCCCTTTTTCCGACCTTTCCCCAGATCCTCTCAAGTGCGATGTATTGGCATCTCTTCACGAAGCCTTGCCCCGCGGCAATCCTTAAAGTGATTTGCGTTCTCGTTTTTTGAGTATTTCAAACCCCCCCAAATCCTCCTGCGAGTTCAAAGTTCGCAGAGTTGGTTTCTTTCCTTTTTTACCCCCCTTCCTCCCTTTTGTTGCTTCTCAATACCCCTATTTTAGAGTCCCCCCCAGTCTGCCCTCCCCTTTTTCTGATTGTTCTTCCGATTGTACTCCTTTCGAATTGCCGCGTCCTCCTTCAACGTTTGATGGTAAATGTTTTTTTTTCCCCCCAGCGCTCTTATCCGCTTTCCCCTGATTTTCCGCTTCGTGCCACTGTCTCTTCGGACTGCGTTTTGTTTTCGGTTCATTTCGATTCTTTGTCCGTATACTGACTGCTGCTGGATTTTCCGATTGTTTCACGATTCTTCTTTTTTTTGCGAGGCCTTTTCAAGTTTTCCCAACATTTCATCGCCTGTGACTCGCCAGCTTTGCTGCTCCTTTTGCCGTCGAGCCGTCACGTTTCTTCTCCCGGGGTTTCCAAACTCCATCAAGATTTCCACGCCTAATCCTTCTCCTTTCATCGCTAGTTGGCCTTTCTACTAAGCTGCGAACGGCTCCACGGGAATACTGCCTCTTCGTTTTCTCTTCCCAAGCTCGGTTTTTTCCCGCTTCTGTCCGGCACCGCACAGCCCCCCTAAGACATGACTTTGAACTCAGGTAAACCCTTTCGCCCCTGACGTCCTATTCCGCGAATCCTTTCTTTTTGAATCTTTTTCGGTTTTTTTTTCCCGTCCGACCCAATTTCACCCTCCCACACTTTTGCCTTTTTTCGCCCCTTTGCCCCAGTTTTTCCATTTCGCCCCCCCTGCGTGTGCTGGTGTGCTTAGGGTTCATTAATGTTTTCCCTCTCCCTTCATTCACCTCCCTTTCCCTCCATGAAATCTTTGCGTTTCTCCATATCCTGGTATGCCTCCGGCGTTCCGTTAGTGTTCGAGTCCCCTTCGCTTCCCCCCAGTGTCGCCCCCTTAGACTCTTCTGAATCGCCCCGTCGACTTTTACTACGCTCTCGTCCTTCGTCGGGCTACTTTTGGACCCTCCTCTTTCTTTCCCATGATGCGTTCAGGCGCTAACGAAAAGTTTTCCTTTTTCATTGCCCTTTTCAATCGGCTTCGGCGTTTCGCGTGCTTCATCCACACTTTTTTTTCCTAAGAGGACAGCACTCTTGATGGGAATCTATACCTCACACTTTTGATGAGCGCTCACAGACACCTTTTTCTGGTTAAGCTCGTGCTTTCTTTTGCCTTTTCGCGCGTCTCTTCGTTTTCCCGATAACTCTCTTGCATTTCGGGCTTTTTGCGAATCGCGATTCCTCTCCCCTTCGTAATTAGGTCTTTTCTCGTTGCCTCCTGTTTCTAGCAGATTGCCGATGTCTGAATCAATTACTGAACTTTTTTTATATAGACGCCCTTTCTTCTCCCATTCTTTGAGCAGTTTCGTTGGAAACTTTTTTTTGTGAAGTTCCTGCAGCCGCTTTTCTCATGCGTGGCCGGGCGCTTCGCTTCCCTTTTCTGTCTTCTCAATTGACTGAGTTTTCCGATCCAGTAATTTTTTTCTCTCCGAGACTTTCCTGGATCACGGACTCCCCGTTGGTTGAATTCTCGATGATGGACTTCTCTCCCCCGAGAATGAACTTTCCCTTGTTATTTTTTTTTCCTGACGGTTCCCCCTTATGGCTCCCCTTTTAAAGTCGTTGCTGACTACTCACTCCTTTTCGAATCTTGAGTCTTTTATATGCCACCTCCCCCCGAGGTGCCCCTCGGACTTCCCCCCCCCCCCGGTTCTCGATATTGTGCCCCCGTGGGTCTTTTTCTGCATCTCCACGGAACTCTTTTTCACCATTTTTGGAAGCGACTATCAACCCCCCCCCTGAATTCGGCTCTTGGTCCCTTGCAGACCCCCCCCATCAGGGGTTACGTCCGAAATTCCTGGCAAACGTCCCTTCTTTTTTAGCCCCAATACTCTGGGCTGCGTTCGTTTTTCCTTTCTCGTTCCCTTAGTGATTTTTCCCCTCTTGAGATTTGTCGTAATTTTAGTCTCTTGTCCCGTCAAATTTGTCCAGCTCTGCCTTCCGGACCTTTTTTTCCCCCGACAGATTTTCTCTTCCCCTTACAACCAATTTTGATTCTTTTTTTCTCTGGGAAACACTTCTACCCGCGTGAAGTAGAGGCTCCCCTATCGCTTCCGGAGTTTTTCTGGTGTTATCAGCGTTTCAATAGCGACCTGTGCGGCTGGCCGTACTGCGTCACGTCACACGACTTAATGTCACGAAAGTTTTTTTTCTCTGGATTCGCATGCCACAACTTATCGTTTCGTTGCCTTTTTCCAAGAGTTTCCTCCCAGCTTCCAAGAACCCTTTCCTGAAGTTCTTGCGGACCTTTTTTTTCTCAATTTTGCGATTTTTTTAAGCTCCTCAGGTCCTTGCGACTGACGGCCCCCCACTGCCCTCCCTCAAATTTTTTCCTTTCCTTCTGCCCGACATCTGCAAATCCTCAGATTTTTTCTCGATTGCGTCAAGATCTTTACCCCCCCCGAACCCCCAATCACCGGCGGGCGCCCGGAGATTGTCCTTTTTCTTCCAAACTTGTCGTTTTTTTTTATGTCGTCTACAGTTTTTCGAGAGACTACATCACCTTTCAAGCGTCTGCTGATTGAAGGCGTGAGGGGTTTTTTTTTTTTTTCGAGAGCTTTTTTTCCATGAATCTTTTCTCTCCTCAGCCCTCCCTTTTAGTCCACTGCCGAGCGTCTTCCCTTGTTCGGGAAATTGGTTGAGATTGGACTCCCTCCGGGGGGCCCTCCCGCCCCCCTGATTCCCGTCTCGTCTTCCGTCCGAGCTCGCCAATTTCGATTTCGATCTACGTAGCCCTTTCTCCGATGCCGTTGTTTTCGGCACTCTTTTTTCTGGAGTCCTTTCTCTTTTGAAGTTGTTCAACCGGACCTTAACCATGCCCTGAGGCTGCAAGTTTTTTTCCCTATTGCCTTTCGTTCTTTTGCGGTTAAGATCGAGAGAAGGTTTCCTGACGCGTCTCTAGGTTCAGTAGGCCCCAGGAATTTCCCCCAGCAACTTTTCCATGAGCTTTTCCTTTTTTCCACCCTGCAGGTGTTTCTGGTTTGCAAACACAGGGTTCTTTATTCCTCCTGGGAACCCTTCCCTCGAATTTTTTCTTGATGGAGTTCTTTTGCGCGACTCTTTTCACCCCGCTCCGCTGTTACTATCTTTTCTGGACGCTCGCGCTTGTCCCTCTTTTTGAAGGACCTTCTATGCACTTTCTTTCTCATTATCGGAAGAATCTTCTGAGTCCTGGAAAGATCCCCCCATTTCTACCCTCCCGGCCCCCCCCCCCCCCACCACCCCCCTTTGATTTACGTGTAATTTTTCCCCCCTTTTCTTTTTCTGTCCAACCCTGCGCTTTTTTTGAAATTCCTCCTTCTTTCAATGGACCCAGACTTTTTTTCAAACTAATTGGTCTTTGTCTTTTAGCTTTGGCCCCGGTATCTTTTCTTTGCGTTTTGTGCCTCTTTTTGTCGTTCTCCCCCTTCGCCCCGGAATCTGCGATCTTTTTTAATACCCCGCGCCCCTCCGTTGAACCCTCCTCCTTCAAACTAACCTAGGTCTCATATTGGTCTTCAAGCCGCCCCAAAAACCTCGTCTTTCCCAGTTCTCATTTCAGGGCCTTTGCAGGTTTCCCAATCCCCCTTCTTCAGGTTCTCTGGTCATTACGTCGCCTTTTCCCAACGAGTGGTCTTTCGTTTCATACTTTGGATTGTCGGCCCCCTTTCTCCGCACCATACAGGATATCTTTTTAGATGAGCCTAGTCCCTTCCCTATCCTGTTTCCAGATACCTCCAATCTGCATTCCCCCTCTCGCTGCCCCACTTCACCCGAATTCCTCCGCTTTTTCAGTCAGATGGCTTTTCTCCCCCCTTCCGCTTCCCATTTTTTTTTGGGGCTTATCGTCTTTTTTCCTTGTAATCCCTCGGCCCCAATCTATTTTTCCTCATTTTTTGTCTGAGATTTTTTCCGAATACGACCCCCCCGAGGTTTGTTCGTCTCCATCATTTCCTCTTAATTCCTCCCCCTTTTCGAGTTATTATTGTTTAGGTCTTTTTAGCGAAGCCCTTCCTTCCTGAACCTTTGGGGCGCCTTTGCCTTTCCTTTGATTTCTCCCGCCATCGAAACTTTCCCCTTTTTTTTTTCCTCCGGTTTGCGGGCCGCCTTTTCTTCGCAGTCTTCCTGAAGGTTTTAACACCTCAGCACTGCCCGCCTTGATCCGCCTCCTTCTTCTTACTCACGAACCCGAATTGCCTTCGCGTAGGGTTTGATGGGCCCATTAATTTTTTCCCATGATTTCGTCTGTCTATCTTGTCGCTTGTCCGCTTTTCGCTTTCTCGCGTTAGGACTTTCTGGCGCTCTTCGCCGATTTCATCTTCAACACGCCCCTCCCCTATACCTTCTTTCTCCGGGGAATTCACCAGCACCCTCGGTTTTACCCAATGACTTCCCTTCTCTTCGCCCATTTCTTGAATATTTTCAACCCCCTTCTAGGTCTTTCTCCCCCCCCCCCAGGAATACCTCGGGAGTTGCCTTTCGGTTTTTCTTCCCAGGCTCTCCCTTTGAGTTCCTCCTAGGAGGCCTTTTTTTAGTCATTCCAGTCGGTTGACATCTTTCCAGTAAAGCTCCTTTTTCCAGCTTTGAGCGGTGTCCCTGCCCCCCTTTTTTCCCGACATTTTCGAGCCTCCCCTAGAACCCCCCCCGATGACTCTTTTTTCAAAAAGGATTTTCCGCGCCAGTCTGGTAGGCACGGGAATTCTTTCCAAAGAGGATACCTTTTTATATAGGTTTTTTTTCTCTGAAGTATTTTTTTCTTGATGTTTCCCCTCTTTTCCCCAGGACCCATGGCCGACGAACGACGTGAGCCCCCTCCTTTGACCCCCGGCTTCCGTACTCAAAATTTTCCCGCTGTCCCGATCCTTTTCGCTGTCTTTATCATTTGTCGCAAAACTCCGTCGTTCTCGGTTCTCTTTCCCGCTCCAGAACCCTCGGAAGTCTTTTTTTTTAGGCGCTTCCCTCGACATCTTTTCGCGTTTTGCGGGATTTAAGCAGCTTTGACACAAAAAGGACTTTTCTTTTGCCAACTCTTTCCTTTTTTTTTGTACCCTTTTCGGATTGAGACCGATTTTTTTTGGGTTGGCGGGGTGGTTTTGGGTTTCCTCGTTTTCCTTTTGTGGCCTTTTATCAAACCCTAACACGGCGGTCTCTCGTCCCCTGCGGGACAGGC
>Ga0179593_1497927_pt1 | contig 15296 bp, 16 predicted proteins | sample CZODoug2_1_08_16_FD_185931 | JGI IMG/M metagenome (GOLD analysis project Ga0179593, IMG submission 185931) | Vadose zone soil fungal communities from Angelo Coast Range Reserve, California, USA - CZODoug2_1_08_16fungal (PacBio error correction) | ecosystem: Environmental > Terrestrial > Soil >... | reverse complement strand
ATGCCAGCTTTACATTGAGCCACGTCATGCCCAGGCCTTCCCCCCACACCTCTCCCTTATGCCCCTCCCCCGCTTCCCCACCTGCCTATATCAATTTTCCGGCCTCGCCCTTTCTACCTTTATGCGATTTTCCGGGAAACCCTGTCGTCTCCGCTGGCTTGCATTGTTTTTTTTTCCGTTGATGCTCTGCGTCACGCAAGGGCCTCTCTCTTATCTTTTCCCCCGAGAGTCCCTTTTCTCCCCCCCAATTTAGGTTTTGGTTTTTTTGCTTACGTTTTGAATTTACTCCTTCCCCCCGTTGCCAGCCAATCGACAGACCGCATCGTCCCCTCTTGATACACCCCGTCTGACTCAGTACCAACCCTTCCCCCAGTCTTTCCGCTCCATCCTTTCTTTTTTTTTCCTTCTGTTTTCTCCCCGGAACAGAAGACTTCGATCGAGAAGTATTTTTAGAACGTTCGTGGGCCGTCCCTTACATGCCTGCTTCGTTTCTCCTTGACCTTCAGTGTTTTAACGCCACAGTACAGGTCCGATGTTGCATCGACACGTCTCTTGTTTTTGCTCTTTTCCGGTTAATTTTTCGTCCCTCCCCCCTCACACGGCTTCCCTCGCTGTTGTCTACTTTAGCCCTTCATGATTTGAAAAGGTCTTTTACTCTCCGTTTAGATATTCGACACTTTTCCTTCCCCTTCCTTTCATCGCTGCTCCCACTAGATGGTCGGTGGATGCCTTGAAGAAGTGCTTCGAGGTCCTTTCCGGGTCGATGAATTTCGCAGCGTAGGAGTCAGAGAACAGGCCCCGCCCCAACGACATAATGTTTCCCCTATCCGGTCTTTTCGGCAATCTTTAGATCTCAGCCCCGTTCCTCAGACCGCGTAGAATAGGCCTTGTCCGTAGTCCTTCTACAAACACATACCTCCTTTATTCCTCACTCTCCCCGGCACTGGGTCAAAACAGGAAGAAACCCATTTCGCAAGTTGCCTCTTTTTGACCTCCTGAGACGTACTGGAGCCTCTCCTTAGGGCGTCTAAGGGCCGCTTTCTTCCAATAGGAAGATGTTTTTATTGATCACGCCAGCCTCTCTTTTTATGCCATTCCCCCTGCGTTTTCCCTTTGATTTCCCTAGAACTGGTCCGAAGCCCTAAGACGTTCCGATTTTCTCCTTTTTCAACACTTTTCGGGTATGTGTTGATTACCCTTTTTTGCGTTTTGACGAACTGTCATTCTCCCCAAGCCCCGCACCGTCGACAAGAACAACCCCCTCTCCTCCCCTGAAGCTGTTTTGAAGCACCTTCAGATGAGGAGAGTAGGGATTAGCTGCCCCCCCCAGCCTTCGACCGCACGAGCCCAGCTTTTACGGTTTTCGTGTCCTGAAGACCCGGTCCCCTTAAATGCACTCTCGGAATCACTTCCCCTTCGGGCTCCCCCGACACTTTGAAGTACCAGAACTTGTTCCCCCCCCCATATTTACCAACTCTGACTGTCATTGCGTTCGCCCCCCCCCCTTTTCCCTTGGTCGAGTTTTTTGGTGAACCCTCCTTTACATCTTCTTTTTCCTCAATTTTCCCCTTGTCTCCAACCCTTCCCCTACAAAGCAGAGGTAGTTCTTTTTTCGACTATTCCCCCTTTTCCCCTCGCTGTTGACCGTCAGTCTTTAGTAGATGGCCCGATTGTTCGCCAACGGCCTGTAAACCACACCCCCCATTCCCTCCTCGCCTGAAGGCCGCGGCCCCCGTTGGCTTCTTCACCGACTTCTTTCTACCTCACCTTATCTGCAGTATGACCCGGGCAGTTTGGGTGCCCCCCAAACCGGATGTGCAGCTGCAAGTGCCGGTATAAGAACCTGCGTCCTTACTTGTCCTTACGCCTCAATGATTTAACGGTTTTTTGATATGGGTGCTGGTCTTCAACCATTCCTCATTAATAAGACCGAGGCTCCAATTTGTCCGCCGAACTTTGATGACCTTGAATCTCGTCTCATGGGACTATAGCTCTTTTTTAACTGTTGCCTCACTGTTGATTTCCCTTTTCTTTCTACCCCGTTATGCTGGGACCCCCCCCTCTCAGTGGTGTGTCCTACTGAGTGTTGATAGGTAGTAACCCTTTCGCGTACGAGCTTGGAGTCTCTTCCCCTTCAGTCTTTCTGAGGCCCTTGCAGATACCCGTCTTTCTCCTTTCCTCGTAACTTCGTCTTACCTATTCCCTCCCGTGGCGTAACTCTTAGGTACTGTTTTGCTCAATTCTCCCTTCTCTCCCCTTCCCTTCGTCTCAGTCCTCTTTTCTCCTCTTCGGATGCGCCGCGCGGTGTTCGTGTTCAGTCTTTCCGACAAGCGGGATGTCTGACACCTATTCGTCAAGAGAGACCCCTCGATTCATGCCGACCGGGCCTCTTTTTGCTCCCCCTCTCAAGTTTCTTCCCGTCTGGTAAGAGCCCTTTTTACGTCCTTTTTTCCTCCACGCTTTCGTCTATCCAGTAGTGTCGGGCTTCAGAGATGACAGTTTCTCTTTGCCTTAAGGTCTTCTTCGCTGTTTTTCTCCCCCCTACTTTGCCCTCCCTCGACTCCTTATCGCCAAAGCAGACGGTCTGTTCTACACCCTCCTTTTACGATTTGTGTTCCTTTCCCCCCCCCTGTTTCCCTTACTAGGAATGGAGGGTGACCGTTTAATGAAGAAGTCGCGTTGCTTTTTGGTTTCGTGCTCTTGACGCTCCCCTCTTTTCGGATTACTCCTGACCCTGCCCTTACTCAGTGTTTTCTTTTTCCTCTTGACCCGTTTTTTCCCCTCTCGATTCGCACTCTGTCCTAAGAACGTGACATAGGGGTTGCAAGCGCATTTCTCCCGGTCCACTCTTTTCCCGAATCCCGCTTTTTTGCCCAGGCTTGTCCAAATTCTCACCACCCCACTCACAAAAGTCAGGTATACGTGCGAGATTTTCCCCTATTTTTCCCTTCTGTTTTGTCTTTTTTTTCCGATAGTCTCCCCTTTTCTAAGCACCTTCCGCGCATGGGGGTGTACAAATAAGTAGTAGTACTCCCGTCTGTCCCTCTCCTTAGGTTGCCCCCCTACTTTCCGAAGATCTCCCCGTAGCTTACTCTTTAGCGGACAGCGCTGCTCTTTCGAAAATCCTCCCCGTAGTCACGCGAAAGTCAATCTAATGGCTTTTCTGTGCTTTTCATAGCCGTCTCCAACCGCGCTTCGCAGCATTCCCCCTGCCCCCTTCCTGACAAACCGATTTCTTAAACTTCCCTTTTTTTTACAATTTGTCACGGCCCCCTGTCTTCCTTGGCCCAGATTCCTGGTTTAGGTGCCTTTTGGGTTGGAACTAACTCCCCTCTACTCCCCTTTCTCACCACCGGAAGCGCCTGAGTGCCCCTTCCCGCCGTCGGTTCCGCCTTATTCGACTCCCCTTCATGGTCCTTTCTCGACGTACGCCCATTGCTGGGAAAAACTACATAGGTTTGAGGAGGGAGAAACCCATCTCTCCCAGATCTTTTTTTTCCTCTGCTTTACTTTCCCGCTGTTTTTCACCCCCTTCTCTTTTTCCACTACTCCAGCCTCAGCCTTCGCTCGGCTCTTTGCTCGTAGGAGAAGACTTTGAGGTTGAGTCTCGATGTTTGCCTCCCTGCTCCCCCCTTCAGCGCTTCCCTTTTCCCCTTGCCCTGATTCAGTGTTGAGAGATTCATTCTTCCCGTCTCTTTGGTTTTGATCGGTCTTCTTTCCCCTCTCACCTCGCCTGAGATGCAAGAAGCTCGCTAGGTACGAAATTTCCAACCCTATCCTTTTATTAGCCCGGCTCCCTTTTGAACTCTAATTGTTCTTCTTCTGTGTTTCCCCGGTGTCTGTTTACCAGCCTTGCCGGCCGTGGAGAGACCTCTCGACCCCTGACTTCCACCTATGCCCCTTCCTTTGTCGCTTTTTTCCTTTTGCTAGTATCACATCTCTACCCATCCCTTCTACCTCCCGCGAGGCCTTAAATTAGGAGCAGGTCCGTCGCCAGTTTCTCCCTCCCCTTGCAAATCAGCTTTCCCCCACTGGTTTTGCCCAACTGTTAATCCCGTCGTCGTACCTTCTTTTCTTTCTTCGACGCGTTCCCCCTTTTTGGTACTCACATTTACACATAGTCTTGAGGAAGAACCGTGCTTTTTTAACATTTTGTCTTCACTGACCCTCCCCTTTATAATAGGCTTTTCCCCCCGCCGTATCACTTACTGGTGAGAGTACCTGAACGTAATCAATTTCTGACTCTTTTCTGCTTGGTACGTTTGGTTTTCTTTTTGGCCCCATTTATGCCGCCCTCAGATTACCGTGCAAACATGGTTCGCCATGGACCTCCCTCTGACCGGCCGTGTTTTTCCTACGTGGACTGGTAAAAAAGGTCCTGTGCCGGCCTTTGCCTACTGTATCGAGATGCGGGCTTCCCAATTCTCCCCCTGCCCCCGGTCTCATGACCTCCTTTATCCTTTCCTCTTCGCGTCCTACTGCGCGCTCCCGAAGAGATAATCCTTTCGAACCCTTCTGGCTGATAGGTTTTTTGGTTCTCGACTCGTTCGTCGAACATCCTCGGCAAAGGAAAAGGCTGTGGACCCCCCCTCCCTGTTCCAGCCGATCGTTTGAGTTTTTTTAACCTTCGTCCTATTCTATTTCTCGTCCGCCCGACGTCATGAAGAATTCAGTACTGCGTTTTTGTGTTCCTCCCCATCTAGTCCTGTCTTTGCGTTTCCTTCTCGACCTCCGTTTTCCTGGCGCCCCCTTTCCCCCCTGCCCGGTATGAAACCTCTAAATCAGAGGGACTTTGGGTTCGTTTCCTGGTCCTTTCCCACCAATGCCCCCCTTCTTTACTCGCTGTTCCCTAGAAATTTCTATTTGTTTCTACTAGACTCAGAAGGAGGAGACTGGATTAGATGGCAGGTGCCATTTAAGCTTATGTCCTGTCCGATAGCTTCGTCGGGTTGCAATGTGTGTTGAGGCCGACGACGCAACCCCTGCCCCCCACCACCCCCCAGTTTTTATTCACCTTCTCTTCCTCTGTTCCGTCCAGGGTTGTTAGAGCCCAACTCATCTCGCGTTTGCTTTTTCTTTTTCTGCTTGCCCAAGCCCACTGTCTCACCTATCTACCTTTCTGGCTTACCCTTTTCCCACATTTTTCCGTTGCAGTCAAGTCTCCGACAAAGAGAGAGGCTACGTGAGGGAGGTCCGATTGCCTTTCCCTTCCCTTTCCCCCCGACAGATCTGTCGCCCCCCGATTTCCCCTGTCTCTTTTCCACGTCGACCACGTCACTGCTTTACAGTTCATAATCTCAGGCCTAATCCTCCCTCCTCCGTTTACCCCCAATAATAGTCACGCAGAGACATGCTTCTCTTGCACCCAAGCCCAGCTTTTTAGAATCTCTTTCACTGGTAGACTCTGAGCTTTGGTTTTTTGAGGAGTGTATTTTGGGTATCTACAGCGACTAGTTATTGTCGTCTGCTTCATGGACCTTTCTACAGGAAGCCTCCCTACTGACAGCAACCCCATGGGTGTTTTTTTCTCACTGCCAGTGCAATATTCTCTCCGAACTTTCCTATACGACCAATCTAGAACCAATTCACTCTTTCCGAGTCTTCTACTCTCTCTTGCTTTCCGTCCGAAGAGGTTCTCGGATTTTCTTGCGCGTCGTTTGATAATGATGTCATGAAGATGTCTTTTCTCGTTCTTTTTGATGTTTTTTTTGTTGGGTTGTTTCTTTGTTACATTCTTTCCCATTTCGCGAGGTGCACCGATCTCCTTCTCCTCCTTAAATTTTTTGTTACGAGATATTTTTGCCGTCCTGGGGTCAACTGAATCCCATGGTTTTCCCAAATCCCTCATGATCCCACCGCATTGAGGAAGCCTTTGCCGATTTTCATCCACTTAACGTCCCCAGTCTTCCCGACTTGCATTCACGCCCCTCCCCTCTTCGATCCTCTAGGTGTGCCTGTATTGGGGATGATGTTGCGCACTTTGGCCCTTTTTCCCCGATTCTTAGCACTCGGTCATTTTGTGGGTCCCAGGAAGCACCCACCTCCTCGCTTTCGTTTTCGTCTTAGAGTCCATTCCTGCCCTTGAGCCGCTGCCGTGCCCCCCTGTCCGATCCCCGTAGCCGGACCTTAAACAATTTCAATTTTATCATCTCCGACAGGTCCTGCCCTTTCTTGAACCTTTTTTTATTCCGGTACACTGACCATTCACGGTTCCTCTCTCGCACGCAAAGCTTGCGACCCGTCGTGGGCGATCGTCTTCTTTTTCATTTGTTTCAGGGCCCTTCATTTTTTCTTTTTATGTTCTACGTCTTCCCCCTTAGCCCCCGGTCTGCTCTGTGATCAGAGATTCTGGGTTCGAGTGCCTCTTCTGCTTTCACCTTGCTGCGACGCACGCCCCTTTTTTTCGCCTCGAGCGTAGTAGGTCATTGACGCACGTTTTAATTTTTGGAACCTGTCCCCCTCCATATTCTTTATGTCCATTGGGAGCTAGGTATCTTTTGGCCCTCAGGCATCCTCGCACCGAGATCTTTGCTACGCCTGACTAATGCCCTCGTATAGTCGGTATTGATGATTCTTTACGAGTAGGATGTCGAGAAACATTTTCACCCGAGACTGCCCGATGTTATCTTCCATTCCCCCCCCCCCTTCTCACCCAGTAGCGCCGAAGTCCTTCCCCGCCGCTTGTAGCTTATTTCTTTAAGAGTAACGCTTTTGTCCAACCACCTGATTCTCTTTTCTCGAGCTCCATCCGCTTTCCTTTGGACAGTTACCTTCTGAGTAAGAAAAGAAGGGTGCACTTTTTGAGTTTAGTTTTAATTCTCAGGTCCTTTTTCCTTTCGAAGTTCCCCCGCGCAGTTCTTTTCGAAGTTTCTATGTACGGAAAGGCGAAGTATAGTCAGTTTAAATACGTCCGATTTGCCTTTCCCTTTGGTGGAGGCTTTTCTGCGGCCTCCCCCCTTAAGACAGGTTTCTATTTGCGCTCTTCTGGCCCCATTTCCTTTGTGTTCTCGCCTTTTGCGGTTTTTTCCGCCTCCTTTTCACCTGACCAGGACCCTTTACACCTCCCTGAAACTGCCTCCTTACGTCACACATTAGAGGCAAACTGTTCGGGGGATCGTCAGTCTTCGCGATGTCAGTCCTTCGAGGTCTAAGGGTGCCCCCTCCAGCTCGCAGAAAGATCTTTTTGCGCTCCTTCTGAATCCGTCTTGCCCTTTCAGCTCAGAGAACCATTTGTCATAAGGTTTCACGGGCAAAAGAGGTCCTGTTTCCTTGCTGATGTCCGTTTTGCGTGTTGTTCCCCCCTTTATGGGAACCCGGTTCTTTTGAATATTCTCTCCTCGGTGCGTGTAAATCTTACCCCACACAATAGTTTCAGCTGCCCTTCGCCCGTTCTTTCGTCGTCTTTTTTTTTCCACGGTCCCTTCTCTTTCCAGTCCTGGCGTTGGTTCGAGTTCTTGGCTTATGAGATAACCGCGGCATTTGCTGATTCCAATTCACCGTCGTCTTTTGTGCTTTTTTCAATTTTTCCCCATTTTCGTCCCTATTTCCTTCTCTTGAAGTCTAAGGGATTAACCGAATTTGGTGTGGGGAACAAAATGATGTTCAGATTCTTTGTTCGTATAACTATCCTTGTATACGGTTCGCGCGGTGCAGGTGTTATTTTGATGTCTGTTATGTTTATCACACCGCCTTATTGATCCCTCCTTCTCTATGTCCTTTCCTCCCTTTCATCCAACTTGATACAGTGAGGTCCACTCCCCTCCAGGCGCCGCCCCTCACGGGATGCGACCCATTCTACAACTGCTGAGCGTGCAACAGCGGACGGCTTTCATAAGGCTCACGTTGTTTTTAATTCTTCCCTCCGACCCCTATCGGCTTCTTTTTTCCTTTCCGCTGCCACCCCCTGCATATCAACCCGACTTTGATCCGGGCCCGCGAAGGCGTTTTTAATCGACCCGTTTTTTGAAGCGTCGTCGGACTTGTTTTTTTTTGAGCACTTTCCTCCCCTCTCCCCACCCCCGCTCCGTTTGATTTTTTGACTCCTCGTCGTAGCGCCTTCTTCCCGTCGGGCTTTTTCAGTATTTTTGGACCATGGATTCGATGAATCCCTTCTTCTGAACTTCCGTTGTTAATGACGCCCCGGGTCTCGGCTTTTTTTTTTATCCCTCCCTCACAAGAAGCTGAAGAGCAAGGTTGATTACGTCGTCCTTCCCTGTTCCGGCTGCTGTCGTTCTGCCTCTGCGCTAGCTTGTCTTGTCACTAAGTTTCCTTTCTTAGCGTCGTTACGATTCCTGAACCGAGAAGCATCCTTCTTTTTCTCAAGAAGACCGTTTGCTTTTTGACACCCTTTTCTATTATTTCTTTCCTTCGGTTTTTATTCCGGCATGGGTTGAAGTTAATGCACAGACGAGTTTGGTCTCTTCTCTTTCCTCGCCTACAACAGTTTCTTAAGCTTTTTCCTAGCTTAACGACAGACGTGTGAGGAGTTTCGTCGGCTTGTTCGCTTTCCCCTCCCCCTATGTAGCAGTGTCCCATCAGGAAACGAGGCGTAATCGGTTGCCCTTCCAGTACTCTCTTCGTATTTCGTTGCCCATTCTCGTCCCATTTTTCTTTTCACCTTGCGAGATTTTCTCCTCCCCCTTTCCTCCCTCCTCCGTGTGGTGTGAGATTTTACGTTTTACGAAAGGACTTTTCGGTGGTCCCATTCCTTCGTTTCCTTCTCCGTTAGCCTGTAGGGACTCGTGAAACTCCTCCTTGCCACTTTCGTCTGAGGCCCTTATTTCCTCTCGTATTGGAGCGAAGCTGATGCGACTAAATAATAAAAGTCGTCGTATGCGATTTTTCCCTTCCTTCCTCTCTTTTTTCTGAGGTTCCCTCTCCCGGACAACGATCGTATGCAGGAACGGCACCGTCCTTCCGTTTTTCCCAACCGAGCATTCCCCTCCACGTTAGAGCTCAGTTTAGTTCCCCTGTGTCTGCTTGGCGATCCTTAAGTTCCTCTCGAGGCAATCGTTCTTCCTTTAAAGACCTTGCGCCTCCTGCCTTCCTTCCCCAACCGCAGCGCCCCAGAGAAGAAAGACGGTTGGTCACGTTCTCAGTCCCTTCAGTTTCAGTTTACTTACGCTTTGTCTCGCCACTCACTCGTTCTTTCTTTTTTTCCCCAGCCTCCTTCCCCCTATCTCATTCACTAGCGTAAGCCGCGATGAGTAAATCATTCCCCTTCCTTTTTTTTTAACCCTTCTCCAGGTTTCTCGACTAAGTTTTTTCACGATCTAGTCGGAGAAGCAGGTGCTTCTCCTAAGGTGACGCCTTCCCCCACCCCGTAGATCGCTTCAAAATTAGTACGATTCCGTTTTTAGTCCCTCCTCCTCTGCCGGAACGGTATTTCCCGATTTTTTGCCCATGACCGCGTCGCCCCCTCGATTCCTCTCCGCAGCTTTTTCTTCGCGCTTTTTGACGACCAAACACCGTTGCCGTAGTCCCTCCAGTCTGTACGCTCCGTTTCCCCCTTCATCGGTGGATCCCCTCTTTCTCTTGGTTGACCCCCGGCTTATATTTTTCCCTCCCTCAGATTAGCCATTGCTTCCCCCGGCCAAAGGTAGCTCCTTCTTCCCCCGATGTCATCCTGGTTCCGACCCGTCCCTTAACCCCTCCCTTTTTTTTCAATCCCATGCAATCGCTGAAGACCGTGACGTTCCTTCGACCGGTCCGTGCCATCCCTGTTTGCCCCCCCCTGCGGTATTTTAATGCATCTTCCTTATTCCTCTCCTGTTCGTTGACCTTCCCTATTTCCGCATTGTACGCCCTTAACCATTCCATGGGGATCTTCTCCCTCCGCGGTAACCGGCATGCCCTCCCCCGGCTTAGGACTAATTAGTGAAGGTTTTTTTCGTTCTCTTTTCACTCGGACGACGTGTGTTTCGCTGCCCCTTTTTTCTCTTCGACTCACCTTTTCTTGCTTTTCTTTTCCTTTATCGTTGACACCTATACGGGGCCAGCCCCCTTCCTCCCTCCCCATGAATGCGATTTGAATTCCGTTTTGCGGGACCAAAGGTTTTTATGTTCTCTTCCCTCTGACGGATCCGCGAGCGTTGAGCCTTTTTTGCGCGCTGTCGAACAGGCTCCATATATAGCTTGCACTTTTCCATGCGGTTCTTACCTATCCCGCCTCCGCTCCTTGGTCTTTTCCCCCCAGGACTTTATGTTCGCGTTTAGTAGTCGGCCCCATGCTTCTGCATCCTTTCTCTTACTTGTAGCATACACCCCCCTTTCTTCACCTTCAAGACTCTCCACTGCGGGCCCCTGTTTCGCCCGTTTTTTTTCGCGAAGGCCGCCCCCACTCCGAATTTTTACGAAGGCAGCAAGGGCGGCGGGAGTTGAAAATCGGCCAGAATTTTTTATTCTTGCTCACACAGATCTTTCTTCTTTTTCGTTTCCCTTTAAGGTCCTTCCCCCCCCAATCTTTATGGATTCGCCGAACGGTCCTGGGTCCCACCCGTGACTTGTCCCCTCGACAGTATGGGAAAGCCTAGTTTTTTTTTCTTTCCCGGAGTACAATCAGTTCGAGAGTCTGGCGGATACCTTTGTCCGCTTTACTATAATTTACGACCTAGTTCCGTTTCTTGTGGTTAGCAACTACGAGGAGGGTTTCCTTTCCACCCCCGGCCCCGAAATATTGCCACGTATCGGCGCCTCCCCCGTCATTATCTCGAGGGTGTTTATATGCCTGAGGAAGACACATGTTTTCCCTATATACCTTTCCTCTTGACTTTGTAAGCTTATGTCCTTCCCAGGGAATCACCAAGCTCGCCTTGTCGAACTGTTGTCTTGGAGTTTTTTTCAGGTAAGTGAACCCGGTTTTCCTCCCAGTCCTGCTGACCGCACCTCCCCTCGACTTTTCTTGATGCCCTCCCTCCTGCTCGTTTTCTCATCGACCGCGACCCTACTTCTCCCGTTGACCACATGTCCGAGGGTCTTGGCCCGTACTTTTAACTACTTTGTTAGATCATCTTTAGCTGCTGCCTCGTGCTAAAAGGACTTCGACTCCTTTCCTTACTCTGCCCTGATTTTGTTGGTCTCGTTTGGCTAGAAGCGTTTCCGAGATGCTCGTCGATTGATCCATGTCTTCTCCTGTCCGCACCTCCAGAAGTTTGTTTACTTTCCCTGTCTCTCTACCATTGTCTTTTTCGCCCCAGTTCGGCACGTAAGCCTCAACTTGTTTGAACCAAGGCACTCGTCTGTCTCCTCCTCCTGGAACTTGTAAGCCGACTCCTCCTCCTGGTCAGATGTTCTTTTTCTCTGACTCGTTCCTAAGATTGTGGGCAAGTTTTTTCTTCCTTTGACATTCCTTTCCTCCCCGTCCGGTCGGCCCATAGACTTTTTTCCATCCCCCTTCCGTGTTTTTTTTGAGAGACTTTTCCCGTACCTGTGCGAATTTTTTTTTTAATTTTTAACAGTCCTTTCAACATCAGACTCAAATCCCTCTGAGGCCAAGCCTTTTTGTTTGTTTTTTGTTGGTACCCTATTCATCCACTCTCCCCTCTCCTTCTTTCTCTGCTCGGATGTCTCACGAGCAGATAGATCGGCTCCGTTGCTGTATTCCGTTGAGGGATTATTCGCTAAAAGTGTCCCCCTTAATCGCTTATCGAACCCCCCCCCCTTTCTGAGTCCGTCCTCCACCGTTCAATGCGTCTTTGATTTTGTGACTGTTTAGTGGTGAAGTTACCCTGACCCTCCCCCTCTGTCCGCTCTTTTCTTGATTACCTTACTGACAACGGTTTTCAGTATACTCGACCTTTGCTTCCCCTTTCTGACCCGTCGATTCGGCACCCAGACTCCTTCTCTCTCTCGACGCCTCTTATGGGTCCCCGTCGGGGCGCCTTTCCCGCTCGCTTTCTTCCTTGCCCCGTATAGGTATACGGCAGACGCTTTCGTTCGGCTTCTTTGACATCTTATACCCTTCCTCTGTTCTGTTTCTCTTCGTGTTTTTGGGCAGGCTTCGTCAAAACCTTGCCTTTCGAATCACGCCCAACGGATTTTCGCGAATTTGGGCGCTTCTTCCTCCCGTTCAGATTTCACTGTCGCCATTCCCTGTTCTATATTTTCTGACTCCTGAATAGAGATGAACCCGTGAGATAGGTCCGGTTTCCTCGCAAGCATCCTTCCCCCTCTATTTTCCGAGCTGTGATTCCCCGGTCTCAGGCTATTCGACCCCCCAAGGAAGCAAATTCTTTAGATAGGTCGTGCATCGATCATCTTTCTTCTTCGCCCTTAAAGGACACATCCCTGAGGAGTCACCTTTACTAGCTCTTACACACTAGGATTTATATTTGAGCTTTTTCAGTTTTCAAGGTTGTGGACCCCCCCGTACTCCTGTGCCGCCCCTCCATCCTTTTTTGGTTCCTGGATTGGTTTTCCGAGTCCGGTCCTCGCCGTCCGAGCTGTTCGGGCTCTGTTTGAAAGGCTGGTTTCTATGTTGCTCTTTCTCCGCAACGTCGCCTTTCATGCCCTCGGTGCTTCCTTCGTTCGCCAGAACACCGCTGCTCAAAGGGTTCAGTTTGCGCTAACCTTCTCTCTGTCCAACAGTCTTTCTTTGCCGCCGTTGCCTTTTTTTTCCTCCGTTGTTAAAGTTTTTACTTTTTCTTTAATGACCCACATTCAAGTCCCCGCGTTTTTTTCCCTTCCCGTTCCCTTTTCCGAATATCGCCCGTCTATTCCTCTCTGACTTCGCCTTTTTCGTGGTGACAGTGGAGCACTCCCCCTAGTCCCATTGGGCCGACCTCCTCTTTCCTTCCGGGACCCCCAAGGCCGCCGACAGACACGCCCTGGGGTCCCGCGTTCCCGATGACCCAAATTTTAAGGTCGGGAGTTCTTTCCCTGGTGTTCTCTGCTTTTTCACCGTTAGGGTCCCCCCTGACTCTTTTCCTCGGCTTCCTTTGTGCATTGTACATATCCACTTTCTTGACCACCACGTCGCCTAGGTCTTTCTCTGCCGCTTTTTCCCGCATCTGACCCCTTTTCGCCTGCGTTTTGAGTCTTGGCCTTGCTACCACGCGGTAGGTGCGAATCCCAAGTTACAAGCTTTCTTTCACCCTTGGGAGGTTTAAAGGGATTTTCCCCACGTTTCTTCCCAGTTACTTCATTCTCATACTTTCTTCCCCTTTGTTGGGGGGCAACTTTTCTAGATGCTTTCCTTTAGTTATACGACTGTCCTCCGTTCGTTTCGCTTTGAGTTTGTTTTATTTCCCTCTTGCTTCCTCCCTTGCATGGTCGGTAACTCTGATTATCATCTCTCGAATTTATATTTGGTCCTTCGGTTTTCCTTCAGCCGCTTATCGGCTCCTTATCCTATACTGTTGTCACAGCAGCACTTTCATTTACCCTTCACACCATTGTCTTTTTCAACCGCGCTTTACCTACCTTCCCTTTTTTTTTTGAAAGTTACTATTTTTTTGCAGCATTCCGTATTTCGCACTTCCCTCTCTGCCACTTCCTCTTTATCACACCGACTTATCGGTAATGTCTCCTCCCCCCTTCCATAGCCCCCTTTAGTTTAAGTTAGGACCGGTTTTTGCCGGCTTAACTTCTGAGCTCCCCTAACCTTTTCCCCGTTTGACGGAGGAGTGACTCTTAGTCGCTATCCCGCGGGATTTTGACGTATTCCCTCCCCTTGTTGATGACCAATTTTCGGCTTGAGAGCTACTTCGGTTCCTGAGCTAGTGGTCTTGTCTTGGGCTCCTCCTCCCGCCTGTAGCTTTTCTCCCTCCCAGGCGCGGAAAGATGTTCCATACGGCGTCCTTGCGTGTGTCTCTTGAGATGCCTTTATTTCATCCGGTCTATGTGCGTAGTTAATCTCCTAGAACCTCCATTCTTCCCTTCCTTATCTCATTCCTTTCTCCCCCCTGATGACGAGGGGTGTCTCTTTTGCCTGCAGCGGGAATTGATTTGTGCTTTCCTTCCTCGCGGTGTCTTCTGAAGATTACGGATATCTTTTACTCGTTCCTCTCTACCGGACTCGAGGAGTAGTCGCCTGATGCTGATTGCCGCCCTCTGTCGCCCCCCCTCTTTTTATCATTACTTTGCGGACTTTGCATATTTTCCCCGTTTTTCCCCTCCACTCATATTTTTTAGGAAGCGCAAAGTCGTTTCCGTGGCCCTATCTTTTCTATTCTCCCCCCTCCGTTTTTTTTTGAGATTTCTCTTTTCCACGTGACCGATGATTTTTGCCGGGCCTCCAGTTCGTAAACTTTTCTCTGTTTTCCATTTTTACCGCGGCCTCGACGTGACCCCGCGTCTTGCTTTCCTTCTTGACATAGGGCCTGCGCCGGCACATATCTCCGAATCTCACCCTTCGTAGTTATTTTCTCTTTTAAATTCTCTGCTTTCCCTCTGCGTCGTCAGAACAGAAGCGTAGGCACGGGGCCACCCACTCCATGCCGTTTGGCTTGCAACCCGAGCATTACCTCCCTTCCGAGGGCTCAGGTGTCTGACCGGACCTTCTTTTCGCTTCCGGCCGTGTCTGCTCGCCTGACCGCTTTAAGACTCCCCTACGACCCCCCCTTCTCCCCATCCGCAAGCGCTAGAACTTTTTTTCCTGCAGTATGAGACGACATTCAGGTCCTCAGCGATAGCAACATTTCGCGGAACCACCCCCTCCAATTTGCTTTCGTTTCTACCCAACCCCTTCTAACCCGCTCAGTCATCCTGCGTTCTATAGCCTAACGATGTCTTCCTTTTTTTTCTTGGTACAGCCGTCTCTTCTCCTACGAATTGAGTCCACTGAGCCTAGTTCGGATTACGAATTCTTTTTGAGATCGTTTGACCTTACTTGCTCCCCGGTCTGAGAGCTTCACGTCGCACTGTGTACTTTTCTTTTTTGAGCGTACAGTAATTTTCTTTTCTAAGTTTTTCTAGAGCAAGCCTCCTCTTCTCTATCAATGAGAAGTTTCTCTCGTTGGCGACACACGGACGTAGGTCCAAGATACACACCTTCTTTTCCATTTTTCCCCCCCCCATGCCCCGGTTCGTTAGCTGCTTTACCCATGTGTTTTTCAAATTCCTTTGCTGTGGACCAGCCGGTCCGTCTTTTTTGCTTCAGAGAGTCCACTTGCTTACCCTCCTGCTTCAAAGGTCGTTTTCCTGCAGGAGATGTCATGACTGCGTTGCCGACCCCAGACGATCCCGCCGCCTCTTCACCCTGAGCCGTCCCCCCCCGACCTGTCTCGTCTTCTCCTCCCCGAAATGAAGTACTCCATGGTGCCCCCCCCAATCCGGTTTAGCACCTTCTCCCTGCATTT
>Ga0179593_1405997_pt1 | contig 15296 bp, 15 predicted proteins | sample CZODoug2_1_08_16_FD_185931 | JGI IMG/M metagenome (GOLD analysis project Ga0179593, IMG submission 185931) | Vadose zone soil fungal communities from Angelo Coast Range Reserve, California, USA - CZODoug2_1_08_16fungal (PacBio error correction) | ecosystem: Environmental > Terrestrial > Soil >... | reverse complement strand
CCCCCGACCCCTCTTTTTTTCAAGTGCTTTTCGTTGGTTTCTAATATTTCCCCCTATTGTAGTTCGATCCTGTCGGTCATTAGGTTTTTATGCTAGCGGCAAGCCAAGTGTCTCCCCCTCATGGAATCATAGTAACACCATGGTCCCAGGACCCCGAAGAACCTCTTTCCCTTGCTTGCTCTTTCCGCTTCCCTGCTGGCCCGACCAAGAGACTGCCCCGGTTGTTTCTGCCCTTTCGGTAGAGATTCATTTCTTCTAAGCACCCTGGGGTCGGACCTTCAAGTGAATGGACTTACCCTCTGAAGTCGGAAACTTTTCCCTTGAGAGTACCTCCAAAATAAGGGATTTACCCCGACTGTCGCTGGTTTGCAGCCCATCATCCTAAAAGCAAATGATAGTAGTTGGATGTTTTGTATCACGACTGTGCCCCCCACGGAACCCTTATCTTTAATTTGCAGACCAATCTAAGTTCCATACACAACAGACGCAGAGGCGGAAAACAAATCTTAATCCAGGGATACTTCACTAAAATGATTTTACTTTTCTTTTAATTCTGACCTAAGTAATCCCCTTGAATCGTTCAAGACGCTTTATTATAGTGCCTTTGGGTCCCTTATTTCGGAGCTATCAATCAACGCTCGATCCGTGGACATCTTATTTGATTTTACCGTTGAATTGCCTTGCTGAGGAATCAACCCTATATGCATTAAGACCCCCAGACGCATCATTTCAAACCCCTATTCACGGCGCCAACACTTCTTTAAAACATGAAGGACTACATGTTTCCATTTCCCCGTCAGCTTCATCATGCCGTTTCATTTTTTTCAGTTTTTTTTCCAACGAGGTTAGCTCCCTTCTTCTGTACCACATCAGACTCCAAGGCAAGACACCCTGAGTTACCGCCTGACACCTGCTGCCCCTTTTGTGGTCCTACGTTGTTTCCTTGCTAAATCTTGAGCGTCTTTTCCCGACACCTGCGTTTTGTGGGCACCCATAGACCAGACGAGATCACAGCCCCCTGATTTAGCGTCAGAATTCGTGGAGCAGTACCCCCCCTCGCTGCTTCACTCCTCTTTTCTTTACTTTGGTTTTTTCCCCTCGATTGTCCCTTCCCTTCGTAATTTCGGTTTTTTTGCTTGCGGGTCCCGACTTTTCCTCGGAAACCGCTCGCCCGTTATCTTCTCTTTTCCATGTTGTTTTTTGTTGGATTTCGTGTTTTTTAGTCCGGTGTACTTTCCTGCTACACCCCCCTACCCGTTTGCGCTTGATCTTCCTCCTCCCTCTTTGCCTTTCTTCCCACATCTACCCACTGCCCTCCTCACTCTCGCCCCTCTTCCCCCCATCTCTTCCCCCCCCACCCTTTTCCCCCCCCCCCTCTTATCCCCCCCACCCCCACCCACCCCCTCCACCCCCTACCTCCCCCTCGCTTCCTCCCCTTTTCTTGAATGCTTTTTATACTTCCAGAACCTTCAAACCTTAATACGTCGCTCTCGGTTTTCCCACGAGTTTTTCGCAGCCCCCTCCTTCGTCTGCCTGAGTCGACATTTTTCTCCGCGGCGCCTATTTTGGAACTTGTCGGCCCGATTCGCTTATATTCTTTCCTGCTTACCTTTTTCTTCTTCCGTCGTTGATTATCTGCGCGGAGTATTCCATATTTTCTCTTTTTTTTTCTCGCCTCCCAGCTCCCTTTCTGTCCATCTCATTTTTTACGTTGTCGCTGTACTCTTTCCTTGTAGTCTTGATGTTCCTTTATTGACTTTTTGACGTTTCTCTGTCTCTTTTTTGGACCGTGGATTGCAGGGACCGACGTTTTTTTGTTTTGACCGGTCTTTTCGTTCTTCCGCTCTGGATTGTATTCTCCTGCGTCTTCGGCGTCTTCACGTGCACCCGTTTTTTCCATTTCCGTCTTTAGTACCTATTCACTATGTCTTTGGTGTGTTTTTTTGAGGCTTCCTGGTTCATTTCCGAGATTTCTTTACCTCCCTTCCCCGAGTTCTTGACATGGAGGCCCGGAGACATGTGTGCTCATGCCCCTCAGAATCCTTGTAGTAGCCGTTATTCTGCGTTGACTCGTAAGCCACAGTCCCTGAAGTCGATCAGGTGGAGTAAAAGTTTTTCCCTTTTTCTGGTCAATTTTTCTGTGTTACCTATGTTTGTTATGTTGGTTTGGATGTTTTCTTTTTCGATTCTTAATTAAATTTTCTGTTGGTCCTTGGTACCCACTTTGTGGTCTAATAAAAGAAGCCCCTTGCGTTTGAGTCCCAACTCTTAGAGTTTGATTTAGGTACTCAAGTCATGTTCGTGTTGCTCCTTTTTGGTTGAGTCTGTTTCCCCCCCGCAGGGTTTTTCTACCTGGGTTGACCGGAACTGTTGCGTCCATTTCCCCCTTGTCGGTGACCCAGGATTCGGGGTTTACCCCCCCCCCCACCCCCCCCTGGTAGATTGCGCGCCCCCTCAGTACCGATGTGATTCTCGTTCTCGTAAACGGCAATATCCCGTGAGTTGCCGTCTTTATGGCTTCCGTTCTTGACGTTGAAGGAAACCTTCGCGAAGAGAGGTTGCTGTTGTTTATCTTTAGTTCCTCTTCCTCCGGCCTTAACCGGTTAAATTCCCCTCCCCCATCTTTATTGCATCATTATCCGAAGGACGGTTTTTGCGACTCTTTTGGTATTTGGGTTGGTTGGCTCGGCCTGTAGCAGACCATGCCCCCCCCCTGAGCTTCGCCGATTTTTCCGACATTCTCCTTAGAATTTTGCCCGACTCCGTTCATTGCTCCGACCTCGCCGGTTATCCCCTTCAAACGTTAGGAGCCCGCGCGGTCTACGCCACTTCGTTGATTGGTGATCTCGCCTTCCCTTTGCGCCATTTCTTATTGACCATTTCGTTTTGGCCCCGTTTTCCCAAACTTGGATTACAGTCAGGTGATGCCTTCCGGGTGTTTGTTCCCTGTTTTCTCCGACCGGTCCAGTGCCGCCGCGCTACTGCCACGTTTTAACTTAGGTTCTGCTTCCGTGTGTTTTTGTTCGAGAGCCCTTCCTAGCTTTTCTTTCGCTTTTCGGCTCAGTTTCGCGTCATGGACTGCAGAGCCTCTGTCAGCGGGATTTATCGCGAACAAAACCGGCGACGACCCTCCCCAGAGAAAAGTCATCAGGACACATGAATCGGCACCCCAGTACCTGAATGACCCCATTACGCCTGATCGTTAGTGCCCGCACCGGTGGCCTTCCATCTGCTGCAGCGCCGCCATGTCTCTGAGGTGTTTTTAGGGTCAGTACACGTAGCTACTGGAGCTTGATTCAGGATTAGTACTTTGGTTCCGATAACTTTGAGATAGCATCCACCCGTGAGAAATCCCGCCCTCTTCTATTTGCGTGTTCAATTTTCAGGCATTATGCATTTTTGGACTCTTTTCCACACTCTCTTCTTCATGTCCCTCTCTCGGACCATGACTTGTAATGAGTTCAGAGGTTTGTTTTCTTTTTACCAACATTTTCTCCCCCCCCCCCCCCCCCGTTTGTTTTCTATGAATGATAGTGCTTGAAACCCCCCTCGCCGCAGTTTCGAGGGAAAGAAGAGTTTAGATGCCTGGGTAAATAGTCTTGGGGAGGTCGGATGCAGGGTGTGATGGTTTCATTCTTTTTTTCGAGGTTGCACGTGCCCCCCTTCCCATACCTAAGACCGAGTTTCTAGTTACCCAAAGTAGTAGTATCTGGTATTCCTACCTCCATTCATTGCACATTTTTAGTGTTTTTTTGATGTGTCTTCCCCATCAGCGACCCTTACTCCCCCGTTTGGTGCTAAATCACTGCCTGGAGTATCTTGTCCCCATCTCCTTGTCCTCTAAGACTTCTTGTTCGTACGGCTTGGTTATGGTTGAATGCTAAAATTGCGTTCTAAGTCTCGTTCAGTAGCAGGTCGTTCGTGTTGTTTTTACGCTTTCTTACCATCGACCATCCATAGGGCGTTCTAGGATAGTTGTCTGCGGGCAAGCAGCAACTGCCGCGCTACACGACTAGTCCTTCTGTCGAAATTAATTGGCTCCGTTTTTGATCTGGTGTTTTTTTTCTTCTGAGTTAGGTTTTTTTTCCTTATTAGGTCCTTTATGTGCAGCCCGAGCTTATATGTCGGAAGGAAGAGAATTTCCTTATGCCATTATCACCAGGACGTGGGGCGCGTTAGATCCATTGCTTTTCAATACTACCCCCGGGACTCTTCATTTTTTTCCGAGGACATTCTGCGCAAATCCGAGAGGACGAGTTTTTCACGAATGCACCCTTCCCTGATTGAGTGCAATGTAGGCCGGCCCCTAAACAGGCCCGCTCATTTTTTGCATTTTCCCCTCCCTTTTCTGAATTCGCATGTTGATGCACATTTTCTCGGCGCCCAAATTCCTCAACCCTGCCTGACCCATGCGTCTATCAACCAAGGTCCAGGGGTCTCCGTGTTCCCTTGGACTAACTCTTTGACGGGCCATGCCTCGAAGGTCTGTTATAGGAACTCTCTGACGATTTTCCTTTCTTTGATTTAGCGACTGAACTACTTTCGAGACCGCCCTTTGATAACTGACATCGGTCGCTCGCCGCTGCTCCCCGACATCTACTTAGTTTTTTGGGCGGGGCATTTCAACGCCCTTTTGGCCCTTCCCAGCCCCCTTCGGTTTCCTTCTTTTGTTCGTCTAGATTTTTTTTTGTGCTCTGTTTTCTCTTTTGGTAACGAAAGCATTGCCGTTGTTCTCGTGTGTCTATCCTGTTTTTTTGATCTTCGTGTTTCCGACCCTTTACTTAAGTTTCCTTTTTCCCTTACTTTTTTCTGCAGCCGATTCGAAGGATCGTGTCTGCTCTTTCGTCTTGATGCACAGGAAGACACCCTGTCCATAGACAGAGCCCCGTATGTCTACTTTGTATAGCTTCTTTGGGAGGTGAAACCCTAACCTCCTCATTCCCGAAAATATTTGCCTCCTGCTGTTACCTAACTACCTCTGAACCTTCTTCCAACTCCATGTGTCCATTAGCATAGTATTTATCGGAGTTCCCCAACCAGGATTACCTCCCCTTTCATCTCCGGCCTCTCACTCTCCAAGGTTTGGCAGTTTGTACTGTTCTAGTGCTCGTTTAACCAGTGTATGTCTCTGTTGAATATCAGAGTTTTTCCTTTTCCGTGTGTGTTGTTTTAGAGCTGATTCAACCTCGACACAGCCCCTTTGGGTTTCGTGAATACCGTTTTTCAATTCCCAAGCTCTCGGCCTTTGTGCCTGTCCCCCTGAATTCCTTTTCCGATTTTTTTTTTTTTTCCGCGCGCTCGCACATTTGTTTCATTTGGCTTTTTTTCGTTTCCTAAATTTTTTCTTTGAGAACCCTGACTTTCGATCCCTATGGACTTTGTGGTGCTTGGCTGTTTTCCCCCTGACCACTGTTCGCGACCCACATCTGAGTTCGTCCGATAGCAGCTGATGATATGAGTTTTTTCTGCGTCTTTTTTTTATCCATTGCAGATCTTCCTCCCTGATCCCCCCTTTGCTCCTCCCTTCGCGGATTCCGAGTAGCAATGCCTTTTATTTTAAACTTATATCCACCCCTTGTATGAAGGCTGCATCACCCTGTCTTCTTTTGACCCGATACACCATTATTTCTGATATACCTTTTGCCGGCCCCCGATGATCAGTGACTTTTGGTACTGTCTGACCAACTTTGTGGTTTTTTCTACGAAAGCTCAACCTTCATGATTTTTAGGCCGCGTTCCTTCGACGTATTAGAGTGTCAATTGCGGGATATACTATTCTGTTTCGAAGAACTGCGGTACGCCGGAGTGAAGATAGTTGATCTCTCTCCCACAACTTTCGAGTAATTTGGGAAGAACATTTCATTCCACGGGTACAGCGAGACACTCTCATTGCCTGTTTCCCAGTCAAGATATTTAAGTTTTGCTTGAATGGAGGCACGACGGCAAGTTCAAACAGAAATTCAAATCGTCAATTGTGCACTGACGGGAGTCTTCATCCTTCGCGATCGCGTTTCTATCGTACCCATTTGGCGAGAGGGTTTTTGTCTCTTCTTAGTCACCTTTCGATTCCTTACTTAAACCGGTGTAGTTGGCTCAGAGTGTTTAATTTACCTCGTCCCCCCTTCCTGGATCTTCAGGTTGTAATGACAGAGTGTCAGAATGAATTTTCCTTCACTGGCTGTGGAAAGCGAACATGCCGAATTCGCAACACGGCGACTTTTCGTCCCTCAACAGCCCCCCCGCTCCCCTTCCCGGTTCGCACGCCCTCCGGGAGGCTTGCCTTTTTTGCAGTTTGCCGGCCCGGACCCGGCGCCCTCTCGGTTCCGCGCTTTCCTGGATCGGTCGCCCGGCGGTGAACTTCACCGACGCTGCTTAACTTCTTTCGCCGGAGCTTTGACCGCTACCGCACCCATTTTGCCCCTACATCACGCCGGTGCTTTTTGGCCAAGTCTCTTTGGACGGAATCTCCCTTGGAATTGGCCACACCCTCTACGCGATTCCTTTCCGTTCTCGGAAAATACCGCGATTAGTCTCACGTTCTTTTCCCTACTTTTCCCCCCCTCTTTATACTGGTCGCTCGTCCAAACTGAGTCATTTTTTTCGAGTCCCGTCCTTCTCCCCCGAGACTTTCCTCGAGACACCAACCATCCCTTTCCTGTCACTACCTTTCGTCCTCTGAAACTGAACCTTCTGGCTCTTCCTGCTTGTCTTCGCGTTTTTCCGATGTGCGCGCTCTTTGCTTCCAGTAATGTCGTAGTCCCGTTCTAAACCGTCCCCGTAGCTTTTTCTGCCCCCCCCCATCGACGCCTCCATTTAGGATTTTCATTCACGACTATCGTTTTTTTGAAACTGCTCCCCCCCGCGAGCAGACTGCCGCAGGACCGTTGACCGGATCTCGTTAGATTTTCCGATCCGTGGTGATGTCTAGAAGTCTTGTCTCTCTCACATGCAACTCAAATGCTCTTTCCCGTCTATTTGTCCTGCTTCGCGCGTGGTAGACGCTTCCTTCCTTGCTTGTTAGTATACGAGTTATCTTTGGCATGAGTCTTATTCGCCATAGAACGCTAAGCGCGACTACCTATTGACGAATTTGCCTTGCTTTGCCTCCACTTGATTTTTCGTTTCGATTTCCTCCCCTCTTTTTTTTTTTCTTTGTAGAGAACGTCCCATAGCACCTTCTCGCCACCTCGTACGCCTTCCGCGCACTCGCCTGCGACCCGCGAGCTGGGTCCTACTGATGCTCCCCCACTTGTTAAACCCTCGCAGAGCCCCATTGATCGTGAGACCGGTGCGTCCTTTCGTCTTACTGTTTCGGCTTCTCCCCTTGAGTTACCCCCCCCCGCTCTGCCACGCCGGACGGTAGAAGGACGTTTTCCTTTTGTATACGCATTCTGACGCCTCCCCCCCCCCGACCTGCCTCCACCGCCTCCTCGGAGGAGACAATCGCCGGAGTTCGTCACGACTCGACGCGCCTCCGAGTTTGTAACAAGTGGTGTAAAAGGCCTTCGCACGCAAGTCCCGAACCTGCATGGAGTTTTGCATTTTCGCCCTTAGTGGCCCCCGTTAGCACGATGAGACGCCGGATATCGTCCGGCGCCGACAATAACCAACTAGTATCCATCCTGCGCATTTCTAAGAAGGCTTGCGCTCAAGCTGTTCGGTGTTCGCGGAATGTCGATCGAGGCCTATCCCTTCCTACCTGCAGAATTCAACACTCTTTTCATCGCGAACCCGCTTTGACCCGTTTTCCTTTAGGTTTTCTTCCAACGCTTCCGGCCTTTGGCGCGGCCAGCGCCGATGCCTACGACGGTTTGACCTCCATTTTCCGGTCTTTTTTTTTGACTGACCCCGCCCCTTAGTTCCAGACCCCGTCTTTATCCTCCTAATTAACGCGTCCGTCAGTGGACTTTCTTGCCTATATTCCTTATAATCTGTCCCTCCCACAGCTAGTTTTTCTCTTTGATTATATTTAACCGGCCCACCTTCTGATTATATTTTCCGAAAATCCCCAGGGCCCTCCAACCACCCGCTCTCAGACGACGGCCCCAGGCGAAACGTTTTTCCACCTGATCGACCGATTCGGTAATGTTTTAGTGACGGTACACCCCCTTGCCGATGCAGTTTCTCGACGACTGGTATTCCTTCTTTTCATTGCTGGCAGCTTGTCCCGATTCGCAAAATCTCCCGGCGCACGACAGCTACACTTCTCCGACTTCATTCCGCTTCTCCCAGTCTCCCCCCGCTTGCACGACAACACACGCCATCGCCTCAGTACTGATCGACTTCATCCTTATTTCACTACCGCTACACATGCCAATTTTTCGATTCGCAAGGCACTCAATGACGAGATATCCGATCATGCGCAAGGATAGCCCTTTTCCGCGGATTATTTGCTCGCGTCATCGTACCTAAGACGTCCCCAGCCAAAAGGCAAAGACCCCGTAGATCACCCCGCATACCAATTGTTCACGTCGCTACCGCTCCCCTCTTTCAGATCACCCTGCCTCTAAGTGCAATTAATGCCGATCGTAACCCGACACCCCCCCTCGCGCGCGGCCACCTCTCCCAACATCTCATCGCCGCTCTTCCGCGCAACTAACTATCACGCCCTCCCCCGTCCCCTTCTGAATTCACTACGTCCCGACCTTCGCCTTTGTCTCATGCTCGACCCCCCTCGTTCCCCCGACTGCGAAGACTTTACCCGGCTGCTGCCCCCCGCCCCCCGACCGTACATGCCGCCCACTCCGCCCCACCTACCCCTCCGACTTCCGCAGCCTTCCTTGCCCTTGGTATACACGCTCATTACCCGCACACCCCTCAGTATCCGGGCACCCCCCCCCAGCTCGAAAAGCGCCTCCCCCACTTTTTACCCTTTTTCCTCCCCTTCCCCGTTTTGTTGGTCGCCGGGCCCTGTTTGTTCCTTTATTAGCCCCCGCTCTTTACTCTCGTTCCTGTTCTGATTTGATGATGATGTTCCTGCATCCCTTCCCCTAAAGGCACTGCCTCTCATTAATCCGAACACAACCTCCCCCAAACCCACATAGACCCCCCCCGTTCGCTCGTCCTCCCACCCCTTGACCCTCTTTCATCGACTCCCAAGCCCAACCCTTTTCATTAAAGCCCTCCCTCCATTTCACTTAGCATGAGCGAGACACTCCCGATCACAACTCTACCCGGATGAGGGCCGAATTTTCATAGACTTAAAGTTCCCAACAGCTTTTTTTTTTATTCAGGCCTTAGATGATTATTCCCCCCTCCCCGCCTCCTTGTTCTATGAAGCTTTATGATATGATGCGGCTGCTCAGAGATGCCTTTTCAGGACTTTACAAGAGTCGGATTCTGGTAATATCTTTCTTGGAATTTAGCTCTTGCGTTTGATTTTTTCTTACATGGACGATTGTCCTGGGCCGATTGGCGATGGAAGGGTCTGGACGGTGCTGCGGAGTTTATGTTAGGCTCTTTCTGGATTGTTCGACGCTGTATTGTATTTCGAATGATTCTTTCTTAGTGCTCCTTTTATGTTTCCATATTGTCCACTCGTCGGAGCCCAGTTTTACGTCACCCCCCCCCGACCCTACCCCTGTCGGTGTTTTTTTTGTAATTTTTCCCTTCTTCTTTTCCCTCGGCCTATATGATTTCAGCTTCTCCTATTTGTACGATTGTATTTCTCGGTCAGTCGGTAACCTAGGGTTCCCTCCTGTCAGACCTTCTTTTCGATGACGTTTGCGTTTCAGGTCCCCCTTTGAGTGGCTTCTTCATCCGGACATTCCCCTTCCTCGTCGATTTCCCTTTTTTTTCTGAAACTTTTAATGTCGGCCCATTGATTGGCGTCGGCTTTTTGAGTCTTTGTGGGTTTTTTTGTTTTGTGTTTTTTTGTTGTATTTCCCCCTTTGCCTTTTTCTGCTATGACATGGGTTTATGGTTGCCAGTGTACCAGTCTTTGCCTCCGTCATCTCCTCCCCCCGCGATTTCTGACCCATACTCTACTGATCTTCAAGGAAGCCCCTTCCCCCCCTGTTTTCCAGACATTCTTTTGGGCCTGTTTACATACGGTTCTAATTTTTGTCGTTGAAAAGTTCCCCCCTTCGGTAATTCCCTGCGTTTTTCCGTCTCCCCCGTGACAATGATGCATCTCTGGTCAGTGATTCCTTGTATCACCGTGAAGTGATCGTTGACAGCCCCCGTAACGGCCTTTTTCGCCTGCCTTGATTGGGGCCCGTTTACGTCAAAAGTTGGTTATATTGTCCTTAGGACTCCGTTAATCCTTCTCGATCTCATTCCCTCCGGTCACGTCCAAAGAAGCGTTGTCGACAGATTTTCCTCAACCGCCCCGTGCCACCGGTTTACCCTCAATTCTGTTACGGTTGTCTAGAATGTAGCAACTTCCCGGACTGCTTCTGGCGTGTTGGTGAACGGTTAAGTGCGAATCGGCTTCCCTATTCATGGTGACTTTAGCTTAAGGCCCTGCTATTCAGTTTGTTTCAACACTTTGAAAAGCCTTCAACGGGCGCTCGTTTATTGACGACCTCGTAGATATCTGGAGCGACTCTACCTCAAGGTTCTCTTTTCCTCCCCTTTTCCGGATTTTCTGTACTATATGATGATGATTTCGTTAACGATTGAGTCTTAACTCCGCTTCTCCGTATCGTTTTTTTTCCAATTTAACTTGGCGCCGCCTCGTTGAACCAGGCCAGCCCCTCTTCGGAGCAAGTTTTTGAGAAACTGTTCTCCAGGTTGTTTTTAACGCCACACACCCCATCCGTGTTGTTGAGTCTAGTAAGTCGGAACCTTTTTCATACGCGTGGAGCATTTAGTCCCCGTTGCGATCATTTTTTTCGCTTGCGTGAGAGATGAAAACAGACGGATCCGATGCGGTCGCTGACGGTACCTTCTTTTTGGACGGCAGTGAAATGACCCGGCGCGTATTTAGTGAGCCCAAGTGTCTTCGCGCGCTGCCCCGCCTCCATTGATCTTGCTGTAACGCTTCAAGGTGCTCTCTATCAACGCTACTGAGTTAGTCCGGGGATGGTCGGATGAGGCAGTGATGTTGACTTATTGGGGGTGGGAGTTGGATTCGCTTATGCTGGTTTTTCATGTAAATTCGTCGGCGACTAATCGTGTTTGTAAGATGCTCGGGTTTATTTCGGTACAATGTTCCCTGCTACTTCTGCTCGCGTTGGCTCTATGGTTGTCGTACTATGTCGCTGCTTTGTCTTTAGGATGGCCGCATTGAATCGTCATTCTGGATCATCTCTTTTTTGTTATCTTGCGCAAACCATTTCACTTTTGTTTGGAAGTGTTTGGAGTTTTTACTTTCGTCTTTCCTTTAATACGACCTCTGCGCCGCGCCCTGCTTTCATCAACCGCGTTTTCACTCCCAGTTTGTCTTTTTCGCGCCATCACGTTGACGGGCCGTTGTATGCTCCACGTTCGTAAAAAACAACTGAGTGTCCTGGTGTTTTCCTTCTACCGGCCTACGTCCTCAGGTAAAGTTCTGCGACCACTAGTAGACGACCTCATTGTTCCACAGAGCGTAACAAAGATCCTTTCACGGAACAAACACGTGGCCCCCCCTGGCTCCCCCATCATTCAACCAGGTACAAAGATTAGTTTTTCTTGACCAAGCCGCGCACCGCGACCAGCATCAGCTCTTTACGGTTTGGAAAATTGTCCCGCAATCACATGATGGCACCGTATAAGTCCCCGGCCATCTCCTTTTTTCCCCGGACAAAGACACCTTTTCCCCTTGTTTAACATATTCTTGCTGGCTCACGACGTCCGCGACAGATTATTCCATTCGCACCCTTTCCCAGTTCGTGGGTTTCAGTGCCTCCGTTCGACCCACGATCCCACCGTTCAATCCATTTTTGCGCAGAGTTGCGCTTTGGTGAGCGTGGCCGATAACACCGCCCTCGCTGCCCCGCCCCTTTTCAGGATTCTTCTCCCCCTTCCGGCGCTGCGGTTTGGATATCCCCCCGTTTTAGACCGATGGTACTCCTCCTATATGTGCCTGCCACGCCGGTTTGATTCACGAAGTCGAACTTACCTCTTGTCGTGCACCCCCTTAGTCCGAAATTCGCGTTTGAAACGTCTTCCAGGACACTCTACCCAAGTCCACGCTGGTCCCCCGCTCCTTTTCCCTCTGCTGCCCGCCAACCTTTCAGTACCCGTGTCCGTTCTCGTCTCCCGTTTCTACTCGCACAGGTCCTGGCAGAAACCCCGGGACCCTCACGCCTTTGAAGACCCACCGCCCCCCGCAGCCAACCCCCCCTGTACCTTCGGCCCGACTGAAACGGCCCCGCCCTAAGCAGCTTCCCACACAACGCTTCCGGGAAGTTTCACCGCTATTTTTTCCTTTGTGGTGCCGAACCATCCAGAACTTTTACTGAACTGCTGGCGAGAAAACAAGTCCCCACTACCCTGCCCCCCCATTGTTCGTATGCTCACCCTGCGAAATTGGCATTCCAGATTTCGGTCCACCAAGTGAGCACCCGACCCCTCCCACTTGCGGACGTTTATATTGTTAAGAACTAGGTAAGACACACCCGGCGTCTCCGCCTGAGGGCGACTGACTACAACTAATAGTCCCAATCGTCTACTTGCAACGCCAACCTAATGAACTCCCGCCCACGCGAGCCCGTATCGCCTACCCCCCCTCCTTCCTCCTATTGTTTTTTTGTTAAGCCCCCCCCTTCCTTCTTTCCCCACCGCCCTTTCTCCATGTCCTGACAAGTTTTCCCCTTCGCTACCCTTCGTGTATCCCGTCCGACGATTACGCAATTCATTCCCCCCGCTTCAAACTGTAGTGATCTTTGGTAACGTGGCGTGGTGTCTACTGAGACGTTTTTTTCACTCAGTTTGCGTTTTTCTCGAACTTCAAGCAACCTTGCCCGCCCCGGCAAAGTGGAACGGGCTCATTTTTTTGAAGTCAGTCTAGTGTCGAAAGTTTTTTCGTGATGTGTTTTTTTTTCTGTCTACCCTTAGCCGAATTTTTATTCCCTCCCAGGTTTTTTTCTAGTCTCTTGTTTTCACCTGTTGTCTGTTTATTCCTTGGTCTTCCTCGTACCGCCTACGACCAATAGTGCTCCCAGATTTGCCACCGGCCCCTTCTGCCGATTGAACCCCCCACTACCATTCTTTTCCTATTCTTCGTACGCCGGTACCCGTCAGAAAACCTTTGCTCGCCATCCCGTTCCTCCTTAACTGTCCAAAGGCGACGTTGTCCTTTTTGCGCCCTATTCTCCCAGACCGGGGTCGAGTTTTTTTCACCCTTATTTTTTCCTTTTTTTTCCTCTACTCGTTTTTTGTTTCGATAGTCTTCACTACCACTCTCCCATGACCCGGTTCCCCTTGCCTACGGCTCTTCCATTTTTCGCTGTCGCCTATCCAGGAATCTCGGTGCTTACGATGACAAGTTGTTGTCGATGCCGTTTCTTTTTTCCGCTCCGTCGACTCTTCAGACCGTGTTGATGGTCCGTCAGTTGACCCGCTTCTAGACCGGTCTTCTGGACGGTTCCTTGAGTTTTTCTTCCTTTTCCGCCGTCGACTAGACAAAAGGTGATGCCGCCCGGCTCCGAGTCTTGATTTTTATTGAAGTTTTTTCTTTTTCCTTTTTTCTTTTGTCTTTTTACTTACATTTCTTTGCAAAATAGTCAGTACCGATCCGTGATTCTTCGCCTTCTGGTTCTTTTTCCCCTACGGCCACCCTAGGTTCTTCTTGATCTTTGTTATCCGTGTTCTGAATTTGCCTGACAACTGTCCCTTCTCTTTCGACCCTTTCACCCTCCCCGCTTGCTTTATTTGACTCTGACGGTAGCCACGATGAGACCGGATGCTTGTCATGTCCAAAATGTCCACTGTCCTCCCCGCCTCCAAGAAGATTATTTTTGTGATTTTTTGCCATTCTTTTTTTATGAGTATGTGATTAGTTTAGGAACTTCGTCTCTCGAGGGAGGTTTTTTCGCAAGTCTCCTTGCTGCTTCCGATTGCGTTCCCTATCGTTGTTATTCCCCTCTTCAAGTCAAACCTTATGATGCTTCGATGGCCGGCCCTCCCTATGCCCCCTTTTTCCAGTCCCCCTCCTATTGGCTTTTTGATTCGACACGAATTCGCAACTGTGTTTTATGCAATGGCAGATCTCCGCCACCGAAGACGCAGTTTCCTTCCGGGCGCTCTTCCCTCTGCGCGCGTCCCTGTTTCCCTGACCTCTCTTCCCCAGTTGTTGCGTCTTTGCAAGAACTTGCCGCATGGTATCTCCTTTTCACTGCCCGCTGGGTCTTGTGCTCGCCGCCTTTGATCTTGAACGCCCCCCTGTAATGGGCTCTGGGCCTGGGAAAGTCAATCGCTCCGACATCGCCCTCTTTTCCGTCTGCTGTCCCGCAGCCCCCGCCGCCTCGACGACCACTGATAAATCGGATACAATCCCAACCAGCCCATATCCCATGAACTGTTCGACGTTTTTCTTTTGTTAAATCCTTTTTTTTTGCTCGAGTCCCCTATGTCTGCACGATCCACAGCCGAGCCCACTCTCAAGAACCAAAAGATTTTTTCTCATACCGGTATTCTAACCATGCTGTTGAGACTGTTAAAAGCACCGTCATTCTCACGCGCTTCGGTACGAACCCAAATTCGTCGGTTACCGGAACCCCCTCCCCCCCCCCCGACTACTAATTCTGTGCACTGGGTTCAAGTGACGGGCGGCACTCCCCCCCCTAATTTTGATGGCTCACGGACACCCGCGTCGCTGCCTATCTTGCCGTCCGCTCTGCCAACTTTTGCCCCGCGAGGCCCTTCCAATTCACGTCTTTTTTGACTCCCCCCCCCCACCTCCCAACTATACTTCTTCAGCTGCCCCCAGGACGGAGGCCCTTTCTTCATTCTGCCGACCACTAAATCTGTACTCAAACACATACCCCTTATGGCCGACCTCCGAACTCCCCTCCCCTTCCCCCCCTTCTGGCTCTCTCGAGTTTGAACGAGGGGCGCTGGCTGGTGAGCTGAGGTCGTTTACAGTTTCATTTTTCCCTTTTCTCTTCCAACGGGAACCATCTTTAGTCCCACCACTTCCCCTCCTCCCTGCCCCTTATATGCTCGCCCCGGCGCCATCGACTCATCATTTTTTTTGATTGACACGCGCTTCTTGTCAGTTAAATTCCGCTAGCTCTTATCGCGCGGGTGATTTGATCTCTGGCGACTCTTCTTTTCCCTTCCATCCTGCTCCGAGACTTCTGACCTGCTGTTATTTTTAGCCGCCTTGTGCCCACGCTTCTCTCCGGCGATTCGGCGCACTCTCCAGA
>Ga0179593_1376192_pt1 | contig 15296 bp, 15 predicted proteins | sample CZODoug2_1_08_16_FD_185931 | JGI IMG/M metagenome (GOLD analysis project Ga0179593, IMG submission 185931) | Vadose zone soil fungal communities from Angelo Coast Range Reserve, California, USA - CZODoug2_1_08_16fungal (PacBio error correction) | ecosystem: Environmental > Terrestrial > Soil >... | reverse complement strand
CCACTTCCGTTTTTTCTCTTGTTTTTTCCTCCCCACCCCTGCCGTTTTTTTTTCTTGTAATTTGACCAACTACGACGACAGGCCGCTGGACCACCCCACATGCAGCCTTCAGGCTTTTTTCTACACCCCCCTTCTGCGTGCTCTTTTTCCTCCGCTTGGTCGGCTGACGACTACGAATACGAATAGCTAGCTTCTGAGCACGACTGCCCCACTTGATAGCGAACGCTTATCTTCTCAGCCTGTCCCTCTCCTGCCCAATCATGACCAGGTCAGTTTCTCTCCTCCGTAGTTTCTTCCTTTATCCCTTTGTAGAAACAGACCTGAATTGTTTCAGAATGGGATAAAGTGGTACGGCGGCCCTCCCTGCCTCCTGTTGACTCCCGCCTTGACCCAATCGGCCCCCAGGTCCCAAACTACTCATCTCTCCTGCAACTCATTAGTCTTCGTCTGCACGGGTATCATTTCTCCCTCAAGGTTGTTTGCATTGAATCATCCCAAGCCGTCCCGGATCCCTTTCTCGTCATTCGTGGGGCTCCCGCATACGGACGGTGTGCTTGTCAGCATAGGTATTCTAGCCAGCCTCCCATGCGCGGGCGCTAGATAGGAACCCGGGGTCACCGCTATCGATCAGCGGGTCTGCAGATTCAGTTTGTCCCCGCTCTTTTCCTGAGTTTGCTTGCTGCTTTGCCTTGATGGCCTCCCCCCGCGGGCGTTGTTTGACCCCCTTTTTCGCATTTCCCTCTGATGACCTTCTGGTCAGCGAATTCCACATTGCTGCATATCAGGGAGCTTTTTGCTTTTGTGGACGCCTTTATTCTTCTGCCCCTCCTGCCTTTTTTTTCCCTGATTTTCCGTATTTCGTTTTCTGCCTGGAGCTGATGGCGGCTAATGCTCACTTACATTTTTTCGTTCTGTTTTACTTAGTTCGCCATTTTTTCATCTTAAAGCGATACGATTGACCCCCCCCCCCCTGCCCGGGATAGTTTTCCCCCCTCGGAGGCGGTTTTTTATTCCGGCAGGTCAATCTGGTGGCCCATTCCCCCGCCGTTTACGTTAACTCTGTTCCCCGATCGGTGTCCCCTTTCGAATGGTTTCCCACATTCTTTGCACCCACCCGTGGCGCTCGTTCATCATCCGCTTTCATGGCGCCCTTGGCGGAACTGGTTAACGAAGTTGCCTGCCGTATTTGAGAGAGGCCTTCTCATTTGGGGCCTCAGCACAGATTCTTTTCCTGGTCACCGCCCTTCGACAATGACATGCGCGTTATGCACTTATGTCCGCGTGCCCTGGTGTCTTCCTCCCCACCCAGATTTTCCCCTCCGCTGCGCTTAAATTTGATCAGGATTTCGTCGAGAAGTAGAATGTATTTCGTTTGCTACTGTGTGTGATACGTCCCTCCGTTGAGCAGGCCTCTGGTAGATTGAATGCTTATAGCCTTTCCTTACTGCACCCCCCCTTCTCAGCTCCCACTTAACTCCCCCAGCCCTGAGTCTCGTCCCAAGATCATACCCTATCCAGTCCCGGCGCCCCCATGCGTCCTCCCTTTCGCCTCCAAGTTGATAGATCGGCCAACTTTCGACGCTTTTTATTTCCCCCCCTGCTCTATCTCCCTGGCTCAGTTGGCCTCTCGTAAGCCAAGGGAGCTTGGCCTTCGGTGCCCTACGGTGAAGATTCGGCCATGCCAGCCACTGATTCCCACAGCAGAAGATTGCGAGGGTGTTACGGACGATTGCTGCTCTGGGGGTTGCAGTCGCATAAATCTGCTCCCCAAGCCACAACCAAAACGACCATGAGTTCTTAATAGATGATATAGCCACCTCGCCATACGCGCGTGGCCTCTCCCCCGATCTCCTTTTTCCCCGACCCGGGACTGTCGTTTTCTCCCTTTTTTTGAACTAGAACACAGTTCCTCTCTCGCATTCCCCTTGTTATCTTTGAGTACCTCGAATCTCTAAAAGAACTCTCACGTCATCACTTAGAGACCGTACCAGGTTAAGAACCAAGGAAAGCGGATAGAGACTTTGGATAACGTGAGGCCATTTGGCCCCAACCTCAAGCCCCAGCCTCCCGAACCTTGTCCGCAATTTAAACATAGTTTTAACGGTTTGTACGCGCCGTCTTCTTGGGGGTGCGCTATATTTTTTTCTGTGAACTCGTCAATCGTCGGTACGATTTTTTTCAAGCTGCGTAGTTTTTTGAAACCCCACACAAGACCTTGCACCATTCGCACCCCCCCCATGTAGTCTTCTCATACCTTTTTGATCCCTGGACCCAGTACAGCCTGTTCCGGATCCAGTGATCCTTACAAACGAGTTCACCGGCCTGCCCCTTTTCGTCGCCGGTCAGCCCCCGTGCCAAAGTGTTTCCACGCTGCACTAGTAAGGAAATATCCCCCGCGTTAGCCTACTATCGCGTTCACCAGTTCCTCTTTGCCTGTTTCCTCGGCCCCACCTGTCAGATCCAGGACGGTATGTCCTCTCCACAGCCGTGCCCACACCTCGTTCAGTGTAATCCAGTATTCTCTTTTCCTCCCCATTTGGAGCTATCTCAAGCTGACCCCCGAAAAATCTTGCTCCCTTGTTTTGTAGGTCTCGCAGCCGTCAATCTAAGATACTTTCGAGGGAAATTCTTTTCAGCGGCACTGTTGATTTTTCTTGTGCAGGGATGTCTCTTACTACGTTTGGTTGTGGAGTTCGTTTGCCCCTCTCGTTGGATTTCCCCCTTATTTAGCGGACCTCTATGTTCTCTTGTAAGGTCACAACCCCTTATGATAATCCCCTTTGCCCCATAGTGTGTGTTTTTTGCGAATATTGACCCAGTTTATCAGTGTTCCTTCGCACCTTTCTTGTTTATATACCATGACTTGCCAGTCAGATTTTTTCACTGATTCCGCCACATCGAAGCGGACTGCCGCGCGGAGTCCCGCATTTTCGTCAACCGCTTTCCGGTGCTTCCTCCACATTTTTCCCACTCGCGCGGATGCCTTTCTAGTTGCTTTGCGTCGAGCGTCGTTTCAGCGCTGCACTGATATGTGCTTGGAGGCCCGAAACTGTTCTATCAGCGTTAGGACGAGACCGAGGATTGCACCTCGCTTCTCGTTCCGCGCGAGCCCCCTTTGCGTAGGTGAGTATCGATGGCGTAATGCGCTTTATTGCTTGATTGTTGCATTTCGAGTATTATGCGCTCACCCCCCGTTCCCAATTCAGTTTCCATCCCTCTCAAACTTGCGGAGTTCGGTTTTTATGCCGGTGTCTGACCCAGTTGCCCTTACGGTTCTGACCGCCTTTTACCGCTCGCCTGGGCTTCTCCTCATCTACGTAGCTAGAAACCTAAAAGTTCACCTGTAGCTCTCGACCACCGTTTTTACCCCCTTGCCAACTTCGGGATGGCATTGGCTAGGTTCGTTTTAACACCTCCCTATCACTTCGCGCAAATGCTACTTCAGCTTTGAATCCGTTGAAGATTTTTTTTTACGCCGCGACTGCCTATAAGCGTTGTTTTTCCCCCTCATCTATCTGCGCCGAAGCCATCCCCCCCCAAGTATCGGAAGCCCGCATTTATTATGATGCGAAATCTTACCCCTGTGTCGGAGGAGAGATTGTACCCCCCTCTCTTTTGAGCCCAGGGCACCCGACCTTTTTCATAAACTCGTTGCCCAGCAGTCTTGACGAACTGTTACAACCATTTTTTTTTCATTTGTGAGCGCTCCTGCAGCACCGCGAGGCCGCTCTCGCAGCTCGTATGACTCCGCGTCCTCCGTCGACCATCGTCCAACCGTTTTGACATGACGTCGCCTAACTGGTGCCGTCCATGCGCCCCTAAATGTCTTCCCGAGAGCCTGGCTGGATCCAAGTGTTTTAACCTTTGCCAATCCCGTTTTCCTACCCATCCGACCCCGCCTCGCGCGGCCGCGTTTCACATTTTTTTCTCTCCCCCAAGCAGTCGACATTGGTCCGCTAGCGAAGCACCATTGCCCGCGAGGTCGAGTGCGCAGGCATCCAGCCAGCGGTTGCAGTTCCGTCGTGAACCATCACCCTACATTCGCTTTCTCCAGTGTTTTTCTTATTCTTAGAACCAGTGCCTCTCGCCATATTTCGACTCTCTGCCGCCGGTGCCCCGTTACCTAGACCCATGTATGGCGTTTCTCCCCCGCGTGTCATCTTCCGCCCGTCCTGCAAAAGCTCTCGAGTTCATTAGCCACCTTATTGCCGTTATAGCGGTTATCACCTTGGGTCACCCCATGCTTGATCGTCTGCCCCATCGACCCCCCCGATCCCCCCTCGTTATTCCCCCACCCCTGTTTCGCTCAGCGGTAACTCTTCTCTGCCCTTCCGCTTTCGCGTCCACATGATCCCCTTGTTTCATCCTCATGAGTTGCGGACCTATTATGCACTGGAGGTGTGGTCAGCCTCCCTAATCCCGGACCACGGATTCCCCCCAACCCCACGTTCTTATTCACCATTACTTCGCCTTCCACTTTTCCATTTTCGTCCGTACGTCAGGGTTTGACACAGATTCTCCAGTGTTGACTCTCTTGTCGTCTCTTACAAATGACAGTTTGTTCATAGGTTCGCCGTTTGCAACGGCTCTTCCCTTTCCGCAGGCATCATCGAATATTTCTATATGGTCCTTTTGACCCACTATCGATATGGGTACTTGTCTCTTCGGCACTGAACAAATCGCTTCCCAAGGCCGCCTCAGCATGGGGGTAAGGCCCCATTTTTCTGGCGTTTTCCACGGATTTCGTTGGTCAACTCCCAAAAAACGAACGGCTGCTTATCGCCAGTCTGCCATCGCATTCTCTCTTTTTCCTCCTCCCCACCCCTTCTGTGGCTATGCCACGGTGCCTTTTGAGTCTCTTATTTGTTTGAAGCCTCTGCCGTCGTTTTGAAGGGGCATTTCCCCCCCCATGAAATAAGTTGGGCCACCCCCGAGGACAAGCCCACTTCCGTACCTCAACCCCAATGGATTGCGCCTCCTCTCCCGGATTGGGTCGGTTCCTGGCAAATACCCGCTCCGAGCTTTTGAGCACTCCTCCCATCAGGAGAACGTCCTATCGTTCCTCGAGGAAATCGCAGAACCAAGGAAACATTTTTAAAGTTTTTAGCCAGCTCTTTCCTATGGAGCTCAATTTTTCCCCTTCTAGACCATGTCAAGGGCTCCTTTCTTCGTATCACGTGGGCACTGTTTTGCCGACTCCATGGGTTCATTGGCCGTGTCTTTGTCACCCATCCGCTGACCCCCCACCTCCGTCTCAGGCCGCCCATCATTCCAGATCTGGCTTTCTTTTTTTCTCCCTTGGCTTCAGAAAGGTTTCAGCGCCCCTCATCCAGCACTGTCCCGGCGAACTGTTCGTCAGGAGTGGGTCCTTGACTCCTCGTCTGTCGCCGTTCAGGACGGGAACTGATGGGTGTGTCATCAATTTCGGTTGTAGACCTTATTCTCCGAGGTGAGCCTTGCTAAGTTTTCTCGTTTGCGCGGTGACGGGATTTTCATCGCAAAAACGCCTGTTCGTTCTCTTTCATCCCCTTTTCGCAATTTCGCCGGCCTTCCCTCCGGCGCGAGCCTATGCGCCTCCCTTTTCTGATTTTGGCCTGTGGGAAAGATGGCTGAATCGCTTCACAGCGGCGCGGTCTTTGCTGCACAACTCTCCGTGCTTCCCGCTTTGTTTCGGCATTTGCCTGCCAAAGCCGACCACGGCCGATCGGATGCTTTTTGCTCTGCGTAGTCAGAAGCCCACGTTGCTCGCTTAGTAGAGACCAAACTTGCCCGGCGGCGGTAAGCGCATTTTTTATCGGCCCCCGTACGGAGTTGACTCCCGACTTTAAATCGTCATTTCGTTAGGGTTCTGCGACTCTCGATTAGAACCCTTTTGCGTACCCATGTGGCTGGCTCGTCACCCCGACTTCCATATCGCATTCAGGCGGAAGTTTTGTCCTGAGTGAAGACGCAGGGTTGATAGGTTTTCTTTTCTTCCATTCGTATCTACTTGAAATGGCCAATTTCTGTTCCCTTCTCATTGTCCAGAATTGACTGACACAGCCCCCTTCCGTCTATGCCCTGTTGTATCTACGCAAAATACTCGTTACAAGCTTCAACACCCCTTAAGATCGATCCCTAAGTTTCTTAGAGACTCTGCCTCCCTTGTTTCCCTGGTCCGCAATCTTTGGTCGCTCACGGTATCTCTTGCTCGAGATCACTCGCTTGAATCCCAGTCTTCTCTCCCCTTGAGTTCTCTGCCCCCCCCTTCTCAGTACGTCCTTCCATCTTGACCAAGCGACGCGAGTCCTACCCGTATCCCTCTATCAAGAAGCCCCTATGCGCGGCCTCCCCACTGGCTCCCTACGATGTGATCCGGGCGTTCCCCCCGGTCTCGAAGCTTCTTGCCCATTCTTCCCTGGGTTTTTTGCTTTGCCATTTCACTTCCAGCTGAGTTCCCCTCGCGTCCGGCTGCCCTACCTTTTTCAATTTGAGGCAGATCCAGCCCACCGTCCTGCAAATCACGTCCATCCGTTTTGCGAACGCTCTAGGCCCTTGATCTTTTGCCGCCAGCTACATCAAACATAGGGTAGGAACGCCACCGAATGCAGTCGACCCCTATGATCGATCCGCAAGACGACCTCGCATGTCGTAAGTTTTGCACTCTTTATGCCGCCCCCCTTTTCCATATCTCTTCCCCGAACGCTGCTCCGCACAGATAGAGGAAGGCCAAAGCAACCCTCTTCCAACCAATTGTTCCCTATTGATTATACTAGCACAAGCAGCTCACCCATCCATTGAAGAATATTCCTCCTTTGAGCGCCCGATTCCAGGAGATGTTCCCCTATGAAGCGTGATGTTTTGCACCTCCATTTTCGACGCCCCCCACCACCAGTCCCCCTTCGATAGTTTCTATCCTGTCCGAAACCTTTGTCTCCCGGCAGCTATCCTCCGTTCCTCAACCCAGCCTCCCTCAGGTGTTTTTTTTACTCGACGGTGCCAAGATTCGGAGCCGACCCCCCCCTTGACTTGGTCCCAAATGTTCCATCTGCATCCGGTTCCCCCCCCCTTTCAAGAACGCCTCGCTTCTATCCCCCGAGAGGCCATCTGCCCCAAATGGCACTGTCCGACCATCCCACCAACCCGTAACAAAACTGACCTCTACCCTTTCCCACACACCTTATAATGAGCATTCCCCCCTACCATTCTTCCTCGACATTGACCCAGTTACGGCATTTAAAGGTCACTTTTCCGCCTTTAACCCATGAGGTAAATATCCTTGAGTCTGCGTCATGCGAATCACACCCATAACCGGCCCATTTTCCCATTTCCGTTCAGTGAACCGAACGATCCCTCCTTTACCTCTATTGGTTTTTATTTCGAGATCTTACGTTCAATGCCTTCCCATCCAACTCCCATTTGCTGTCATTTTTCTCTCGCCATGCCCGCCCTTTTTCCAAAACTTGACAGATCCGTTTACGTCACGGAACGCAAAGCTTACACTGTCCCTTCTGAGTCGTTTTTGATAATCTGGGATTGTCCTATTACTCTTCTGCCGGACACTCCCAAAAGTTGAATTTCCCGTATATGGTTCCCGCTCCCTTTTTTACCTGTCCGCTTTTTTTTCTCTGGACTTGTCTGAAGGGTACACCCCACCCTTCTCTTGACCATCTCGGTCCTACATTTATCTTTTTTCAGGCTAGAATATGGACCCCTCGTATTGCCATCACCTTCGGATTTTACTCCTTGACGCCCGTCGTTTTTTACATCCGGTGTCAGTCAAATGCAGCCAAGAGAGAAGGGAAATCCGGGGCGTCTGACCTGATACCACAACCCATCCCCGACCCCCCCAACCCCCCCCACCACCACAGAACAACACGAAACATCTTCCCCCTTCCCTCTTCCTGTTCAACAAATTCCGGGCCGGAATGGCTTAAAGGTTTTTTTGCGAACGACTCTTACCTGGCAGCTTTATTAGGTATTTCTTTATGAGCGCATCCAACCCGAGCTGCCCAGGCCCTTTTGGCACAAACCCTCGTGCCTGCCTTCCATGTCCAAGAAAGGTTTTTAGCAGCTCGGTCTTTCCCGCCCTTCCCAGCCCGGTTCAGACCTTTCCCATGTCTTCCCGAGCTCGATTTTGCGCAGGTGCGTTAAACTTCGTTTTCTCGATGGTCCCTTCATTTCTTTTTTATTCCTTGGCATCGATAATGGTTATGTTGCGATGCACCAGATGTACAGTTTCCCCTAAGCCTTCGCCCCCACGCTTTTTCTTTCCCTTGATTCAAGTGGGTTTTTCTTCTAAGCTTTCCGTCGTTCTCCCTCCTTTTCACGTCCTGCGTGACCAATTTCTCTTCCCTCCCTGGGCATACTTAACCCCCCTTCCAGCTTTAGCATTCTCGAGGGCAAATAACGCCTCTCCCGAATCCAACTCTTATTTTCTGAAGCAAACATTGAACACTTCGTTTTTTTTATTTGCCCACGTGCTGACCTCTAGGGACCTTGCCTGAACCGACTAGCGCGTTTGACACGGCCCTCTGCGTCCTTTGTCTTCCTCCTGACTGACGGCTTGGTAAGACTCTTTTTTTTCAGTTCACCTCGTCCAGCTATGAAAGAGTCTCGCCCAGCAACGCGAAGTGTCTCGACGCCATTTTCGCAAGCCTGAAGTATCCACCAGTCGCCCGTCAAGAACACAACCGAGAGTCTTTCTTCTCTCCCGAACAGCATTCTTTTCCTAATGAGCGCTCTATTTTCCAGTCACCTCTCCTTCCCTTCCCGCGCCCCAACCATGGTCCGAGACCCAGAAATCGTTTACCTCAACAGCGCACTGTCATTGTGAAGTCTGGTCTCACGCGAAATGATCCCAAGGGAAACCACAGAAACCCACTTTTTTGCCCTAGTTCCATGTCGTCCACCGCACTAGGCCGCTCTTCGCTGCGTCCCCAGCGGATCCCCCACTCTGTCCCACCCCCCCAAGTCGCCGAAGCTCCTCATTAATTATCCCAACCTAACACGAGCCCATCCATTTTTTTCCTGATGCCGCCAATTTACTGAGACCATGTACCCCCTCAGAACCCCTTTCGATATCCAGTGCCAGTCGTTCACCTCCCGGATCCTGGCACACTCACCGCGTCCTCTTACAAAGTGCCCGCCACGCTTACCGCGTTGCAACCCACCGCGTCAACCCTTTTTTTTGGTCCTAACAGCCAGGCTATCACAATCGTGGCCTACCCACTTCCCCTCCGATTCCCCAGCCCTCTGGCTTTCTCGCATTTATTTCAGCCTCTTCATTTAACGCAAAACTGTTTCCAGAAATCGTCTGACAATCCCCCCACCCTCTCCTCTTGCGCGATACCGATTCTGCCCGGTTCCCACAGCCCCCAATCGCCTTCACCAATTTTTGAGCCTAGGTCCCGTCCATTCGCAGCCGCGTTCCCTCCTCTAGAAATTGACGCCCTCGATGGCAAGCTTAAAAACAAAAACCGTTAACCGCCTTGGTTTCGACCCTCCGTTCTCACGGCCCCCACAAAGATAGTACGGACTGTACTCCTTCTTACCCTCGCCTCTATAGATAAGGTCCCACAACCCGTGCACCCTTTCATCTTTCCTTTTCTTTGTTCCACATGCTGCTCCCGTCCCTCACCTCGCGGACACCGATCACGCTTCATGACATATCATTTCATGCGATCTTCCCACATTACCTTCTCTTGCTGAGTCCTTATCAACCTTTAGGCGCCAACATGATCCCCCTTCGGACTGCCTGAACCTCGTTATCATACACTGAGTGGCAGGCGACTTTATGGAACTTCTGGTTTTTCTAATCCAGACTTATCGGCACCACCCGCTTGGGGGTTCCCCGTACTGCCGATTTTCCCACCACCCACGTTCCAAATTACCTCCCTCCCGTGCCCATTTCATCCTACCATTTTTCTTCAACCAATTTCAGGTAGGTGCCTAGTCCGTCTGAAAACACATTATACCAGGCTAATTCTTTTTTTTCTTCATGTACTTTTACGTTAGTGCCAATACCCCTGTTCCACAGGAGTAATGAGTAGGCGGCGAGTCCGGTCTATCCGTATCCTCCGTTCCCTCTATCACTCCATAGTGTGGGCACAATGTCTTTCTTCCTCCGTCGCCCTCATTTTTCTCTTTTCCAGACCCACGCGTCGAACTCAAGAGCGTCACGTTATCCAGGATACTTTTCCTTCCCTCTTTTCCATGGAGTTATTTTTTAGTATTTTCTTGCGTTGGTCCCATTCCCCCCACTTCAACCTCCGGCAGCCTTGGGCTCCCAAACAATCCGTGCAGACTTCTCACGGCCCAGTGGGCCCTCTATTTTTCCCTCCTCTTTGTTTTTGACTAGACTCCAAATTTCCTTTAGGAGATCCTCTCGGATGGTTTTGACTCCGTCCCTGTCGTTTTGAAGTAGCTAACTGCCAACCCTCTCCGAAAATTCCCCTTCGGGCCACCAACTCCCCGGACCCTCTTCCCTTCTTTAATAATGGATCCCCACCCCATTGCGTGCTTATTTTTTACCGCGATTGGGTCGGCGAACTAGACTACTCACCCGCTCGAGATTGCTTCTTCACGTCACTCTGCTCTCTTTCTTCGCGCACCGCTCTATCACACAAAAGGCAGCAGCCACCATTGATGGTGCACCCCCAGTTCCACAGAACAATTAAGTGAACGAAGCACCCGCTCGATCTGTACCCCTCTAAGTGTTAGGACAGCGTTGTATAGACCCAAGGAAAAGCCCCCCCCCCCCGACTCTCACTCTCATGGTCACAAAACAAGCCTGGGAGCAATACACACTACACGCTACCTCACCAGCTGACTCATTCATACATAAATTGAACTTTCCCCGCCTTCCTTAACTATGGAACCAAGCAATCACAACATTTAGCTTCCACCTCCATTCTCAATCTCCCCCCCCCCACCAACCCCAACACAAAATTTTTCAATCCCCACTCAATTTACGGCGCATGAAGGCGTGGACGTCCCCCATGAACCACTGGGCAGTTTTCTAGACCGACAAGTAGCGGTATCTACGGTAGCCCGTTAATTTCTTTTTTCCAACTTTTTTTTTGTTCACGACATGACAGGTTACAGAATGTGGTCCTTTCGCGGCCGTTACCTTTTGAATCACTTGGTGTGAATCGGTGGTGCCTTGACCCCCACATTCGGCGAAAATTCCACCCACTCCTCTATCAAAGCGCTCCCCCCAAGTTCAAGATTTTGGCTCCGCACCTTGGATTTTCCACTTTTTTCTCCACTCAAGTGGTCTTTCAACTCATCACGACCTTTTCCCGGATCCTTTCATCGTCCGGCGTGGGTTCGGCGATACGAATCAGTACATAGGTGTCGAGATTCCTCCGGATATCAGCGTGGCTCCCTGGCTTTGCCTAGATCCTCCTCATTCTTTTTTCTGACCGATCTATTCCTCAGGGCGGGAGATAAGGGCGGCTCCATTCTCGACCACTAGCCGTTGAGAGGTTACGGGCTGGTATCGCAAACAAGCCTTTTTCGGGCTGTCTTTGTCCACCATTTCTTCTCTTAGGCCCGGCCGCTGAATGCGACCCTCTTTCGCAACTCTCTGGATGCCGCTAGGTGCCGCAGGTGGGCGCACCCGATCGTCTTGCGGCAAGCGATGACGCTGTATGATTACGACTTTTTGCTTCCACTTTACGCTGTGAGCTTCTGGCCGTCTTTCTACCGGCCTCTTCGACGTGACTTTTGTGTGTCTGGTGCTCCGCAGCACGATTCTTTCGATGCTGGTCGATAACCAAAAGTGCGCTGCCTTCTTTTCTGCGACTTCTTATGTGCTTTCATGCCTGTTAAGGTTGGGCCTTTCCTACCCTGTCCTTTAACAAGCCTGGCCGACCGCCCGTGATTTTCGCGCGGGTCGAACTGGTCGCCCTGGATTCCAATCCGTTTCTGGCTTTTTTTTGACTGTCGAATTCCCCTCGCATCTGGAACGATGTTTCTCTCCTTGTGACGTCGTCGAGAGCTTCCTCGTTTGCCATCCTTTCCTATCGACCCGAATCGTCTTCCGGTCACTCGCGGCTCCTTTTACAGTTCCTAAACTTCCCCCTGCGTTTATTCCTCAGACGTAGTTCATTTTTTTTTTCGCTTCCCCCGCTCGAGGTTCCCCACGATCGCGTTCAATCCAGCCTCTGATCAGTCCTTCGTTGAGCATGACTAATGGCGCGGATTTCACATTCTTGTGTTTTTGATCCCTTTCTCTTTTCGATGGTCACTCATTAGACGAAGCTCGTCCTGCACCGTTTATGCGGCCCCTCTACTTAATTTTTTTTGCCCCCAACTTCTTCCACGACAGTCCTTCAATCTGCAAGTTCCCCCTCGACGCATCTGGTTAAACACAAGTCTATCCTGTTCCCTGCAAACTCCCACTCTCCTTCTCCACCTTTTGAAATCCAGAAGTTTAGCCCAGTTCCTTCCCCCCAAAAGGTTTCTTGGATCATTTCTTTGACCTTATTGTGCTCTGCTTTGCGAGAGAGGAAGCCCCTTAACGTCTTTTTTCCAGAGTTTCCCCTCGCTCCCGATATTGACCTCTGATCCATTCGCTCCCCTCCCACTCTTCCACGCCGAGACTCTTTATGAGTATTTTGCCGTCAATTGTTTTAATATGGGTGTTCTCACGCCTCCACCCTCACCATTCGTATGCCAACGCCATCAAAACAAGTCTCCTGAGCCTGCCATCAGAAGCACGAGAGCCAGTCACCTCCGAACACCTTCGCGTGATTTTTTCCTCCCCTCTATACTTCATCATCCCGCTGGCCATCCTCGGCTAGTTCCGCGCCCTTGTTCTACCAGCGTTGGCCCGCGAAGCCAAACCTTCTCAGCGTTGTCTCGATATCTCCAGATCCCCAAAGCACCACTCGTCCTTACGCGAGTCCTTAGTGTTGCTGCCACTTCACGGCCGGGATTATTGGGATTACCTCTTCTCAATTCTTGAGGACTCCTCGACTCCCAGTACTTTAGAATAGTGGTCTGAAGTACGCCAACCGGTACTCTCCGTCAGGGGCGAGATTCACAGTCCCGTGCGACCGTAACCATCTCAGGTGAATCAACTCCTAGGTAGTCAATCTTTCTTCTAAGCACCCACCCACCACATAGTTACCAATGTTGCCAACTCTCTGTATTTCCTTCAATGACCGCATTCAGTCGCGACCACCACGCTCGAGCCCGGTGCCACAATCTACTCTTGTTCACTCCCTTTCACCAACGAAACATTACTTGCCTAGAGGCATCCGCTCTCAGTAAGTCCGCCTCCGAACTTCCGCATTCGCCCCTGGTCCTCGCGAAACCCTTGTAAATAAGTTTTTATTTCTATATCTAGTTTTGTGTTGTGGTGGGTTTCTTTTGGTTGATTTTTGTTTCTCGTGTTTTGGGGTCCACAGCACCCTCTAACTTGTTGACTCAAGACGCTCCTCTATTCCACTCCCTCAGTTGTTGTTGTTGCTACTCTTCGTCCAAGAAATCAACACACAACACACTTGCCCGTGTGCCTTTCTTGGTACTCCTAATGCCGCCATGTCCTCGCCAGATACCTTTTCTTTCGCGGACACTTCGTGAACCGCGGCATGATCAAGGTTTAGGATGTCAGTCGCTAGATACATATCGGTCACATTATAACTACTTTAAGTTTTTTATCGGGCACGCTTCAACTTCTTCTCACTATATGTGTCCGATTTCTCAATCTTTAACAGTTCCCAGGGATTTCTTGAACACCCCCTATGTGAATTGACTTAAAGGGTGTTTTGTTTCGGTCCCCCTGGAACCCCTCGTATTTCCTCACCCTTTTACCTATGTTACTTTCCGAACTTTGAAGCCCGCTCACCCGAATGTACCCCTTACCACTGAAGCCGACTGAACTTGGAGTCGTTCTTACAGGTCCATCTCCATTCGAGCTAGTCCAAATTCATCCCATTGCGCACTTTGAGGCCCCGAAGAACATAAATATCCCAAGACCTAGTTATGCGCGTGGATTAACTTTGTTGCTTTGCATACATGCCTTTGCAAAAACCTGACCCTCACTTAATCTCGAGATTCCCCGGCCTTTCTACAGCGGCCCCTGACTCCCATCTACATGGACAAGAAGATTTAATTTGGTAGAGCGTCCTCCCCTCTTAGGGAAATGACAAACCCTGCGTCATCTGCATCAATGGCCCTTCGCTTAATGGACTGTTGACTACCGAATGGAGATTTGCTTATGCAACAAACACCCTTTCCCATTGAAACCAAAACGCTGACTCGGTAGTTTTTGCCGGTGGGCTCGCCTCCTACACCCCGCTCCTTTCCTCCGATACTGCCCGCGTTGAATTCTCTCTGCCAGAAGCGCCCCCAGGCAGCGTTGGATAAAAAGCCCTTAAGGTTCCAGTTTTTGGACGCCCATCAACGGCTGCGCCAACAAAGTCATCACAACTGCACAAATTCGTAACATGCCCGGACTCATCGATAGCCGTTTATACCACATTCGAAAACCCTCGCTATCGGTACTATCCATGCCTGTGGACGGACTGGAACGAAGTGGGGTTTCCCGCCGATTCATTTTCAGATAATTATTCAACACCGCTGTAGTCATAGAAGAACTCTCATCGACCTAACAACCTAAGAACCCCCGACGCGCCCTCTACCCTCCCTTAGAGATTCTTCTAGGAGCCTGTTTAAATCGCACCTTCATCTCAACCCAGATCACCCCGATACATCGTTCTCACCCTACCTCGTGTCACACCAGAATTTCTTTCTCAAGTTTCCCTCATGATCCGGATTAGTGCGACCTACCTGTTTGTCCCGGCATCTCGTCGTAAAACTACGGCCGAAAACACCCCAGTCGTCTTAGCCCCCATATCACGTTTCTGACCCGACCCTCCACGATTTCCTTATGTGGCTACCATGTAGAAATCGCATGAACCCCTTCGTGATTTCCCTTATTTTGACAGTCAGTATCGCACCCATCCTTAACGCCTAAGACGCCGGCGCTTTCCCCTAATTACCCGCGTCGGCCTGTTTTCTAGACCATCCTTTGATCTTCCTTGAGTTTATGACCGCAAGCGCCCAGCCTCCCCGATTCCTTAAGTGGTTCTGTCTTGCTGCCGGCACATCTAAGCTCAGGCTCAACGTTTTTTCTCCCCGCCGCCCGTCTTTGTCCCCCTCTGCCTCTGAGGCTTCCAACAGCTCCTCTCTTAGCCCTCTAGTGGCGCCACTGTCGGCCTTCGCTTTTCCGCGCGGCCCTACGGTAGACCCTTTTCCCTGACCGTTCCGGCCGACAGCGCCCAAGAACCTCTCGCCCCCTCCCC
>Ga0179593_1363550_pt1 | contig 15297 bp, 16 predicted proteins | sample CZODoug2_1_08_16_FD_185931 | JGI IMG/M metagenome (GOLD analysis project Ga0179593, IMG submission 185931) | Vadose zone soil fungal communities from Angelo Coast Range Reserve, California, USA - CZODoug2_1_08_16fungal (PacBio error correction) | ecosystem: Environmental > Terrestrial > Soil >... | reverse complement strand
GGACAGATGTTCTCTTCCAGAAGTCGACCCCTGTTCCGTGCTTTACTTCCCGGTCCCTCTGGTTAGCGGTTTTTGCGGTTTTCTGGATGCACCGGATTTCTTTCCTTCTCCCTATTCCTTTTGCCCGTTGGGTCTCCCGCGCGTGGTCTTCTCTCCTCTTCTGATTTATTGCAGTGGTGATTCTGTATTACTTTTGAGAAGGCCCTTTCTCCACTCGTATTCTGCGAATCGCTCAGATAGAGTTATCTCAGCCGTTGCTCTCGTGTTTTCACCACACCCCCCCCAGACAGGTTCCTTTCAGACTCCGTCCCATTAGAGTCGTGCAGCCCTGACGAATCTCCTGGCCTACCCCCGTACTTGCGCCGTCCTTCCATTATTAGATGATTTTCCTCCCCGACCATCCTGCTAGTGCACCGCTCCTACGGAGACACTTATCCCCTTGACGCCTGAATCTTTCTCTTTACGTGAGAGCATGAATCGTCCTGCTCTTATGATTAGAGCCTTTTACCTGAGGTCTCTTCTCGTGCTCCATTTTAGGCTCAGGTTCTCAAGCACGTGCTTCTATTAATCCACTTCTGTCCCGTTAGACCCGGTGGTTCGCCTCCTACAACCGGCTTCCCCTCTTCGGTCTTCCTCCTCCCCCCGACCTCCCTTACGATCCGAGTTCACGAGACTCGTTCTCGGGCTCGAATGGCTCTTCTAGGTCCAACTCTTGGAACTAAAACCCTCCTTCTTCTCCTTCCCATCCCCAAGTGCAAAAGAGTAATATTTTACCGATACCCCTCTTGCTCCTGCTTTCTGGCGAGATCCAATAGTCTTGCAGGCGCGCGGCTGACGTTTTCTTGAAGCAGTGTCAGTTTCTGGCTTCATCATACTTGCTTTTCTCTTAGAGATAGATTCCGTATATTGCGTCCCACTATTCATTGCCTTTTGAAGGATTTCCCCCCCGTTGCGAAGGAGGTATGCTTTGACTCTTCCATTTTCTGAGCTTTGAGTCCCCATCGCACCCCCTCCCTTTAGAACTTGCACTATTCGATCGTTGTAGGCATCTATCATTCATGGCTGTCACCTCGTGTCTTGGAGTGCCCCCCCCCGATGAAGATAGGATCTTCATTCTAGATAGACGCTACTTTCTCTTGCGGAGCTCGAGCTGGAAGTTGTCTTTCGACACGTGAAGAGGCCTTGAACTGAGATACTCTTTGAGTTCGTGCCCGCCTTTTGCTACCGACGAGACGCCCGCACTCCTCCTACTGAAGATACGCCCAGTGCTAGGAGAGAGGCGTTTTGCTTCCCCTCGACGGTCTATCACTCATTGAGTTCCCTTAGCGTTTGCCAATGCGAACAGCGCCACTTTCATGGCCTCTCGCGTGTTGTCGCAGCATCTTTATGGGCATTCTGATTCTCCCCCTGGGACGCCGTCCTTTCCACCGTTTCACGTGCCAGGCCGGTTTGGGTGTCTGCCTGGGTTTTTGGTGGGGTTTTTCCCCTATCTATTTTGGCGAGCTGAGAATTCCAGGCCCCTCTTCGGTAAGCATTTCCGCTCACCCTCTTTCCGCGTCCCCCCCCCCCCGGTTGACAACCCCTCCCTGGCGCAGCGCCGCCAGTATATCCCCATCAATGCACACCCATTCATCCCTTTTCTGCAAGAACTCAGCGTAATTTTATACGGAGGTGTTTTAAGGTCCCTCCTTTGGAGTGTAACTTCCACGCCCTTTTCGACCCCCCCTTCCCACCTCTCTGGCGTCTTCAACAGAGCCCTTTATGGATCGGCCCTCCTCTCACGCCCCTGTTCAATTTTGCCCCTCCCCCCCCTTGTGAATTTTTTTGAACGAGCTCTTTTCACCCGCCACAGTACCCCCCCAACCCCCCCCCCCCCACGCGCACGCCTTTTTTTTGTTTGACTTTTTTGGGATGTGTCTATCCGCTGTTTGTCCTCGAGCACGGATTTCGGGCCTTGTCTCGTCTTTCCCATGGCCGCCTCCTGTTTTGTCCTGCCCCTTCCTCCCCGTTGAAACAAGACAGCCCCCCCCCCACGTGTGCTTGCCCTTCAGGCCTCCGCTGCTTGGTCTCGGACTCTTCCTCCCCTTAGCGTCTCCTCCCTGGAATGTGACCAATCTCCTTTCTCCGGCCCCGCGGCGTCCCTCTTCTACCCCCCCCAGGACTTCGCCGATGCATGCTCTGGGTGAGTCCGTCGAAGCTTCCCTGGCCTTTCTCGTTGCCAGCAAGATTCTTTTTACCTGGCGCCCCCCAGTGTTGTCCCCCCGGAATTCCCGGTGGTTGGGAGTTTTCGCATCTCCTCTCTTGTCTTTTTCTTTTTTTTTTTTTTTTACTTTTTTGTCTCGTTTCGCCCCTTTCCCTGAGGTTACTATTTTCTAGTTTATCATTTTTTTTTTCCATCAGGGAATGTTTAGGTTGGGAACGCTCGTCCAGGTCTCTAGCCCCCCCCAAATTCCGACTTCTTTCTTTCTTTTGCATTGTAGTCACGTGATCCGACCTCCCCCCCTCGAGTTTCTGCAGCTCTTCATTTCCTCTGAGCAGAATACCTTCCCCACCTCTATTCTTTGTTTCTCGGTACCGCTTTTCCTAAGCCTGCCTCCCCCCCCCCTGTCGCTCCCTTAGGAAAGTTTCTAAGGAGAGTACTTTGCTGAGTTGGGTCTATTCTCTTGGGGAGGAGGGATCCTTTTTCCCGCTTGGCCACTCTTCATCTTTATTACTAATACCTTTTTTTGTTGTGCTTTAGATCGTAGTGGAATTTGTCATACTTTCTGTCGGTTCGCCGCCTCCTGTGTCGTAGTCCCTTAAGAACCCCGCCTTTCCCAGCCTTTATCCCCGGAGACTGTAGGACGTTCCCTTTGCCCTGAGATTACCGAACCTGGTCCTCCCTCCCCCTCCTTCCTTCATGGGTCACTTATTTCTTCTTCCACTGAGTCTTCAGAGGCTCCCCCGTTGTCCAGATCCCCCAACGTAGAAGACCTCATATTTCCCTCCGAGTCCCCTCGCGCAGCTTGCCAGTCTTAGTGGTTTTCTTTAGGGCTCCCGTGACGGCCCCTTTTTCGTTTTCCAAACCTTTTAGTAAGTGCCCTTTTGTTCAGTCTACTTCCAGCTGGACTGCGAGGCGAGGGTATACGTGTTTCTCAGCTTGGTGTTATTTCTCTCGTCTCCCTTCAACCCCGGCGCAAAACTGAACTTTAGGTAATGTAGGTTTTTTCGAGGACGCCTTTACCTTCCGTGCGTCTTCTTCTAATGAGTCCTACGCGCTCAGGCACGCTCAACGACACGCCCAACTGCAGCTGGTGTTCTTTTTTGGTCGTTGTATTCTCTGCCAGACCTCCCTATGGTTGTTAATGAAATTTGCGCTTCCATATCCGACAGTCGAGAAAACTGTTTGAACGAGAGCTGCCGTTTTCGAGATACAATTTCTTGTCTTCGCGGTAGTAGAGCTTTGTCGTCTCGAGTGCAGGTTCGCTCTTTCTCCCGCGCATCCGGCCTCCCACCATTTTTTTAGACTCCCCCCCCTTCCATAGCCCCTCCCAACATTAAGTCATTTTTTCTCGTGGTGTTTCATTTGCAGACTTCTCTTTTACCCGGCCCCCTGCTTCTTTCTTTCCAAACCGAGTTCTTCCGAGATCCCTAACGTACTCGTCGCTGACCGCGCCGTTCTTTGGTATGGTGTATGACAATTCCGTGTGAGCCCCCCACTACACCATGGATTCATTACACGTCCCCTGAGCTATCCTCCCCTAGGCAGATGTCTGATCTTGCGCCAGTCCCGATGTAGATGCTGGGGCTTCGCTCGTTTGCTTATTCTGGATTTTTTTTGGATTCCGCCCGTTTTATATTTCTGGAAAGCTATGATTTTAATCCTGATTGACCCGACTCGGGGCTCTTTGATGATTCCTTTCCGTTTTTTTATCAGCTTCTGCGGGTAGGCCTTTGACTGGAGCGTCTTAAGTTCTACTATACTTTCGCCCCCAGATTGATGAGAGACGGAGCTACATCAGATTCCGTAGAATTTTAGAGGAGTTCTTTTTTTTTGTAGTGGTATTTTATTTCTTTTCGCGGCTTCAGCCATAAATGTTGAGTTATTCGCACGCGGTCCCTCCGCCTTCCTTGGGATCTTCAACTTGGAGAGGTTCGTCCCTCCTCTGATCGCTGCACAGCATTTTAGCCCGCTCTTTCTCTCTGGCCCTCTCCGCGGCTGACCCTTCCCTCCTAAAAGAAAACGCGAGGGTGCGACCCACTTCCCTTCTGATAGCTCTCTAACCGGCTCTCGGGGCTCCGTGTGGGGGCGAGGGGTCTTTTTACCATTTGAATTTTCTTTCCTCTTTTAAAGGAGCGACATCTGTCCCTTCCAGGAAATTGCCTGGGCGTACCTTTACGATCCTCTGCGCACTGTCGCGCATTATGTTTCCGAGCTTTTTTATTGCTTCTCCCCTTCTCGCCGTGTTCCAACTCCGACTTCCTTTAGTCTTCTCTCGCGAGCAGTCGGAGGTCGGGTACCCTATCCTCTTTTCTTCCCTGGTGCTTTTTTCGAAGGCCCTTCTGGCTTACGATTCCCATCGTGCCTTCTTCTTCCAGCGAAATGTAGAAGGCCCTTACCTATCGCTCGGCATAGGTCTACCGCTCCCTTCTCGGCCCCTTTCCTTCTCTCCAAGCTCGTCTAACACCTTTCTTTCTTTTGTTTCCTTGGCCTAGTTGATGACTTCAGATCCCCCTGTGCGCATCGTTATCACCTGCTCCGACCTTTTCACTGGTCACTGCTCCGCGAACCACCAGGATCTTTTCGACGCTTGTTTTTAGCTACTGATCATCCTCTTAAGAGATTTTCCTGCCGGCGGATCTCCCCGGTGCAGGCGTTCTCTAGCGTGACACTTTAATACCTTACCTACGGCGCCTTACTTCTGGTTTATGAAGATTTAGGTTTAGTTCTTCCCTTTGCATGTGGACAGCCCGGTCCGTCCCCTTTCTGTGGTCAACGTGATGGCGAAGGTGAAGGTTGACTCCTTTCTAGCTTTTCTTAGGTTCTCCTCCCCGCAGGTTTCGACTCCCTTTCCTCTTTGACTCCACCTTGCCCCCTCTCACAGATAGGGTTCAGACAAAAGCATCTTTTCCGCGTCCCCCAGCCGCTTATCTGAGTGCAATTTCCCGGCCTAATGTTGCCTCTTTTGATTTCACCTGTCATCGGCCTTGCTTTTTCCCCTCGCTTCTTTTCCCGGAATGTTGCTTCGTAATATGGTCCCCTTCCTCCTTTCTCATCACTCCGTGTCGTTTTTTTTTTCGATGATGTCCCAATGCAATAGCTCCCTGCAAGTAACTGCTCTCCTTTGACCGCTACCAGTTCCATTCGCCCCGGCCTCGGCCCCCATGAGTCGGCCCTAATGCCAAATTTTTACTCGACTTTTTCGACTCTCCTTTTGATGAGGAATTTTTCGGGAAAGTGTTTTCTTCTTTTTTTTGCGATCCGCTTTTTGCAGGCTCTTCTTTCCTCGCACCCCCTTTCCTCTCGCCATTTGAGTAAAATTCCCCTGATGCCCTCCTTTTTCCACCCACCCTTCCGGTGTTGCGGACTGTCTCTTCCGGCGCTGGTGTTAGCCAGGAATTTACTTCCCTCCTTGCCCCCCTTTCTCACTAACGGCAGTTTTATCGCTTTGCTCTTTTCCGCTCCCCCCTTCACACTCCGATCTTCTGCGCCAATTAATCGATCTTCTTTTGCTCGTAGTTAAATGTGCTTTCGCCAAGCCTTCGTTCTGTCGCGAGGTTTTCTCCTTGCGGCTTCCGACTTATCCCTGGCTCGGGAAATTTCGAGGCGAAAACGGCTGGTATCGTTTCCCCTCCTTTACGTCACCCTGTGGTGCCCGCGCTGAACCCGGAGCGTCTTCCTCCTTTTCGCCGTTCACAGGGAATAGTCCGCTGTAGTAGAGTCTTGATCATCACCTCCTTCTTCACCCGTCGTGAATCTCGCAGCGGATGATAACCCTTGGCCTTTTTCCATTTCTTAACGCCGTCTCTATTTTCCCCCGAATGATTTGATAAGTTAGTGACCCCCCCTGCTTCGTTTTCCGTTGCAGTCGCTGGCTGACAAGTGCTCGAGAAGCGTGTACTCTCTCGCTTGCGGTCCTCCGAATGCTCTCCGTCCCGTCTCTCTAGCTCCCTTTTCCCTCGATCCTAAAGATAATATCCAGGGGAAAGATGTAATTCTCCTTGAAAGAGTCTAGCTCACGTGGTTTGAAGCGCCTCGCCCCGCACTCTTACGCCTATGTATTAAGTTGGTGCTCTTTATCGCAGATCAGGGGTATAAGTCTCGCGGTGAGTGGTTCGTTAGATGAAGCTAGCTTTCCTTCGTTCGCTAGCGCGCCGTGATGTCAGTCTTTTTTTTTGCCCTCGTTAGGATAAGGGGCAGCGCTGAAGGTTCTCTCGCGTGATGCGGAATTTCGTTAGACAGAAGAGCCGCATATCTTCACGCTCCGACAGGTCGCCGCCCATCTTAGCTTCTAGAGTTTTCTTTGGAGCTGAGTGTGCTTTTTTCGCCTCCTCCCCCTTTTTTCCAGGGCGATTTTAAGTCCGACAATGCGGCTCGCGCTCTCGGTTTTTATCGTCGAGACCAGGGCGTCTTTCCTGCCCGGTTCTATGCAGCAGCGGATTTTTTCGGCCATCCATGAGCCCCCGGCAACAGACCTCGCCCCAGCCCCCTCCCAAAGGGGCCCCCTACAATCGAATCGGCGATCTCCCGGTGCTTTTTAGGCCTCAGGTTTTTTCTTGTGCTTTCTTCTCTCAACGCTATCATTTTTTTGACACCTCCCCCCCTCCCCCGAGCTTTTTTTCCGTCAGCACCGTTCCCGATGACTAGGAGGGCGCGGAGAACCCTCCTTCTTTTCAGGGTCCCCCCATGCCGGGTTTCAGAATCGTTCACCATCCCCCCCTGCGACCACAAACTCTCACAAAAGCCGAATTTTCGCTTTCTTGCGATGTTAGCCCTCTCCTCCTCTTCCTGCCGGCGTCCTTCAGACCATCTGAGCCACTCCCGCTTTTTTTTCAGATCTCCTAACCTTTTGTCCAGCACACCTTGCTGCCGTAGGCCTCGCGATGATTTCGACGCGTCCTCTCGGCATTTTACACTCCTCTTTTTTCGACACTTGCATAAGACTAATTTCTGGAAAGCTTCCCTGAGATATGAGCTCTCTGTTCTTCTCCTTCTGCGCGTGAGTAAGCTTGAGATTTCCCCCGGTCTTTCCTCGCCCAGATAGTCTGAACTGGGACTCGCCGGGGTGCTCCTTTGATGTGAGCGGCGCCTCTAAACTCCCTCCAACTCCTACCGTCCATTCCCAACAGCAGTTTATCCCCCTTTTACTCGGTTGGAACTTTGAGTCCAGGGAGTATCTCCCCAGGTCGCCCCCTTTCTTTTTTTTGCGAGGTTCTTCGAATAGAGGTGCGGCTGCTCTTAGTCTTAGCTTTTCTGAAGAATAGCGTTGCATCCCCAGTGACCACCCAGATGTTGTCCTGGCGCCGCCTTTTTTTCGACCCTCTCCTGCTTTAGCCGACTTTGCGTGCCTTTTTTCCTAGAGTCTGGTCCCCCTTCTTTGCCTTAGGATTATTTAGGGTATATCATTATGAGGGGTTATCCTCCCCTCCTTTGTTGTTTTGAAGCTTGATCAGTGTGCGCGGGCTCATCCATGTCCTTAGCCTCCTCACTTTCCCCTCTGCTGGATCTTTGCTCCCCACCCGAATGTCCCCTTACGTTTCGTCGAAATTCACTCTTACTGGTCGGTCGTCCGAACAGCCTCTGTCCGCCGCTTCTTTTTGGTTAAATTCGGGCGTTTTTTTCACTCTTGTCAGATCCTTTCTTCGACTCCGTCAGAACTCTATTCTCTTAGACCCGTAGCCAATTCCTGGGTGTTATGTATCGCGTCTACCTTCCTTAAATCGGAGAATGCGCGGTGAGTCCTTTCCCATCTCATATGGACGTGCTCAGGGCGAGGTTTTGGTGATTGCGGGCCCTATCCTTCACTTTTTGTACCGTTGAAGCTTCCCGCTTTTGCATTTCAAGGTTATTTTTTTGTGAATTGACCCCCCCGCGGCAGGCCCCCCTACACGAGATTCCACGCCGGGGTGCTGCCGATGATCTCTCTCGTTTTGAACGAGTGTGTTAATGCTAGGGCGAGCATCCTCTCGTCGTGTGCCCTTTGTAGCGCATTAGCGGCCAGCTCCAGGTGGGTATTGCCGGAACTGGTCGGCTTCTTTACGGCGCTCTTCGGTGTGTGTGGATGCTCCCTTTATCCACTTTTGACCCTCACGGCCGCCGAACGGGAGGCTAACCTCGCCCCCCGAGTCAAATCCTTTCTTTTTCCGTTTCTCTTGGTTTTTACTGGGGTTTGTTTTCCGCCTCTCGTCTAGCATTCCGGGGGGGGAATTTTCGCCTGGTGAAAAGATTCGGATCGCGCGCCTCTTAATGTCGTGACCGCGCCCTGGCTCGTTATGGTTGTGTTGACGTCGTGGAGCGACGGCGCCCCACCCCCCCAACCATGTCTGAGCACGCCTATGGCTCGAAGATGAGTTTGGATATTTCGCCCCTGGCTCTTTTCCTTGTTCCCTTAAACGGTGCCGGTGTCGCTCATGCGCTGGATGTCTTCTTCCGTTGATGGCCTCGTCGCGCGACCCTGCTCCAGATCTTTGCGCTTGAGGCTCGGGCCGCATCAGAGGCGCTTTTGGTCCCCCTGCTGAGTTGCTCCTGTTTGACATATCCCCCTTCCATCCAGAGAGACCCAAGAAAGCGGCCGCTCTTAACTCCGTCATGGGGTTTTTTTGGTCGTTTCTTGTTATCTCGCCCCTCCTTCCCAGACTCTAAGACTCGCACGCGTTCCCCGCAAGTTGGTTTTCTCCCTGGGGGCCTTTGGGCGCCGACGCGGCCTCTCGAGCTTTTCATGCCCTTCGCGAGCTTCTCTAGATTGGCTCCGAGGTTCCCTACTACCTAACCCCGCACAGGTGGGGCGACATTCAGGATGACAGATTAGCCAAAGGTTCCTCGGAAGTTTGCGTTGTCTGAGGGCCTTTTTTTCCCGTGAATCCCGGCGCCGCCCCGGCCGGACATTCTTCGGAATTAGCACATGGCTCGAGCGGATACATGCCTAGTCAGACGCCCTTTCCGCTTTCGAGCGGGGATCCCTCCTTTTGATAGTGATCTTCTCCCTCCCAACGGTAGATTTTCGTCGTGCTCTTTCCTCTCTTTCTGGTAATCCGCAGGAGTAAGTGGATTCATGGTGCGGCTTCTACAGACTCTTTCTTGATCAGTATGTCCCGCATCCGCGCCTTTTCGAAAGGCTGTCCCTCCCCGATATGCATCGCTTCTTGATCTAATTCTGCGGCGCCATTCTGGCGAGCCTATTATTTCGCTCTCCACTGTTGGGAGGGCGCTGTCGTTTTTTTTTCCGAGTTCAGATATCTGATCGCCTGCCCATGGCTTCCCTTTTAACGCGCCACAACAAGCTTTGACCCTCTTCTTCGCGAGTTAGCGAAGATGAGACCTTCTCTCAGGCGCGCCATTTTCTCTTTTGAGCTTCTTTGCCCCGAAGGCTCTGAGCCCCGCATTACCCACTTGGCCCTGCTTCCTTGCAGTCCCGGTGAGCATGCATGGTTCTTTGTATTGTTATGTCCGAAGACCCTTTCCGCTGTCCCGTCACATTAAGTTTTTTTCAACGGTCCTAGTCATTTTCCTTTTACTCTTTTGAGAGTCTTTTTTCTCATACGGTGCTTCGCGGTCGCTCCCAGCAACCAATGGACCCGAGACTTGCTTCTCTTCTCCTCCCCACGAGCGGCTAGTTGTACACCACGGGAGATTTCCGCCTTTCCTTGCAGCTGCTCTATGAGGCACGCGGACGGTGCGAACCGCAGGGACTTTTCCTATTTCTTCCTCAGAAGGGGGTCTCTGCTTTCTCTCTTCAATACTCTCGTTTCCTCTCCTTTTTTTTTTTTTTCTTCCGAGGTAGATGCCGAGCGACAGCCATTCCTCCCCCTGCCGCGGCCGCCCTTGACGCTGTCCTGTGCAGTTCCCATGAGCTTCCCGCGCACCGGTATTTGGATCGCTAGTGATGGCCGAGGTAATTTTTTGCGCCATCTTGGCCCTTGTCGTGTTCGGGTACGTACTAGAAGGTACCTGAGTCTTCTCAAACGAAGCTCTCGGTTTTTTTTTTTTTTTTGTCACCCTGCACATTTCGCTGCTTGAAACAACACATGACGCGGGAGATTTTTCCCAGGCGGAGTTTCCTAGACACACAGATTTTCTCCCCGACCCCGTGCCGGTTATTTTTTGAGCGGAAAGGGGTCGTTCCTTCCTGCTACTGCTACGGACAGTCCTTTCTTGCCAGGAAGGTCTTTCTTCTTAGCTGCTGAGAGAGCCGAGACTTTAGCCGAGCGTTCGTATTTTTCTCCTCTTTTCTAGTTTGAAAGGGCACCGAGCAGTTCTTCATTTGAGTCATCCATTTTTTTCCCCCTGGCCCCCCAAAGGAGCAAGTGAAACTATTTTTCTCCTCTAAATAGATGCTAGCAATTTGATTTTTCCTCGCCGCTCCACTTGTAACGAAGTCTCGCTCCTGCTCTCCTTCCTCGGCAGAAATTTGCCGCCTATTTTCTGCCCCCCTTTCCTCCATGCGAGGCTTTTCAAGAACCGTTCCCTCCCCCCCAGCTTCCGTCGTTAAGCGCGCAGATGAAAGCCATTTCCCCTCCCCCCCCCCTCTGCTGAACGAATGTATGGAATTGAGTCGCTTGAGAATTTTTCGAGCACGAGCGTATTTCCTCGTCCCATCCGAATGCGAGAGTAGCGATATCGTTTAAGATATTCGCACCTCTCACTTTTTTTTCCCTTTCCCAGTCTCGCCGAACGCGGCGCGTCGTCGTTGGTTGCCGAAGCGCTCGCCCCCCCGACCAGGCGCTCTTCTTCTCTCTTGGGTACTTCCTCTCTCGTCTTTTTGTTTTTTTCCCGAAGCGCTTGAGGGTCTTAGTTTCGATGCCGCCTGGAGATTCCCTCTCCTCTCTCCCTCGACCTTTCGGCGCTATTGATCGTTTCCCCTCGGACCGGGCACGGTTCCTTGCTAAGTTACCTATCTGATGTAGCATACTTTATCGCACGCCTCCTCCTTTCCCCTCTTTCCCTAAACCTTGCAGCGAGCCCGGTGCGCGGCAAAAATTTTCTGGTCTTTCTTGGCGAGTTGTTCCCGCGCAGTTAAATCCGCTCCATCATGCGGCCCGCACGCACTGCTGCGGCATTTTAAGTAAAGAGCCCTGTCCTTTTTTGTATCTGCTCCTTTGCCCTAGAGTTAGGGCATCCCTCGTCGTACCGTCACCTTAAGCAACATGCCACAGCTCCATCCCTCTTCGCAATCCCGTTGATAGACGGTTGAGGAATTACTTTTGTCGTGTGCACTTTCGCTCTCTGCCATACCCCACTCCGTCACGCGCCCGGCGCGACGTTTACGCTGCACGAGTGTTTCCCTCCTCCCTGTGCTTTTTTTAAGTAGGTGGTGTTCGAAGCTCTTTGTTTTAGCAGACAAATCCGACCCCCCGCGCACCCCATTGTGAGTGTTCGTTCGAGTTTTTTTTCCACTAAAAGGGAAGTCTTCGCGGGCCGCAGGCTCTTGCTTCGCAGCCGTTCGAACTAGATTCCCCTTATTAGATGGCAATGCACTTCGACCCCCTCTGTCGCGGACTCTCTGCCTCGCGCGGGGAAGGCACCCGCTTTCGCCTACTCCCCTCAGCGTTTTTTCACCCACGTGATGGTTCTTCCCTGGGTTTTTTTCCTGCCTGGCGGCGTTTCGTATTCATATCGGCAGCCACCTGACGGCCCCCCCACCGTCTCGCCCTTCATGGTTTATGATGATGGCACTCCTACCACCCCCCTACCGTCCTCCCCAGTTTTCGCTTTTTCCCCCCGAAATACCGCAGGATTTCCCCGCTCCTTTACTTTTTTTTGTCTCAGCGAAGAGTGCTGCCATCCCCGGTCCCCTCCTGGTTTTTTTTTTTGAAAGATTCCTCCTTCTTTTCGGGGCAGGCGAACGTGATTAGGATCCTAGGCAGCATCCTTTCGGCACGCATACAAACGGAGATTGTCGGTCGTACCTTTTTGTCGAGCTCCTCTCCGGTAGGGACTCCGTTTCCTCTAGCGTATACGTCGGGGCTGATCCCTACCCCAAGTCGCTACGAGCGCCCGGAGCCGGATTTGAAGATTTTATTGCTCCTGTCCAAATCGGGACTTCGTATCCTCCTCAATCCTTTTTTGTGATCTGTAGTGGAATCTTGGCTCATCTTTTCGAGTCCCCCGCGCATCCAGTTGGCGAGGCCTACGCAAACTCTGCTCGCTGGAGCCCTTTGGCGTCCGTTCTTCTTAATATTTCCTCCCTTCGTCCACGCTTTTCCGACAGGCCTAGATGAATTGTGGGCCCTCTTTCTCTCACTGGATTGCGCTTAGGATCACGTTTTGTGCCGAGCTCGTTCCTCATTTTTCTGTTAACCACCAAAGTATGTATTTTTCTCTTGCCCTGGTGTCTTTTAGAAGCACCTGTTTCGCTTTGATTAGTCCCGTATGAGTATGAGTCATTTCTTGCTCCTCTTAGTCTTACCCGGTTCTTTCTAGTTTTTGGATTGAGGTCCCTCTGTCCACGGCTTTCCGCACCAGTGTCGAACGCGCTTGGTACCCCCCTTCCTGGTTGCAGAGTTTTTTTTCCCCTTTCGATTCCGCCGTCGTTCCCCGCTCAAACGTAAGTATGGACTCTGGTTTTGAGGGAGAGCCCAGCTACAGGGATCCATGGATCTCCTCTTGTTAAGACCTTCCTATGCCGCGAGATCCCCCCGCTGTTCGTTGTAGCTTGCTGGAGTTAGGCGCACGTTTTTTTTTTTTTGATCTCCTGATGTTCTGCGATCTTGGGAGACGCAGTGATTTTTCCGGGTTTACTTGTGCGCCCCCCGCGTCCCTCCGGCCAGAAGGCCCTTGTCTCTAGACAAAAATCGTCCGCACAAGCTCACCAATTACCCTTTTTTTTTGTTATTTGCTGGTGCGACTCCTATAGCCTTACCATGACAACCTTATTGGTGTTCTCCTGGTGAAACTCCTCCTGTGTTCTATTCCCGCTGATCCATTTCCCCCGCCTGTAGAGGAAGATGTTGGGTCTGTTGGTGTGGACCTGGTTTCTCCAAGTGCTTTGGACGACTTGCGAATTTCCACCTGGCGGACTCCCTCGACTCTTCTATCCTCAGCAGATTTCTGATCATTGCGCCCAGGAGATTGCTGCTTCTCTGGGGAGCGCTTTTTCTGCGTTTGGATTTCTTCCTACCCTCAGGTCCACGCTAGTCTTCCAAGAGAGACGCCACTTTTGACCCCGAAGGGGGGTTGGACGGCTCCCCTTCTAAACCGCCTGGCGTTTCCCTCCTGATTTGCTGATAGCAACGCGCTGTGCCCACATGTGGTTTTCTTCTCTGCATAAATATATATGAAGCATAGTCCCCTTCGCATGTCCACTTGCATTTGTCGTGCTCCTTATCTGCTTATAGGCGCGTGAATCCCGCGATAATCCATCCTGGCTCGTAAGTCCTTGCCTGTACTCGGCCACCTTTGGGCGCTTACACCGGCACTCGAGTCGTGCCGTATGCTAGGATTCTCGGTGCCCCTCTCCCAGCGTGCTTCGGACCCCTTTCCCTACCCTTTTGCACCGCGCTTTTCTTTCGACCCCCCTTCTCCATTCGTCCCGGTATTGCTCTTCCCCGGCCCGACGGTTCGCTGGTCCCCGTTTAACGCCAAACGGACGCTGCCTCCGTCCCGTGGACCTGGCGGAGTAAAATCGTTTGTCTTCCCCCTCTCGGTTCCGATCGTCTCGAGCGGCGCAGCGAATTATGAGCCTTCCGCTCGGCGGGACTCCGCTCATCTTCGACTTCCCTCCCCTTACACCTCACAGAGTCGTTAATGGAGCTCTCGCTTAGACAGATGTCTTTGGAGTACGATAGTGGCTGCCCTTGTTGGCGTTTCCGGATTTTCGGATTCCTGCTCCTGCAGTTCTTTTCGCGGATCTCCGGCCTTCCTCCGCTCTTTACCATGGGATCGCTCGGAGCGGCATTGGCAGGCCCGCATCGGTTGCCTTTACCACTTCGTTTTTTTCTCCCACTGGCCCGACGTGTTCTTACTCTGTCGCTCCCCCCCTTTTTCGTATTGGACCTGGCTTTGCGCCCTGATCACTGGAGAACCAACCTCGAACCCGAATATCTCTGAGCTGGCTGCGCAGCTTAGCTTACCCCCCCCTTACCCCTCGGCAGCTCGAGTGTCCTCTTTTGAAGACTTTTTGCAGTCATGGATCTCGCGTGTTCCTAATGACTCTCGTTTCTTCGTTTCCCCCCCTGTGAGGACGAAGGGTATGTGCTGGCGGACACGCCTGGCTTGGCGCGTCCACCTGCATTTGTTTTTTTTCCCCTTGAGACGGCGCTTTTTTTTGCGTTGATCCCTCTCCTTTTAGAAGCTTTTTTCGCGTTTACTCTTTGAGGTGAGCATCCCCTGCGACTTTTTCGCTACACAGCACCATTCTTTGCACCGCCTCCGAGGCGCAGCCCCCCCCCAACGCGCGGCGCCTCCTGTTAGCTTCTTTCCAGGCCGAATAACAGGGCGCTTCCTCTTTTTCCTCTTCACTTCCGACAATGTATGGGCGGCCGGTTGGGTCGTACTTTTGCTGTCCCTCCTTTATTTCTTTTCCCTCATCTTTTGTGAGAGATGGAATAGTAAGTCTCCGACGCACGAAGAAAACTGCCGCGTTTTCGTAAGCATAAACCCCCTCTTGTTCCTGAAGGCGTTCCTTTCCCTTTCTCAGACAGATTCATGATTGGCTCTCGCTCCGCATGGAGCCGTCATCCTAGTTGGGTGCGCACTACGAGCGTCTCCAGTGCCTTTTCTCTCCCGTCGCAGTATTGCCTAGTTGAGGGAGCCCGAGGACCTTTCTCTCTCAACTGCCTAGTTTGGCCGCTCCCCTTTTCAAAACCCCCAAGGTGACTTCCGCTTCATCTTCCCCTGTTTAGGAATGTTAAGACCCACCGTATCCCTCATTTCCCAGTCTCACGACATTTGTCTCCCTTCTTCTTCAAGTTAGTCGTCTTCAGCAGCCATAAGCTCCGCCGGCGCAACACCGAGTATTGCTAGGAGATTTTAGATGCTCCGAGAAGCGCCCTCGACGACTCTGGTCCTCCGAGTTTCCGGTTTTCCGGCGCGTGCGCCGTTGACCTTGCGATTTTTTTTTTTCGCTCTCTTCTCCCCTACGTGCATAGTTACGCCCAGGG
>Ga0179593_1294323_pt1 | contig 15297 bp, 18 predicted proteins | sample CZODoug2_1_08_16_FD_185931 | JGI IMG/M metagenome (GOLD analysis project Ga0179593, IMG submission 185931) | Vadose zone soil fungal communities from Angelo Coast Range Reserve, California, USA - CZODoug2_1_08_16fungal (PacBio error correction) | ecosystem: Environmental > Terrestrial > Soil >... | reverse complement strand
TCTATTGATCTTTTCCAGGGTTTTTTCTTGTTTGATGGTTTCCCCCCCCGTCTGATCGGAGCTTTCCCTGATCTGAGCTCAGTTCTATCGTACTCCCCGTAAGACCAAGTCCCTTAAATAGAGAGGTCCTCTTCACCCCCAAGAATTTTTCGCCCTCGACCCTTTCCCGTTAGACAACTCAAGATGGCTTTCTGATGATCCGTCTTCCCTTTCACTGTGGGGACCGAGCGAGACGCGATCGACGCTTTCTCATTTGGCTTAATCGATCATTTGCGTTGCGTCCCTTCTAATTTAATGAACGGGTGCATTGATGGTGGTCTCTCCGCCTTGCCTTTTTTCGCGGCAACCAGCCCCCCCCAATTCCTTGTCAGAACGTCTCCTTTCACACTGCAACCTCAAGAGGAGGGTTTTTGCTTTCGTTGCCTTTTATCTTTAACCTTTTGAATTCTCTATTTGTTTAAAATTTCCTTCTAAAATGCACTGCCGTTCTCATGGGTGTGGCTGCAGGGCACGGCCTCGTTTCCTATTCCCCTCCCACTTCCCTGTTTTCCAATCCTTGACCATGCGGATCTCTCTCAACAATATGTGTATAAAGGCTATTGAAGGAGTTCAGAGTCAGGCAGGAGACCTCTCCTCATTTTGCCTCCGGCTCTTCCCTGCGGCGCCCGGCATTTCTGTCAGTTTAGAGTGACGCAAGCCCCCCTTTCGGTTTTTCACACGGCAATTCAGTTACTTCTTTTTAGATCAAATGGAAGTTTTTTTCCCGCACCCTTCTCCGGTTAGAGTCCCGTCACCATCTTTCATTCTCGTTTATTTCCTATTCTTAGCCTTTTTGTGCATAATTTTGCTCATCCAAGACGCTATTTCGAAGGTTCCTGTCTGCTCATAACTTCAGATATTGATCGCCGTCCTCGCTCCGAGGTCCAGACCAGAAGAGTTGTAGCCCCATTCGATGGCCCGGTATCCTTCAGAGTTGAAGAAGATCTTTTGCCCTTAGCTCCCAGTGAAAACTGACGTCCTTTTCTACGCCGCGTTTTCTGCATGGTGTTTCGTCTTTTGCGTAAAATCAAACTATTCGCGTGTATTCTCTTAACCGCCCCTTGCTTCGCTTTAAGGATGAGTGTTTTTTTTTTTTTTTTGCTGGGTGTGGTGTCTTTTTTTGTTTGTTTTTTTTTTTTTTTTGGGTGTTTTTCTTTGGTTTTCGTTTTTCCGACCAGATATAGTTAATCTTACCCTTTCTGGGTCATTTTAAGAGATCTCCCCCTGACACAACCCTTTCGGCGCGCAGAACACGCTTGCTCTTTGTTTCACGCAACAAGCATTTTGTTTTGTACCCCTGACAGTAGTTTTTCATGTTGGAGAAAACTATACCAGCGTCAAATTTTCTTTCGTCAGGTTTTTGTTTTACCTTCCTTTTCCTTAGTACTCTCGAAGCCAGTTTTTCAGCACAGGCCTTTTTTTCACTAAACCTCTCGTTTAGCCTCTTCAAGTGAGAGTGTGTGTTACATCAAGTGTCCTCCAAGTCCGTTTTGCAGCGACCCCTCCCTCCATACCCATGGGCGGCTTCGCCCAATTCTCCGCGCTCCTCGTGCCGAAATAGCGGAAACCACTGATTTTTTCGTGAGTGTCTGCCTCATTTTTCCCCTCTCGCCTCGGTACTTTTCCCATCAGGTGTTGTGGCCTTTTTCGTTAATAACCCTGCGTGTCATTGTGTATGTTTTTTAAATGATCTTTTGGGCGGCCTTTGAAGCGCGAACTTAGAGCTCTCTACCAACTAACTTCCCCTTCTCCAACCTGGGAGTTGTTCTTTTTAGCTTCCGAATCTTGGAGAAGCGCCGAATATACGATGATCTCTCCTCATTGAAAACCCCCCCCCTTTGTTTTTCGTTCAACGCAGGAGTGTCTTCTCGTTCGCCAGAACCTTGCGACCTTTTTCCTCCTCCCACCACCTACTCCCAGATTTCACGTGTGTAAAGAGTAATTATTCTGATAGCAGGCTCGGCGTTCACGCTTCCTGTTTTTCCCGTCTTTAGTGCGTTGACGCGCCTACTCCGCAAGATAGTTCATCGACGGCACGAGCTACTTTTCTCCCTTCCCCTTTTTCCGCGGAATCCGCCCTCTTCGTGTACGAATATATTTTTTGTCTGCGGCCGGATATTATTTGTCCATTTCGCGTACTGGTGTTCCCTTTTACGGCCGGATAGATAGTCTTTCGCTCCCAGAAACCTGAAGGGAACACTCGTTGCCTTCCCGGTGCCCGCGAGATCGTCCTATCTTTAATACACGTTTTTTGTTGCGGGATCTTCTTCTCCGGCGTACTTGGTGCATTTCTTTCTTTGTGCTTTTCCTACTTTTTTGCTTCCCAATCAGAGTAGATCCGACCCACTGTTTCTGTATCTCCCAGTCTGTTAAGAGAGTCCTATAAGGAGCCCCCTATTTACTTTTTTTTCGCCGACTTTTTGTTTTTTTCTTCAATTGACGTTACGGCGACGTTTTCCAACCCGCAGGGCCTTCGAGGGCGGCTAGAGTTTTCGTGCGCGCTCCTCAACTAAGACACCAACTGTTCCAGAAGCGTCCCTTTACGCTCGTCTGCTATCCATTAGATTCTTTGACAACAAGGACTCCTCCCCTTCTCTGGGTTTGGGTGGCTACCTGGACGTTTTTTCTCCCCCCCCATTGTCACTGTGTTGACGCAACCCTTCTTAAATTCGAGCATCTGACAAGGTTCCATCGTAGGAGCAATTATTTTCGCCATTAGGAGGATCTCACAATAACTCCCCCTCCTCTGTTTTTTTCTCGAGTTATGGGTCTATGTTCCGAAGTTTGCTTTGATCGGTGCGCACGCATTCCAGCTTTGCGCTTCTCCCCCCATCAAGTTACCCGATCGCGGAATTTATATGTAAGCCTACCGTAAGTCCACAATATGCTTTATTTCCCTTCCAGAGCCAAAATTCTCCTTTTTATTGACCAATAATAGCCCTTTTTCAAGCGCTGGTTGTCGATCGCGACGCGTTCTTTCTTGGCTTGCGTCGCAGAAGAAAATTGTCGTTTCTTCCTTTGCCTTTTCAATTTCTCCCCCGTGAACTCTCTGCTTTTTCGTTGAAGCTGGTAACCCTACGTTTCTTGCTTTCCTGGCATTTCCCCTTGCTCTTGTTGTGTTTGGTTGAGTTACTTGTCTCCCGTTTCTGCGCAATGAGCTTTTTTGCGCCCCCTTGATAAGTGATAGAAAGATGCTTGTGTCCCACAACAACTTTTTCCAAATCTGGGCGTTTTGTGATGAAACCCAGGTTCCCTTTGCAGGTTTTAGTGATTTTTCCAAAAAATGACACTTATCCCCTTTTTCATAAGAGCTTTTCTGCCCTCTACATCATCGAAAGCCAGGGTTTATATCGATAAATATATACCGGAGTCCGTTTCCTCTTCCCCGTCCGTGTTGGTAGGTGCCTGCCCTCCTCTACATTTTTACTCCTTTTACCCTACTGCTTGGAGTTTTTTGCGAGTCTTGAGCGAAGAACCCCCCCTTTTCCCCGCCGCTTTCCTTGTCTTTAAAAAGTTCCCCTCGCCTGGCTCAATAGGAAAGTCGGGTCCCTTCTTCTTCTCGGTCAGGCCGCTTCACTACTCCGTTCTTTCGCGTCCCTTTCTGCTCGGGTTTCTTTTGTGAGCCAAACAAGTCCTTAGGTCCCCCATTATCGCCCGCCATTCTTGGCGATGAAGGTTTTTCATTTCACTTTCTTGTTTTTTTCCTTTCCGCCTCCCGGGTGCCGTTTGACGCTTCACTCGGTGCCGATCTACTGAAGTTTTCGTGTGGTTGGCTTGTGTCATGGAGACACCGCGCGCATTTTTGCGTTGAGGATGCTGTCCCTGCTCTGGCGCCTTACTTGTTTTCCGGTCACCATGATAGTTCGCTTTCTCTCCGCGACAACCCTTCCCCCCCTTTTTTTTATAAGCCTTTTCCCCCATTTGAGCTATGTCTGGTAAGTTTTGTCAATCCGGGACACTACTGTTGGGGACAGGCTCCTCAGGAAGCCAGAAAACTTTTTTTCTCGGCCATTGGTTTCTTTTCCTTTCCCCTATGTAATTTCAAAACTGTCTCATACGAAAAAGTTCACATTTTAGCCCAGCAACTCGACTGATTTCTTTTTCCGCATCACGGGACCCGGTTGCCCTAGAGGACATGGAGGAGTAGCCGCCACCTCACAATTCCCCGGGTATCCCAGGGTCCTCTCCGTACATCGCCATGCTTTCGCTTACTTCTCATCGCTCGAGCTCGGCTCGAGTCTTTTCAACTATCGTTTTTGTTTTATTCACTCTCCTTCCAGCTCTTCCAATTTGAGCAGTGTGGCTTTTCGAAAATTAGTTTTTTTTGATCGGCCCTGTTCGGGGTTCCTATGGGAGGTCCCTTTTTTTCTAGATGGAAACTTTTGGAGGTTATAGCCTGCAGTCCCGTTTTCGCCGCCATACAGCGTTTTACAATCAACAAGTCGCCTGACCGCTAAAGCTCCTCACAGACAATTCTTATCTACAGCCTCCTCTTTTTTTTATATCTGATGTCGAGGCTAGTGGTCCCTGTCTTATTGCGCCCTCTTTTGCCTCAGGTTCTTATCTAAGTTTTGTATTGCTTTTCTCCCCCCTTCCTATCCGGATGCCGATACCCAAAACGTCCTCCCGCCCACCAGGCGCCTGATCACTCAAATCTCTCTCTCCTTTTCTCCGTTTCCTCGCCGTTTGGTATCTTTAGACTTTCGCTCATTTCGCTTAAGCGAAGCGTGGCTAGGTAACTTAGTTTCTTTGACATATTTCCCCCTTTTTGCATCTGTTGGCGGGCATTACGCCGGCCGGCGTTTCTTTCTACCCCCCTCTTTTCCGAGACCCGTGCCACCTACAAATAAGGCCTTCCGGCATGTTGGCCTTAGATTTTTTCAATTTGAATACTTTTTTTCCTTCTTGTCTCCCAGTTGACACCCATTTTTTACCTGGGCTCCCCCAATCCCCTCCCGCCTTAGATGCTGTTTTTCTGAGAAATTCGTAAATCCCTTTTTGATGGGATCCAAGCCGTACCCTGCTTCGTCTACCTTTCCGGCTGAGAACCCCCCCTTTTCTTATTGTCGCCTTTCGGCACGAAAAGCTTCTCCCTTTTGACCGCGTCCAGAATCCCTGCGGCAGTCGCACTGTGACCCCTCGTGTCTATGGGCTGAAACTTCTAGGGTTATCCCTTCCCGCTCCCCTCCCCTTTTCGTTCATTCTTCACCGGGCTTAGTTCTTCAACACGGCTCTCTCTTCGTTGTTCGATTCAATAGGAATGTCTTCCTTTTAGGCTTTCCGTGAATTGTACGGCGGCTCTCATTTTCAGTATCCTTCACTACGCAGTTCAAACGTCTTTCGCTATCGGAATTTCATTTGAAGCTTTTACTGAATCTCTTTGATCGCCGCGACTTCGTGCCGTGAATTTAGCCACGTTGCGATTGCCCCTTTTGGGAAGAGGTTCCTTTTGGATTTGTAGTCTTCCAGACGCGGCACGTGCCACTCCATTTTCTTTCTCTCGATTGTTCTCGCTGTCCATTTAGGCGGTACGAACCCATACCTTATTCCCCCTGAGTGCAGAAATTATCGGATAGCCCTTCTTTCCTGATGTCGGCCCTTATTTTTCAAGATCTCTAGGCATGAAAGTAACCAGTTCCTGACCTGGGTCATTTTTTTTCAGAGATCGACAGAACCCCATTGCCCAGGTCGCCTCCAGCCCTCTACGTGTTTTTTTTCCCACACAAGGACAGCTAGTTTGTGGACGTCCTTTTTCTATCTGCGCCGGTATCACATGAGACCCTCTTTCCGACAGATTGAGCCCCTTTCCCTCACCCCCGAGTCGTCTATGCGACACGATACTTGCTCGACCCCCATTGCGACATGCTTAAGAAAGGTCCCTTTCGGTCAACAACCACTAATTGTAACGTTTTCCCTGTTTTTCGCAACTCCTTTAATTTTCCCGCCTCAATAAACCCGTGATTGCGGAGCCTCGGCCGCGCCGCAGCCTTGCGTCTTTCGAGCAGTCCCTGACTTCTGCCTCCCACGATGTGCTTGTTAATGCAAAGAGCCGTTTCTGTGATCGCGTACCCTTGAATCAGATTTTTGTGTTAATTTTTAGCGTGAATATCTCCCCCCGGCGATCAGGACACTTTTTCCTGTTGGAGTCCCTGCCGGTACCTTTTACTGGTCCCCTTGCCGCAACTCTCCAGATCGCTCCCCCCACAAGGGTCGCACCCCTCTGATGTTATTACGCGTCCTCCTGTATCCCGAGACTTCTGCCGAAGATGCCTTAACCCCCTTGCCACGATGAAATCCCTGAGTATTTTCAAAAACCTTCGCTTTTTTTTGTCGTAAACCTGGTGATCGTGCCTAAACGACAAATTAGAATGTTGCCTCACCTTTTCGGCGGTACAAATGAGAGGTGTCAGTGGGGGTTGGTTAACCGTTACTCATTCTTCGATCTCCTGGCGCTAGTCGTATGCAAAATGTGTGTCTTTTTTTTTCGCTCTCGCGATCCTTTTTTTCTGGTCAATAGATTGAAGTCTAGTGGAACTCTCATGATTCATTTTTTCCCCCTCCAAAAATTTATGATATTTCTCTTTTGATATTTCTTTATGACCATTCGCGATACTTTATTTTCCCCTGATTCGATCGCTTCCCTTAAGTCTCGCCCAGCACCCCCCAGCCTTCGGAAGCTACCCCCGTCCTGCGATCTCCTTTCTCTTTTTTTTTTGTCTAGAGATTCTATATCTACTTTCTCTTCCTCCGCAATTTTGCTTTTCTCAGCCCTAAGTTTTTAACCGACTGGGTTCCCCTCTCCTGATTAGGCTCGTAATGAGACGTTCTACTTTCTAGGTCTGACCTCTCCTCTCCCCCGGCCGCGCCAATATCTTTCTCCCCGGACTAAGGGTTTGTGACTTTATCTGACCTCTTCCTTACCCTGGAAAGATCTGTGGACTGAACCTCTCTCGTACTCCAACGCAAAGTTTGTTTTTTCTCTTAAGTGATATGAGCGCTCTGCATCCTATCCCTTTTTGCAAAAACACAATTTTTCAACTAGAGGGTGGGGTCTGTCCCCCCCCCCCTCTTTTTCCTCTTTTTTTCCGTTTTAACAGTTCATGTTTCCTCCTCAACCCTTATTTTCCACTCCTGTACTTCGCTGGCCCCGTCGTAGTGTTTTTTTTCGCTAAGTCTTCTTCTTTTCGTCAGCTCACCTCCACTGTGTTTTTGCGTCAGTGCTTTCCAGGTTTCTCCTCTCTCCCTCCCGTTTTTTCGTCGCTCAACGTTATGGTCTCGACCTACTTGTTTTTTTAGTTCCCCAGAAGTCCGAGTTATATTTCCTCTCCTTTCATCCACACATGAGGGTAGGTCGCTGATTACTCTGACCCCCTTTTGTGCCCGAATCATGAAATATCGTTTCCTCCGCTTGTCTGGCGATCTCCGACTTTTTTTTTTTTGCCGGCTAGCTCCCCTCTTTTTATTTCATGTTTTTTTTGCTTTCCTCTTTTCCCTCCACATTAGCCTAGCGAGTTGAAAAAGAATTCCGTTTCTTGCGGCCTGGCTTACCTACTGAACGCATATCGCCTTTTTTGGTCGACTAAGGGTACACTTGATTTCTCCCACTATCTTTTCTTTTCTTTTTCTGCCCCACCCGCCTCTGCTGTCGTCACCCAACCCTCTTTCACTTTCCTTTTTAACCTTTCCTCGGGCACCTTTTTTTCTTCTCCTTGACCTTGCCGGCGTTTTTTTTGTAGATCTCTACAAACTCCCCTTCCTTCACTGGTTCCTCTACACAGATATTTTATGGACATGTACATTCCTTCCCTTAAAGCAAGGGTTCTTTTGTACTTCCTCAACCTTTCTTCCCCCCCTTATACTCCGATCGCTCTTTTTTCCCACTAAGTTTTCGTTTTTCAGCCTCCAGGGCCTGAGAGCCCCCCATCGGCTCGCGCTTTTCTCGTAGATTGCTTGATCCTCCCCTCCATTGTCACGACGCTTTCCTTTTTTTCTCAAAGTTTTTTCACCTTTCCATGGGTCTCACTTCTCTGGTATGGTAAAATTCTGCGGTTGAAGTCCCTTTTTCCTTTTTGATCGACTCGTTGCCGGTCGCATCGCCGGAGTTTGGTTCTCCCCACGTCCTACTTTTAACTGCCTGGCCGATCGGAACTGATTTTTTTTGTTCGCTATTGATCTGCAATCCTCTTCCTCCCGTGCCGTCTTGACGATCCGGTGCCAGGTTCCGCGTGACTCTTTAACTGCTTTTCGGCTGGCGGGCAGGTTCACCCTTGGTGTTGTCTTCCTGCTGCCTGCCGAGGGTCGAGAGCCCCTTGCGGGCACCCCTGTCCCCTCTCTTTCTTCTGCGATGCACATGCTCTCGTCGAAGAGTCCAAGATCCGCTTTGTTCTAAGCCTTGAGACCCCATGTTTTTTGAGTATCACCCTCCTTTCTGTCTTTAGTTCCCTACCATTGGTTACAGTAGGTCCAAGCTGCCTGTTGAGTCCGGCTAATCCTGCGGAAGTTTTTTTAGCATATGGACGCTTGCGCTTCACATTGAAACTTTCATGGTCCCATGGCCATCTCCCCAAGGCATGTGCTAGACCTTTTTGTGGGAATCCGCTTGTTCGTTTGCCTCCAGCCCCGGGGATCCGATTTTTTTTTGGTGGTTTAGAGCAGAAATTTTTCGGAGCGTCGACAAATTCAACATTGACTCCTTAGAGCCCACCCCACACCCCCACACCCACACCCAAAAAAAAAACAACAAAAGCACCAAAACAAAACGGGGGGGGGGGGTTCCCCCCCACCCGGACCCAACCACCATCACAGTCCTAAAAAAAACCACTCATAAAACAAGAAAAAATAACTTTAAAAATTATACCTACGCAGAATACACAAACACCAAGCCCAAAAAACACAACAACAGCACGACAAAAAAAAGCAAGAAAGAACGAAAATCCTCATAAAAATCCCCAGCCACCCCCACACCAAAACTATAGCAAACCAGACAAACAGCTCTAGGCCCCCAAAAAATACCACCGCAAAAAGAAAATAACAACAAGAGAACAACCCCCCAAAAAACCAGCGAAGAAACAAAAAACAAAGTAAAAAACAACCAAAAATAGCCACCCCCAACCAACATAGAAGAGACAACAATACAGAAACTCAAAAACCCCCCACATCCAAAGAAACCATTACAACACAACAAGACACACCAACCAACCCCCAAAGCGCCACCACAAAAAAACAACAAACCACGCAAAAAACAAAATCCGTTAGTCCCGCCACCCCCCAAAAAACAAAACCACGAACCACCCTGGGAAAAGCACCCCAAAAACAAAAAATGCTGTGTTTGGTGGGGGTGTTGGGGGTGGGTTGGTGGGGGGGGGTGGTTCGTGGTGTGGTGCCCCCAAACACCACCATACCCCCCCACACCCCCCCCACCCCTCCCTCGGCGATCCCTGATTTATGAGTACCGCGACATGACTCGTGCTATCTCTTCTTCTCCGTCACAAATACGTTGGCTATGACCTTCCAGTCCGCGGTCAATCTGAGTGATCCCCGAGGTGCTGGGCGACACTCGTTTGATGATCCTCCTCCTTCTATTGAAGTTTGGTTCTCTATGGTAAATATGAAGGTTTGGGACTTAGAAAATGAAGGCTCGCCTTAATCCTATACGCTTTTTTACCGTCCCATCCGAACTTCTCCCTCGATCCTCTACTTTACCTCCCTCTCGCGTTTTTTGTTTTTTAGATTTCTCTCCTTTTTTCGTTCCCCTCTTTTGTTCGATTTACCAACGACTTTGACCGGCTCCTGTCCCGAGAGGCGGCTGGTTTTTATCTTTCCTCCCCCTCACCTTTGCAATAGTTTGGAAGAGAAGCCCCAGCCTTAGACAATCCTTCCTATTGCCTCCCCAACTGACTGTCCCGCAATCTGGTAGCCCGATTGTGATGTCCTTATCCGTCCTCTCCCCGTCGATTATTTGTAAGAAAGCGAGCAGATCCCTTTGAATGGGCGCTAAGCGACGCTCTCTCGGTTCCCGTAGGGCGTGGCCCTCACCCAGTGCACTCCCTCCCTCCCCTCTCGCTTCCCAACACAACTCCTTTTCCTGCGTTTCTGATCAAACTGCCCCCCCCCCCAGGCTTTTTGAGTTGTTTTTCTCAACTGTCCTTCCCTTTTACCCTTAGCGAGACAATTGTAATTTATGCTCTTTTTCCCTTTTCCCCCTTTCGTCTACCCTTGGATTGGTTTTCCGGCGCTTTATTCCTAATTTCCCCCCCCTCGGACCACCTGACCAGGCGTGCTTCCCCGTTGTTTCTGATGAGAAACAACAGAGAGACTTTGACGTCGCTACACGCGCAGACCCTTTTCCTCTTCCTCCCTCTTCTCTTGACTCATCCACTAGTAGGCCCCAGCCGCCCCCCCCCTTTCTTGTAGGTCCTGTTCCCGGCACACCCTAAGCTTTACGGGCTCTTTGTCTTCCCCTTCCCCCCCCCCCGGATTCGTAGAGGTTAGTCCGACCTTCTTCCTCAGATACGTCAGTCGACCCCCTGTATGCTTTCCTTCCTTTTGAATGGAGATAACCCGCCGAGAGTTCTTCCACTCTCTTCCTCATACGGAATACTTCAAGCTTTTCGTTCTCCCCCCTCTCCCTTGGCCGGAACTTGTAGCCACGCTGCGATGTGCCCTTTAGGCCTCCCGCCTTGGGAATTCTTGTTTCTTCCCGCTCTGCCCGTTGATCCTAGCCCGTTGAAATCCATGTCGTGTGCTGGCAACGAACACCACCTAAGCTTTTCGCTAATTTATCGATTTCCCCCGCCTGTCTTGGTCGACTGATTGTTTGCAGTCATTGGCAAGAATATCATAGTTTAGAATTTCCCCCCTTGCCCCTTTTTCTTGTCTAGACTATCGCCCCCGGCCAGTCCGCTGACTCCCACTGTGACTTACCTCTGTTTTTTTGGTTTGTCCCCTCTCTGTTTCCCCTCTCACGTGTCGCAAGATAGCTTGCGCAAAGCTATTTCTCAGACCCCCTCTTCGCCCTTTCGGCACCACCACGATTAGCTAAGATAGAGCCCCCCTTCCCGTTGCTGGCTAATGTAAACGGTATTCTTGTGCGGCCACGTAGATCTTTCCACTGCAAGGTGTGTCTCACATCCTGTCCATGACCTGCCACGATGCAGAAATTTTTCAATCGTGCTTGTCCTTCTGCATTCAGCTTTAGACTCGCGCAGCCCTCTCGCCAACCTTAGCGTATGCTTGTCGTTTTTAACGTCGTTTTTCCCCTGATATGAGTCTTTCCACATCCTGGCCGGTGCTCTGTCGCTTTCATATACATATTCCTTGATTAAGATGCCGGTTTGGTCGGCGGCACCTGCACTTTTTGCTTAGAACCGGCTCTCGCGACACCTCACGCCGGGTCCCCCCAAGCGTTTTAGGTTGTTTTCTCTCCTCGCATTCTAAGTGCGACTCTGACGACTTGCCGTTTCTCGCTCTTCTGACCCCCTCCCTTTTTTTTGAGTGCCACGGCCGAGTGAATCGTGAGAACCGAAAACGTCTGACATTCGTTGCCTCCCCCCCCTCGACTTGAGAAAGGTTTGTCGTACGGTTTTATAGTCCTTCGAGAGTAAAACTGTTTCCCCATTCTTTGGAGGCGTTCTCTCTCGCCCTCTGCCAGCTACGGAGGCCTTTGCATTTTCAGCCGCCTGTACCTCCCCCCCCCTCATTCACGCACTTTTAGGTAAGCATTTTTAGCGTCTACTCTATTCTGGCGTGCCCTAGATACGTTAACTGTGACGGCCTGCTCCTCTGACTTGCTCTTGAAAGGTAGCATACCCCAAAAATTTCGTCTGAATAGCGCTCTCTAATTTCCTTTTCTCTTAAGTTGGTGTTTTTCTATTTCTTTCGTTCACTCGTGCAATTTTGATGTTCAGTTTCAATTCTTTCTCCTGGACCATTTTCTAGATACGGCTAACCTGGACCCCCAATCTTTCGCTCTATTTTTTCCAGCCTAGATATTTTTTACCAGATCTTCGGACCTCCTAATGGTATTTCGTGATTAGTTTCCCTGTGCCTTAAGGCATGAGTTTAGATGTATTTCTCTGAGCCTTTTCATCCTCCTCGCTCCAAGTCCGAACCCCTTTGGGTTGAACTCATCTTTTTCCTCTCCGGTCATATTAATTCCGCATTCCCCCTTTACAAAATGTCCTTTTTCTCATGTTCTGAGTTGTCGGCCGTGTTCCCCTCTGTGTTTTCATCCGTTTTTTCGTTTGCCCCCGCCTCGTTTTGACTTTTTTTTTATACATTTGATTTTTTTTCCATTCTCCTATGTTGTTCCAAGGTTCTTTCATAGTGCGTAATCTAGATTCTTGCTGATTCTGTCCCAAGTCACCTCCCCATTTTCCGACCGTTTTGTGGTAGGACGAGAGCGAGCTTCCTCCTGCTGCCCCTCCGTTTTTTGCTCGAGAGCTGGCATTTCAAGCAGTTTCTACAGAAGGCTTTTTCTTTTATATAACACTCCCCCCTTCCCTCCATCCAATTTAGGTTGAAAGGATCCCCCCCCTGCCTTTTTGCCTGCGAACCTTCATCGACAATTAGTTGGCGCTCTGTCTTGCTCTTCTCTACGTTCTTTGTGGCGCTTGCGCCAGCATTAAATGTTGACTTTTTTTCGCTTGGGACCTTTTTTTCTGACACTTGCATCCCGCTCGCTGCGTTGCCTCAACCGCTTCTTCTGCCGTGAAACTTCTTGGTTTGAGACAATGTCTCCCTTTTAAGTGATATCTAATCGTGTTTTCCCGGCCCCTTTCGACCTATTTTGCCTGTCCCGACGATTTTTTTCGCTTTTCTTTTTTGTTCGTGGCCCAGAAATCTCACACGCTCTTTTGTTCTGTCCAAACCTGCCTTCCCTGTGGCTGGTTGTTTTAGCGATTTCCTTTTTCTGTTTCTTGTTTTTGCCTGTCTTCGGTCTCTCTTAATACCGCTTCGCCTGGGGGTTTCCTGTCATTTAACTGTAGTAAGTCTTGAACTTCCCTGACATCCGATCTCCCTTTATTGCATGGGGTATATCGATAACCCCCCTCGACTCGATGCCGTTTTGTTTTCGGCCTAGTCGTTGATCACTTGACCATGCGATTAAACTCGTTTTCTCTTTCCTTCCCTCTTAGTTTTCCGTGCGCCGTATATTTTTTACGCCGATTTCTTTGATACAACGTTGCTTTGCTCATCCCTTTCCTCTTTTTCGGCACATCTTCTCGCAGGCGGAGCTAATTATTTCCTATTCTCCGACTTTACTGCTGCCCGCGGTCGCCAAGAACGTACTACGCACCCTCTATCGCCTCCTCTAAATTACGGTCTCCCTAGGTGCTTCGTTTCGTCATTGGCGTCTCCTCCCCCCCTCGCTTCCTCGTGTCTACCCCGCTAATTGTGCCCTGTTTCCGCCTGACCCGAAGATTTTCGGTGGTTTCTTCACCGTCCGTGCAGTTTATGCCATATAACCCGAGGGTTTTTTCACTTTTTGTCCTTCCACCCTTCTATGTGCGGCCGCCCCAGAGCCGTACGTCGAAACCATCCTTCCTCCGTTTTTTTCTCAGCGTCTTTACCATCCCGTCGACCCCTGTTCCTTGGACCGGTTCACTAGCCTTTGATGGGGAAGTACTTTAAACTGCGTTCGAACGTGCCAGCCCACACCCTCCTGGCTTTTCTCATTTTCATGTGTATACCTCCAAGCCCCTATAATTCTTAAGCAAATCGCCCCGCGTTCATTTCCGATTCGCATAACTCCTGGCTTCTTTGACAGTTTGCCTAAGCACTGGGGGAGCAGCATTCTTTTTTTCAGCTCCGTTTTCTGCCCAGTCAGAAAGCAATCTTTAGAGTCACTTCCGAGCCAGTTGAATGCTTCAGTTTTACTCTCCATTCCGCTTGCGATTCTCTTCCGGTCCCGCTCCTTTGCGTCACAGTCGCCTTTCTGTATTCATGTACTTCCTTCACTCTGGGCGTGCTACGGGCTGTGGGGCGTGATTCGTTGTGATGATCTCTTCTTTCGTCGTTTTTTTCTCGCTTCCCCCCGATTGCCGGGCTGGCACCTAGAACTCCTTCCTCGCGTCTTAGCTCCCGATCCCTTTTGTTAAAATACCGTTCAGCAATGATGGCCGCCAATAGCTATCCTCCCTTTCTTGTTTTTGTTTTTGAGCCCATCCGATTGATCCAGGGTGGCGGTTTCTGATCCCGCTGTATCTTCGCTGAAGACGTCCGTAGAATGTTTAGTTTTAAGCATCGGTCATATTGTCCGCTCTCAATTATCACTAGACTATGAAGTTTTTTTTCTCCCCAACCCAATCGCATTGTTTACCCGCCAAATGTCTTCCTTGATTCACTCCCTATTTCCGCTTGATGTTGACGGATTACGCTGAAAAGCATCTTAGTGGGACGCCGCGACTCCCGCGTTCTCTCGTCATTGAGATACTAAGAATTGAACGGTGGGCGTCCCTTTTGTACTCCCCATGTTGTATTTTTTTTTGGGGTATTCCTACATGGCAGGAATCTTCAACCCCCCACCTTTTTCAGCGATCCCCCTTTGGCTGTCGCAAACCACAAAGGACTTGAGTGGCCTCTCTTACTTTCCTTTTCTGTATTTCCGAGTTTTCCTCCGTTTTTTTTCTGTGGACCTTTGCCCCCCTTTTCCCTTGCCTCCCAAGGAAAATGGGACTCTGATTTTTTTTTGTTTTTTTCGCTGATGGCCCTCTCGCTTTTCTACTTCTCCAATCGATGAACTTCTCTTCGTATATTCACAGAATTTAAGCCGCGTCTTTATAAAACGCTTCTTCGAGTCGCTCCCACCTCTTACGCACTTTGAGAGTAATAGAATGCTCGAAAGAGAGCCCCCCCACCTTCCTTCCCTTACGCAACCTGTGAGCTTTTTTTGGAATCCAGAATGAAGTTCTCTCTCCTTCAGTGAGCGTTTCTTTCACCCGGGGCTTGCGCTTCGAGTTCGCTTACTTGTCATCCCCCAGCGCGACCTTCATTCGTTGATGCGATAATTTTTGACGGACTTCGGAGACCTAAAGACGCAGGCGAGTTCCCCTGCTTCGCTCATCACTTTCCCTTCTGAGACGCCCTAGGGTTCCCTGTCCCGATTAGAACTTTCTTATGAACTGCCCTCTGTGCACTTTTGTAGCCAATGAGGAATTGAGGACTCCTTGATTTTATTTTTCACCTCCGCGCGAACCTCGCAGCGCGCGTTTCGTTGCTCGCCTTGGTCCCTTTTCGTCGTGCTGGCGCCCATTGATC
>Ga0179593_1627441_pt1 | contig 15298 bp, 23 predicted proteins | sample CZODoug2_1_08_16_FD_185931 | JGI IMG/M metagenome (GOLD analysis project Ga0179593, IMG submission 185931) | Vadose zone soil fungal communities from Angelo Coast Range Reserve, California, USA - CZODoug2_1_08_16fungal (PacBio error correction) | ecosystem: Environmental > Terrestrial > Soil >... | reverse complement strand
ACCACTTTGTGTTTCATTTTTTTTAATTGGGCTCGGTTCCCCCTTGGCTTTCCTTCGGGGCCTAATTCCTCCCCTTTCTCGTTCTTTCTTCTTTATCTCTCCCCAAGGCCTCTTCCCCCCGTGTCTCTTGACGGCCTTTTTTGTTTACATGTGGCTTTACCAACCCTTTTCCCCTCCTCAATTTCCTTTTTTTCCTCTTCGCTGTCCTTTTTATGGTGGCGGCCCTCCTTTCTTAACCTTTTTCGGTTAATTTTGATCCGCAGCGGGAAAAGCCCCCCCCCTTTTTTGGATTCTTTTTTTCCTTTTTCACCCCCCCACCACTGATCTCTTCCTGCTCCGTGTACTTTACCGACTTGTAGTCCCCCCCCTTACCTTTGATCACCCCCCCTAGAGTCATCCGGCCCCCACTTGTTTGTTTGTAGATTCTTCTTTTTCATGCCCATCTCTTACCCCGCCAGCCTTCACTGGGCACACCCTCGAGCGGTATCAATTTACCCCCCCTTCCCTCTCTCCAATTGTTCCCTTTGCACTTGTTTTCTTGTACTTTTCCTTTTTCAAACCCTCACACCCCGGAACGGGTTCTGGGCTTTTTTGCAAACTACCCCCTTTCAGGTGTTAGATGCCCCCCTGAATACCTCACTTTTGGTCTTCTTCCCTTTGCACGTTCCAGTTTTTCCTTCCCATAGTTTTTTTGATCCGAACCCTTCCGTCCAGGATACCACCGGTCGTATTTCATCTTTATTCGTTTTTTTTAACAGTTTTGTTTTGTCATATCGGACTTTGAATGCCCGCCCCCCCCCTTCTGGTTTGGGTACCCCCGGGACTTTTTTTTATTGTGGCCTTTTTTGATCCTTTTCCCGTCCTGAGATCCCCGCCTGAGCTTTTTTTTCGGTGCGTGACTTCTAATTTCTCACTTTTCCCCCAAAAATTTTTCCCGCGTCGGAAACCCTTTTCTACCTTGTTGTTTACCCCCTTTTTTACCAGCACAGTTCAGCCACCTTTTTTTTTTCCTTTCTAACACGGTACTTGTTTGGGTTCCTTTTGAATTTTTTCGGTTTTACCACTGTTTTTATTGCCGCTCTTTTTTTTATTTACTTTCTGTTTTTTTGATTTTTCACTGATCCATTTTTTGTCGGTCCATCTCCTTTGGGACTCCCTCCTTTTGTTGTTCTTCCATCTTGCAATCTGCTGCTTGATTTTTGACTCTACGGCCACTGACCGTTTTTTGCTTTTTTGACTCCCCCCCCCTTGCATTCCTTCCACCAGTCCATCATCTTTTCTCTCCTTGGGTCTTCTTTTCTTAAATTTTTCCCCTTCCTTTTCCCCCCTCCCCGGGTATGCTCCTTTGTTTTTTTTTTCATGCAACTTCTTTCTCTTAAAATTTTTCAATGTTTTCGGCACATTCCGTCTTCTGAACACGGACGAGCCCTTTGTTTCCCTTCTTTTTTCTTTCCCTCTGTACTTAAACCCCTCCCCGCTCCCCAAGTTCGAATCCTTGGACGTCCGTTTTCTTCCCCTATCCTTTTTAACGACAACTTTTCGCACCTTCCCCCCATCTTTGGATTTTTTTTGTGAACACCCAAAACTCAACATTCTCCCGATCTTTGGGCTTCTTTCTCCTTCAGAGGTAGTCATCTTGGCGGCTCACCCACCTCACACGTGTTTATTGCAGCTTGACCATCGCCCTCCAGTCCTGTTTTCTGTATGGCCCCTAATTTTCCCAACAGTCCCCAGTGTGCGCTTTTTTTTGGTGACTTTTGGAAGAAATTCCCCCCCTACATCCACCGACTCTTTACCCCCTTGGTTTTCCCCCCTCCCCTCTTTGGAACCCCCCTTCTCTTCTTCGTCTTGTTTTTTTTTTGCCCACTTTTCGGATATCTTGGTCCTGTATCTCTTAAGTGCTGCTTTTACCCCCCCTCTCTCATGGCCCCCTGCTGCCCTCTCCCCCTCCGTGATTTTTTTCGATTGCTCATCGTCTGTGTAGTGTTCGTCCAAGAACTTCGTGGCTGGCAGACTGGCTCCTTCTTTTGCGTTTCCCCCTCCCCTTGCATAACCAAAAACCCTTCAAGGTTTTTTCCTTCCAAGACTCCCCCCCCATTACCTCCCCCCCCCCCCTCTCCCCACCCGAAATCGTTCCACCATAAACCAAAATACCCCCCCTTTTTTTTTTTTTAGACTGTTTAGACAGTTCTTTTTCACCCCCCCACCGGACCCCCCCCACAACCGCTAATCACTGCCCTTTTTTTTGTGTCTCTTAACCTGCACCTTTTTTTATTTACTTGCTTTTCCCTTTCCTCCTCCCCATCGCTCCCCAATTTTCAAGGGGCCATTCCCCGAAGTACTTTTCCCGGGGCCCCCCCCCTCCTTTTTTGGCTCTTTTTTTTTTTTTTTTAGCTCGTCCCCCCCCAGTTCCATCTCTAAATTCCTCTCTCACAGACCGTGCTTTTCTTTCCCCTTGTGGCGAACACGAACTTTTTCCCTTTTTTTTTGGTTTTTTTTCCCCAAACCCCTCCCATTATTCTCACCTCAGGACTTTCCCCTTTGAGTATTCTTTCCACGCCTTCCCCCACCTCCCCCCCCGAATGGGGGCCTCATCCCTCATTCCCCGGTCCCTTATTTTCCCTGAACTTTTTTCCCCTCCCTCCAACCTGCCCCCTTTTTCCTCCCCCACCCGAGTGTCTGCGTGCCCATGAACTCTACCTTCCACCCCAATCTTCCCTTAGGTTCATCATTCCGCCCCTCGCTAACCTACCCTCCTCAACCTTGTGGTGAACAACCCTGAGATTACCCGACTTCCCCTCGACCTACACCACCAACCCGGCTTACAGAACTCCAACCCTTCCTTACCGAGAAGTTTTTCCTCAAATAGGTGCGTCTGACATTCTTTGAGGATGACAAAATGTCCCTCCCCTTACACCACCCACCTTTTCTCCCTAAATTCAGTCCTACCTTCCGTCCCCCCTCTTTTTTGCTGCATTACAGTACCCATACCTACTCGTTGAAGTCCCTAACGTGTTCTTTTTTTTAGTCCCCCCCCTTCTCTTTTTGAAATTTTCCTCCCGGATCACACGTGCTTCCTAAAACCCCCTTCTCGAACTGACACGGTTCCGCCCCCCTCGTGGGACTTTGTCTTCTTCTGGGCCTTTTTTATGACCGGGACTTTTATCCCAAAGTCCCCCTTAATCTCCACCCCCTCCATGCATTCCTTCGTAGTTGTGGGCCCCCGTTTCTTCCTTTTGACCCTTTCCCCCGGACAGCTCTTTATTCTTCTCCTCTTGGCCCCCCCTTTCCCCCGAATTTTTTTCTTCCACTGGTCCTATTGGTCACTTCCGGGTTCCGTACAATTTTTCACCTTTGGCGAATTAACTTTTCCCTGATCAGCCTTCTGGCAACATGGCTTGTCGAGACCAGTGTGGTCCCTTTCAGCTTCGAACATTTTCCCTTGTTTTTAAAGTTGTCTTTCCAAAATCAGACCCAATCCCCTGTGAAGAATGATTAACCTTTTATTTTTTTTTGGGTCACTTGATGGTTCTCGCCTTTAAGCTCTTTTCCCCAAACGCGGGCGTTTTCCGCGATTGTTACCCGATTTCAATTGCATTGGTCACACTCTCCATTGGGACATACCACTTTTTTCCAGGCCTTTAGGCACCTTTTTCGATTTTCTTTTGTATCCGAACGGCTTTGTTTCCTGAACCCCCTTTTTTCGGGACAAAGTCCCCCAACCATTTTAGAACTTTTCATAAGACCCATCCCCTTTTTTCATCCCCCCCCACCGATGGTTGTTTTCAAGTTTTCGGTGTTACTTGGCCTTGCCCCCTTACGCTGGACTTTTCCCCTCAAACCCCCTTCCCTTGATCCTCTCGCTTTTTTTTCCCCCACCCTTTTTCAAGCTTTTCCCCCTCGACGAGCTATTCACGCGGCCCACCTTTCTCCTTCTTTGGTGTTGTGATTTTGATTTTTGCATGCGGTGGTTCCCGATGACCTTCCGTGTCCTTTTTTTTTTCGTACTCCTTTTTCTAAATCCTTTTCCGGAGAGTCCGGCTCCCCTTTTTGAAAAATTACACCGTGTCATTTTTTTCTGCCCTTTTTTTCCCTTCTTTCTTGACTGCAAGTGCACCCCCAGCACTTTTTTTTTTGAACCCCCCCCCCTTTTTTTTGCTTTAGGTCGTCCCCCCCCCCCCAACTTTATTCTTTTTGTTGTTTGCAACATCCCCCTTTTTGTGGAACTTTTTTACCAATCTCCTTTTCCCTTTTTTATCCCCTTTTCCTGGTCCCCTTTCCCCCTTTTATGCGAGAACTTCGTTTTTCCCTTTTTTGCTTTTTCCCAGGATCCTTATGTTGATTTCCTCATGACTTCCTTCCCCTTTTCCTGAACTCCCCTTGCTCGGTTTATTCACCTGACCTTTCACACACCCTATTTTTTTCGCTCCACCCTTTTAATTTTTTTTTCTTGATTTTGTGAATTTTTTCTTCAGGGTTTGGTCCCCCCCCCTGTGTTCCCCGTCCCTGTCCCCCCCTTTTGAATTCCCCCAAATTTCAGGCCCTCGGACCAGTATTGGACTTGTGAAGTGTATTGTCTTTTTTTCAGGCATATTACTTGATCTTTTTTCCATACTTATATTCTTTCGGTGGAGTTGTGTCAAAGATCTCTGTTTCCCTTATGGTGACTTGTGACTTTTGATATGCTAAATTGACCCCCAAACCGGAGTCGCTCCCCCTCAGCTTTGTCTTTTTCCTTTCTGAGTCTTTCTTTTTTTCCTCGTTGCCTACTGGGTTTTTCAGCTTTTTTTGTCTTTTTTTTATCCCTCTACTTTCCCCCCTCTGGTTTTTCTTTGGCTTCTTCGACCGCCCCCCTCGGATTTCCTTGCGTCCGATTCCCTTTTTACTTGGCTTTTCATAGGTTCGTTTTCAAGACGCAGAACTTTTTCTTACGCTTTCATGTTTGCGTCTTTTATTTCGGGTTTGGCGCTTTCCTTTTGTTGATGTCTTTTACAGAGAATGTAGTTCCATTTTGAGCTGGCGTTTTTTTTTTTGTTTTCGTTTTTTGGCTCTTACATTTTTTTAAAAACTTTTTCTGAGATTCCCCCCGCTGATCTTTCAGTTCACCTTGGTTGTATCCCCCTCTTGCATTTTCTTTTCCTCTTGCGGCGGCTCCTCTATGTTTGGTTAGATTTAAGACCCTGACCTAAGAATCCTGGCCCCCCCCTTTTTTTTCTTGGGCTGGTTCCTTCCCGAAACTTTTACTGTGGCTTACAATTGCCCCCCCCCCCACTGCATCTTCGTGTTTTAACTTTTATTCAGTTTTTTTTCAGGAAACCCCACGCTTGCGTCTATGTCCTATTCCTTTAGTTTCGAGACTTTCCTTTTTTTTATTCGGTAACTCCCACCAACTTGTTTGCTTTTTTACCCTCTAGGTCCTTTCTTCTAAACCCCCTGAACCACCCTTGGCCCCTTTTTTTTTTCTATCTATAATTTGTCGTCATTTGGTTTTTTTCCCATTTTGGTCTTTTTTTTTTTCCGCTTTCCAGCCCCTCCCCTGATAGAGTCCTGTGTTAGTTCCTTTCCTTTTACCCAAAAACCATTTACGTGTTTTCCTGGGCGCGTTTTCCTGTAGTCTTTTTTTCCGAACTAAACTAAACCTTCCCTCATTTGTATTAGGGTTGATTGTGTGGTTCATTCGTTCAATCGTACTTCCTTGCTTTCGTGCGCTTTTCGGACCCCTTTTTTTCACAGATTTTTTCTTTCGGCAGAACGGCTAGTCGACCCTTCTTTTTTAGGATGTTTTTTTTGCTCCCCTTTCCGCTATTTCCCTGCTTTTCGAATGCGAGGTTACCTTCATAGGTGTTTTTGGCTTCCTTTTTTTTGTTTTTCCCCTGTTTTTCCCTTCTTGCCATCTTCTCCCCCCGTGTCCCGCTCCCTTGCCAGATTCCACTTCTCGCTTCTGCCTTTTTAGTCGTCCCCCGCATTTTTTGAGTTGTCTTTCTACTCTCCCCCCCTTTCCCAAATGGCCCCATTTCTTTTTGTGGACCATCCCCTCAGTGCATTTCCGACACCCCATCATCGTCTTTCCACGTGGCTCCCCTCTTCGTTTTTTTTTTTTTTTATCGGGATTTATGTCCCTTCAGATCTTTTTCCAGATCCCTATCTTTCTGCAATCTTGTCCCATGGGTTGTTTTTTTTTGACTCCCCGGCGCAGATTTTCCACGTCTTTTCGGTTTTCCTTGAGGGTTCTTTATTTTCTCGTCTTGCCTTAGATAACACTTCCTTACCTTTTCGTTTTCTTTTGTAGACCCCCCTTCTTTACTTCCCCTCCCCCGGGGCTCTCCAAATGGGACTCTTCCCACTTGTACTTTTTGCCCCTTTTTGAATGTCCCCCCTCCCTCGGCCCCCCCCCCCCCTCTAATTGGGCCCGCCCCCCCCAACTAGTCGTAAAGTTTTTTTGCCCTTTCCTCTCCCCCATGTTTTCACGGTTTCGTTTTTAATCCCCCCCTATTCACGTCGTGTCTTCCCAACATTGCTCCCGCAATTTATTAGGGCTTAATTGCTTTTTTTCCTGAAACGTTTCTTTCTGTTCTTTCACCAATCCAGATTCTCTTATATTGTCACTTTGTTTTGTGTTTGTGTTTTTTTTTAACTTTTAATCGAGATTTTTGGGCGGTTTTATTTCTTGATCTTCTGCACTAAGTTTCTATTGTGTTACTCCCCCCCCTACTGAACTCCCAAAAATGGGCTTGAAATCCTCCAACATGGATCTTTTTCTACCTCCGGCAGTGTTTTTTTTCCCCACCTCTCTTAGTTAGCTTTTCGGGTTCCCCCTGTTTTAAATGCCCCGGTTTTTACCGTTTTTGTTCCGGGGATCCCATTCGAGTGTGACACCGTTCCAAATTTGAGGCTTTGTACGCACCTTTTTTTTTTCACTCTCAACCAAACAAAGCCCCCCGGCCGGGATTCCAACGTTCTCGATTTGAGTTTTTTTCATGTTCTGCCCAATCCCGCAAGTTTTGGACTGAGTGCTTCTTTGCAGTTTCTTATTTTGCTGCCTCCAACCATTCCAACCTCCACCGATTCTTCCCCGGTAGTCTTTTCCTTAACCCCCCGAGTCGGTTCCTAGCGTCCTATCGTTGTGTGTTTCATACTGATCATTTTTTTTAACTCCCTCTTTTTTAATTTGCCCCGGATGGTTCTCCCCCCTAAAGCCCATTTTCCCGATTGACCTCTTTAGTTGAGTGTTGTTGGTTCCCTAATTTAGTCTACTCAGAACACCCCCTACCCCCCAGACAAGTTTTGTATTTGGTTCTCTTTTTTTTCTCCCCCCCACCGTTTCAAACTCATTCCCGTCTCGTCTAGTGGCCAGTTTCAATTTCGGCCTTGGTAAAATCTCTTTGTTCCCTAGCCTCCCCCCCGAACTTGGCCCTTATTCCCCTCCAGTAGACGTTCTTTTTTTAACATCTGCTTTCGGGACGCAGTTCCTCGTCCCCAAATTCCCTCTACTACTAGGACTTTTTTTTTTATGGCAGACCCCTATTTTATCATCCCAAAATCTTTTTTACGGTTAAGGGACGGTCCTTTGATTAGTTCCTGGATCCCCCCCCCCAGACCCATAATCCCCCTGAAATTCGTAAGCCAAACCTCAACCATGAGTGAACCAATCTTTCAGAAAGTTTTTTATGATGTAGTCCTTTCCTGGGGTCCCCTGCCTGATACCCTCCTGCACCACGTGTGAACAGTCCGAGGGTGTGGTTTCCTCTCCGCCCCCTCCTTTTACTTCCTTTTCCGATTTTTTTCTTTCCCCTCCGCTCGTTTTTGATCCCCCTACTCCCCCCCCTTTGAGGCCATGATTTTCAAAAGAAATTTTTGGAGGGGCCCAGTCATGTTCCCCTTTTGTTTCTGCATTGCCGATTTTCTCAGTTAAACCTCTCTCCCTCCCCGTCAACCTTTTCCCCGTTTACTCCTTTTTTTTCCCCTTCCTGCCACCCTAGAACCTTAATTCCCTTTCCGAAACCAGATACATTTCACCCTCAGCTTTCTTCCCCCGCCATTTCCCCTAGTTCCTTTTCTTTCTTTTTTGGACGTGGCCCCCCCCCCCAAAACCCCCCCGAGGGGGACATCCCCGACTCAGATGATTCCCTTCATCGATCACCTTGGGTCGTGTTCAGCCGTCCCACTTGCATATAAATGCTCGCCCCCCCTTGACCGCGAGCTCCTCAGACCTATGCCCCCCCCCCTCCCGACCCCATATAACACTTCCTTTCATCATCCCTTTCAAAGCGCTACGCTCTGGTTTTTGGCACCCCTTCCCCATGTTTTCCCCCATTCTCTTTTTCCTCCCGACATCCCCCCCACAGGCCTGCTGGCCCAGTGATCGGCCAGTCCTCTCCCAAAGTTTCTTCTTTTGCACCCGATCTCAACCTTCCCCGTCCCCCCCAACCCTTTTCTTCCCCCGACGAAATTTTCCCCGAGCTGCCAACCTAGTCCTGATGCTTCAATCGGTTAAGTTTCCCCTCTCAGGTTCGGGTGACCTCAAAATTCCGCTGCGCAGCTCTGACTCTATTCTTTTCCCAACGCCCCCCGGCTACCGCCCGGCACAAGTCAGCGTTCCCTACGAAAGACCTTCCCCCTTCTTTCCCCCTGAATTGGAGATCATTCACGAGTTGGACGGGCGACCATTACGTCTTTAAAGCACCCTCTATTCAACCCCCCCCTTCGGCCCTCCCTTCGCTTTCGTGGTCACCTTTCCGCACCGTTATGAAGCGTGGAAGTGAGCTTCTCCCACTCGGCACGCCCTTTCCCCCATTCCCATCAGTTCATCTTCACCCCCCCCCCTGTGCCGCGTGTTGGTTCAAGGTTTACCGCATTTCACGGGTCCCCCCCCCTTTAAAAATTTTTCTTTTCAAAAACCCATGGTACCCACCTTTCCCCCCCTTCATTTTGATTTTTACGGTGCGGGCCCTATAGCCGTTAGGGATCCTTACAGGCTGTTCTGTTATTCCCTCCCCACCTCGCCCTTTCCACGTTAAGTTCCCCGAACTCCCCCCCCTGCTTTTCTCGACACTCCCTCCTTGTTTAGAGCGGCATTCTCAACCCACCCCCCCCCTGCTGGGGACTTTTGGTTCTGCGCCCACTCCCATGGTCAAACTTCTCATTCTTTTTTTGACCAGGGCCTCTTTTCAGTTTTTCTTTTTCCAAAGTTTTCTTTTTACTTTTTTTTTCCACGTTTTTTTCGCAAAACTGGCGTCTTTGAGTCATGCCTGGAACACTCCCCCCTCCCTCCCTTCGGACTACGCAAGCCTTTCTTACGCAACCCCTCCTGTTTCTCTTGCCAAGACTTGCCGTCAGGACGCCGAGGCCCCTTCTTCTTTTTCCCAACAAGGTCTAGCCGGTCACCCCAAACACGGCTGATTTCCCTGTGAAACTCCGACGCCGAGTTAGGTCCTACTAACATTGAGCAAAACCTCTTCCGTTCCAGTTTTCCACTCCGTTTCTTTTCAGAGATTTTTCCCCCTCCTTTTTTTTTTTGGCGATTATTTTTTTCGGCGGAGGATTTGATTGGGCCGTCCCTGTTTTAGTTTCCCCCGCCTATCACGTCTCATTTTTCCTTCACCCGAGGACCTCTCTCCCCAGGCGTCCATTTTTCCCCCGGCCGCTTGGCCAACATGCACACCCACTCCTTTTGACCACCCCCTTTTTTCGTTTAGCGTGAAGAAAATTTCCTTTTTTTTTCCCGCCAGTTGTTCTCCTTGCGCACACGTTGCCCCCGTCGTTGCGTGACCCTTTCCCGTCTTCTGTCGAATTGACGGCTTTTTTCTGGTCTTGAAGAAGTTGGACCAATGGTTCGTGCCCCAGATCCCCCCCCCCTTTTCTTCTTTTTTGTCTTTCCTGTTTTCGCTTTTTTTTAACCTTGCGGATCCTAATTTAGTTGTTTTCACACCGGTGAAGTTGTTGGCCGGACCTTTCCCTTTCCCCTCCTTCCAGATCTTCAGGATGTCATGTGGGTTTGAACGGTCCTGATGCGGTAGTTTTCCCCCTGTTTTGCCTTTGCACTTCCCTTCCCCCTTTGGACTTTTCCCCAGCCGAACCCCCCGGGCGGGCCCAGGCTTGGTGAAGGTTTGTTAGTGTTTTCTTGAGTCCTAGGGTCGTGCTTTCCAATAATCTCCCCAGACGGCTTCCAGTGCCTTTGCTTGTTGACAAAAGCGTTTTTTAGGCTGTTTCGTTTTGTATCGGGCTATTTTCAAATAATGGACCGCTACCTTCTCCCCGACAATCTTCCCCTAGTTTTTTCTTTGTCGGCAGGAATATTCGTTTTTGTTTCATTTTCTTCCCCAGCCCTGACTTGATCCCATCGCTTTTTCTTTTTGCATTTCAAACGTCCTGGATTGATTTATTATAGCCCAGTTTATGTTCACAGGTATTTTTTTTCCTCTGATTTTTTGATCGCCCAATTTAGGGCACGTATTTTTGTTATTTTTGCAGTTCCCCGGATTTTGCATGACCCTATTTTTTTTTTTTTTTTTTGGCTTTCGGTCTTTCCTTTGCTATAGGCTTTTGCCGCGGCCCTGTGGTGATGTAGATGTTTAGAAGGTGACCCCCTTTCTGATTTGTTTTTTTTGCGCGTTGTTACCCGATGGGGTTTTTATTTTGTTATTTTCTCCCTTTAGTGGATGTTCGCGAGGGTAAGGTTTGACTTCTTCATTGATCGAGGTCATTTTTGGCTTCCCGAAGTTTTCTTCTTGTCTTTAGTTTTCCTCCCCCCTTAGCGGTCTCTTTCCAGTACTGTTTCTTTATTGTAGGTGCCCTTGGTCTTTTTCTTGCGCGATCGCCCTTTTCCCGTCCGATAATGGCTGACTCTGCTGCATCTTCGGACTTTTTATTTGGACCTTGTTCAGGTTTTGGGTTACGTCCCCCTTATCTGATGGTCATCTTTTTCAGCTTTTCCTTTGCGGGACTGACCTTTTTTTAGATGGACTTTTTTCCCCGACTAGGCCCCCCCCCCCCATGCTTTTTTTTGAAAAACCTTGTCGGACTTGTTCTGTCATTTTCCCCGTTCCGTCCCTTTCCCGTTGAGTCCCCTGTTTCTAATGCGCGGTTTTTTCCGCGAGGCAATTTTTAAGGCGTGCCGGCGTCCTTTTGGTTTTTTAGGCTTCCCCCTTGTTCCCCCCCACAGCGCGGGCCGTTTTGAGAAGGCCTTTTTTTCCCCCCCCGTTAGGGTGCCGCAATATTCTGAATCTCCCCCCGCCCAACGTAATGGGTGCCTTTCACTTTTTTGCTTTTTTCCGCTTTTTCCCTTCTAGTGGGGACCTTTCCCACTGGGAAGACTCCGTTTAACCGTTGTCAACCCTCTTTTTTTTTTTTGCAGAACCACCCTATTGTTTTCCCAGGTTCGGGGCTTTTTTTTTAAAATGACTTTCCGGGGTACCCCTTTTCTTGTCGTTCCCGATCCGCTTGGCCGGATTAGGTAGGCGTGGCCCCCTAGATGAATCTTCCAGAGTTTCCAATTAACCCTTGTTTTCAGCCGGGTTTTCCTCTTAGGCTTTCCACCCTTTGGCGTTTTCTCTCGACACCACTTTTTCAACAGCGTCCAGTGGGGGTTGTTTCGTCCCCCAAACCCCTCACGGAGAACGGTTTTTCTGGTCCTCCCCCCACACTACACACACCTCGGCATTTCTGGCATGCATTGGACTTTCTTTTCCCTCCCTTTTGCTCCAACACTCCGTGCTTCGCTTCGGTCCTCTGATACACCTCCCAACCATGTCCCAGAGAACCTTGCTCTATCCTTTTCTGCGTTTTGTCCTTTTGACTCAGAGCTTTGGGGACCTTCATTTTCTACCCGGGTTTTCGTCAACAGGTGAGGTTTTCTTTTGAATTTTGTTCCCATAGAACCCCGCCTTCCCCTTGTCCTTTTTTGATTTGCGTTTTCCTCTTCGGTTCTCCCCCCAGTACGCTAGCAACCACATGGCCGAGCTTTTTTCACGTTACTCATTCCCGGCCCAAAGGTGGTCGTTTTTGCAATTTTCCCCCCCCTGTTAATGGGGGCCAAAACTTAGTTTTTTAGTTCTCCCTGATGTTTTTTTTGTTTGGGGCACCGGCCGTTTTTTACTCCACTCTCCCTCGGTGATCGAACCTACGACCTTTTTTTGTAAGGCGATTTCTTTTCCTTTTCCCCAACTAGCCCCAATGGCGTTGGAGGGCGCTCCCCCCCCCGAAAGAGTGTTTTTCCCTTTTCTTTCTTTTTTGTTGGTCGTTGATTTGGCCGTTTTTATGGAACTTTTTTTGCCCGCCACTTTCGATCTTGGCTCCCACCATAATACGTACTCCCGTCGGTCTTCCAATTTCTTCCGAAAGGTCTGTGCTGGGTACTACCGGTTTTATTTCCAAAACACGCCATTCCTGTTGATAAACCGACGACTAGTTTTCCCGCAACTTCCTTTTTTTCCCCCTGCACGGCCCTTTTGACATGGTGACCTCACTTAGCCCGTCAGAATTTTTCAGACGCACCCCCCATTCGTTGGCTTTGACCTTTGATTTTTTTCCCTTTTCGAACTGCAAGCCGAGGCGCTTTTAAAAACACACCCCCCCCAGGTGAGCTTCCTCTTCTCGTTTTCTATGGCATCCCCGTGGGCAAAAGTACCCCCTCAATGACCCCGCCCGTTTTTTCACCTTATGCGAACAAGTCCAGGCTAGTACCTTCCCCAGCATCGTCATCTGATTCCAGCTCGTATTTACTTACTAGAGTTTTTTTTCGCCAGCTCCCCGAGTTTTAGTCTACGGATTTGGCCACCCCACCTCCTTCTTCCTTGAGAATGCCCTATGGGGATGTTTTTCCCAACCGCCAGACAATTTGACATGAGTTTTTTCCAGGCGTTTGTGGTGGTGAACTGAATGACATAATTTTTTTCACCCTTGATGCGACAGCGCTTTTCCCTGAAGATTTGCTGTCAAACCTTTTGGTCCCCCCTCCTCTACCCCTCGTCGTGTCTTTCAGGTGCAGAAATTCGTGCCCTCGATTTTGCGATCCTTTTACCTACCGCCCTACCCCCACCCTTTTATGCCTAGGCTCCCTTCCGAAAACTTTTTCGCTGGGTCAACCCCAGCCCTGATCAGGGATCTCTTGATTCCTTTTTCGACACTGCTGTGGTCCGATCTTAGCCGGTGGTTTTTGCCAGAAAACCAACTCCCAAATATTTTGCTCCCATCTTTACTTGACCTTCATCTTTTCCCCTTTGGCATCCTTTCCTTCCCCATACATGACCAGGCACTAGAAATCCCACACCATCACCCCCTGGTTCCCAACTCCCTGGACTCCCCGGTCTTTAACTCTGAAAGTTCTGGCAAGGTTTCCCCGACTTCCCCCAACCGGGCCTTTCCTTCCTGGCCCCCCCACGCACTTTTTCATTCCCCTCATACCCGTCCCTGACGTGTCGTCCCCTTATTTGGGGTATGCTAGTCGCCTTCTTGAACTTATTACCAAGGTTATCTCCCGTTTCCTGACCTTTCCTCCCAAAGGAATTCCAGTCACGCCTTTTTCCCCCTTTTTTGCCTTTTCGTTTTTTCCCCCCCCAAACAAGTTTCGACCGGACCCCCCTTTCCGGACATTCCCCGGATCTCAATTGTCTTACGCGAAGGTGGATGTCCTTCATACGTACACTCCTCCCCTGTTTGCAGACCCCTTTTCTGACCAGTGTCGTCAACCCCCCGGAGTCTTGAGCAGGCTTCCAGGATATTTTGGCGCTCCCAGCGGCCAGCCCCCCCCCCCCCCCACACCCCTTTTTTCCATCGTCTTCCAATATCCCTGACTTTCATTCTCCCCCCACACGCCCCTGAGGTCGTTTTGACGCCGGCACCCCCTTTTCCACCTCTCGCCCCTTTGGGCGTTTTGCTTTTTTCACGCTAAGCCACTCCCCCAAGGGCTACCTGACCTTCCTTTTCCATTTCTCCCCCTTATTCGTTTTTCCTCCCCGCCCTCGCCGCTAACCCCCTGCCGACGTCACCCCCCCCCCGGATTTCAACTGTTTTTTCCCACTACTTATCTGGACTCCTCCGACCCACAAAAAACAACGTCTGCCTATCCCACAAACCCCCAAGTGATACTCTCCCCTTAAGAAGGCCACCCCGCCCCCCAACTGCCTTGAGGTGCCCTTTTTTCTCCATTAAATTTCCCCCCCATACCCCAAATATCTTCTCGAAGAAATTTCACACCCCCAGAGATTGACCAAAGAAAAGGTTCCGGTGTCATCTCTCGTTCTTGCGCAAAATTTTGCTCCCCTCTCCATCATTTCTTTTTTTTTTTTTTTAAAATAAACTTCTTTTTCGCAGGCCTTTTCTTGAAGGATGAGGGTATTAAAAAAAAGCAATTTTTTCCGGGGGACGCAACGTCCCCCCCAGTCATCCCCTCCCCAATCCCCTCGGGTCCTTCCCGCCACTCATCCTTCAAGACATCAATTGCTTTGAAGCTTCTGTTTTTTCTCTTTTGTTACCCCAGACATTAAGGCTTATTCCAAAGAACAGATACAAACCCTTTTCTCCGCTTTCACCCCGTTCGTGTTTTCCAACCTGTCCCTTAAACGTGCCTCACGCCGTTCCGAGGATTTCGTTGAGAAAAATTATTTCCTAGCACTCCTGCATCCATCTTCCCCCCCCCCTTGTTTTGCCCGCTATTGGTGCTGTGACTTTTTCGAAATTACCGACTATGACACGGCATTTTCCCAAAGGCAAAACACATGGTCCACCCGATGCCCTTCCACTTTCGGAGAGGAACCCTTTTCCCCAACCATGATAAGCCTCGATCCTTCTGGGTTTGGGAATTACGTTTTTCCCCCAACCTTTAGAACTTTAACGGTGAATCACAAACCCGACATTTCTCCACCCGTTTCTTGTTCGCGGCGCATTCATCTTTGCAACATAGAGTGTTTGGTGTCGCTGGTCGACGCCGTCTTCCACCAATGTCAACATCTCATTTTCTTTTCATCGCAACGAAAGGTAAAGGCCTTATTCCGACTCATTATTTTTTATATTGGGGCCCCCTCCACGGGGGGGGTTTTGCATGGGCGGAGAGGTGGACTTCCTGGCGGGAAAAAGGATATTTGGACTCCCCGCCCCACCTCCCTTTTTTCCCTGCAAACCACCGTTTTTTCTCTTGAACATTGGTGCCAAGCGGCGGGGGGCGTCCGAAAGGTTTAATTTTCAGAAGTCGATGACTTTTCACTTCAAAAAGGCTCCTCTCGGTCACAGAAAAACGTTCTGGAAAACTCGTTTTTCCGGCCGACTGGGAGTATCTCTTCACCAAAAACCGCGGCCTTTCCAA
>Ga0179593_1589385_pt1 | contig 15298 bp, 25 predicted proteins | sample CZODoug2_1_08_16_FD_185931 | JGI IMG/M metagenome (GOLD analysis project Ga0179593, IMG submission 185931) | Vadose zone soil fungal communities from Angelo Coast Range Reserve, California, USA - CZODoug2_1_08_16fungal (PacBio error correction) | ecosystem: Environmental > Terrestrial > Soil >... | reverse complement strand
TCAACTTCTCTTTCCCCCCAAGGGTTTAAGCATACATTCAAAGCTTTTTTTTTCCTTTCTCTCTCCCTCTTTTTTTTCTTCCCCCCATCAAGGAGCCGCCGGGAAATGTTCTATCGCTTGCCTTTCGGGTTTTCGTCTTCCTATCGTTCTGCCGATCAACATCAATTTGCATTTTCTTTCCCTCCCTTAGGGAGTGGTGATGGAGTTGAACGTATCTCCCCTTTTCCCCTTTCCTTCTACAGCGAGGATGGACACAGCATTCATTCTTCTCATTCGCACTCTCTGGTTCCCCTGGACGCGGGGTAAAGGATGGAGCTCAATTCCTCCCCTCAAAGATTGTCTAAGATAAGGGCAATTTTCCTTTTTTTTTCTCCCTCTTCTTTCTGGGTGCTGCGTAGGGGCAAATCCGCCCCCCTCGTTGATTGCAAGTAATTCCCCGTCCATGTCGCCTAAGCACTTCACGGTCCTTCATAAACGAGGGAATGGACCCCTTTTTCCCCCCTTCCCCCTTTTTTCCCCCCTTTTTGTCCTCCGTCAAAAAGATCATTCATTTTCCCCCATGCTGCCACCCCAATATCCTGATGGGCACCACGCCCCTTCTTTCCCCCGAACCCTTCCCCTTTTTTTTCTTTCTCCGAAACGGGTTAAAAAGAACCTTTTCCTTTTCCGCATGTTCCTGCAGCGCGGTGCAGCCGTCATTTCCCTTCTCTTTTCCGCGGCTTCGGGCTTCCTTTATTTCCCCTATTTTGCGCGACTGGATGCTCCTGGCCACTTCCGCTCCCTTGGTAAGAATGTTTCCTTTCTCACGGCATCCTCCTTCCCCTCTTTCCCTCCCCTTTTCTTTCTTTCTGCGAATAACGCATAGTACAGGGCCTGAGCCATAAGCTAATCCGCCGCGTCGAAAATGGAGGCGACACACCGTAACTTCTTTTTTTCCCTCTTGAGTAAAGGGTTCGAAAATCCAATGAATTGCCCCCTCCATCTTCTTTTTTTCATTCTTACTGATATTAGTGGGGGATGGGTTCTTCTCTCCTACAGCGCTCTCCTGAGGGCGGAGGATACGCGGCAATGCTTTGAGTAAGGGCTGTTAGGCGCTTCCTCCCTACCCTCCTTCCTTTTTTAAATTAAGCCTGCTGTTTTTCCCACTCCCTTCTCATTCGCTCTATTTCACGGCCTTTTCTGAAGAAGTATCTCCCTCTGTCGGCAAACGAACGAGAGGAATGGTCCTCCCTTTTTTTTTTTTGGAAGGAGAATTGTTCCCCCTTCGGTCCGGACCTTTCAAAAAGGTGCGTCGGTTCCTCCATTTCAAGGAAGAGGAACAGGCCTTCTCCCTCCCCTTCCTCCGCGATGTGAGAGATGATAGATTCTTAAATCCAACCCCATCTTCGCGGAGACAGACGCGCAATTCTTGTCCTCTTTTTTTCCATGATGATAAAAAATCCCCTTCTTTTTTTGTTTCGGTCCCTCTGACCGCGTTCTCTCAAGCTAGAATCGAGATCCGCCACGGGCATCTTCCCCCATTAATTGGGAACTTCCTCCTCTTCGCATTTCCCGGTCCGAGGCGGCAGAAGGACCACTCTTTCTTCTTTTTTTCGCGGCGAGGACGTAACGTCTTTTTCCTTTTGTGAACCGCGTCTGATCGTTCGAGTCCGATCCCCGACACCGGCTGCTTTCCCCCTTCCGGGAAGCGAAGTAGTTCCCTTCCCCTCTCCCCTTTTTCTCCCATCGATAAATACGCTCGCTCCACTCTTCCTTTGGTCGGGTTTCCCCCTTCGTGGCTGTTCGATCCCGACACAAAATCATGGGCGAGCGCACGGGGCCTTCTTCTCCCCAGAGCGATACGCTTTCTTTCCTTCCGGCGAAACTTCCCCCTCTTGGAAAGTCCTTCCTCCGGACCCATACTTGGGGTAGGGATTTCTGCCATCATCAGGAGGATAGGACTCTTTCTTTTTCTCATGTGTCGAGCAAAATTGTCGGTGTTCGTTGACTTCTGAGTAGAACACTTTTTCCTTTCGGGGTATTGAACTTTCCTTTCCTCCCTCCCCGACGCCACAGTTAAATCAACCCATCGTCCCTTTTTTCTAGATTTCATCGAAACAGGTGTTGAGCGCATGGCCTTTTCCCTTACAGCATCGAGGCAGACGCCTCTTTTCCTTCCCCCTGTCTCTCCGACGGGCGGTGAAAAGCACTTCGGTTTCCTCCGACAGGCTTCAAGTACAACTGCACGGAGTTAGCCTTTTTGAAGACCCTTCTATGAGACGTGCACCGCTTCCAGGGACTTTCTCGGAACAAAAACCTCCCCTTTTCCTGTTACAGATCTTGCCGGTTTAGATTACCGTCTCCTTCCCCAATTATACTTCCTCCCCTTCTTTCCTTTTCTTTCCTGGCGCAGTGCGCTGCAATACCTTCCCCCCCCCCGGTTTCTAAGGAGCTTCCTCCTCCTCTGACGGAGTAAGGAATTCGTCCTTTTTTTTTTTTTTCTCCCAATTCTCGAATGAGGTGAGATACAGTCATCCTTTTTCCCCCCCAGTTGACAACTCTTCACCAAAAGTTCCTCGACGTCCTCTCCCCACAATGTAAATAGATACAGCCGCTATTCCCCTTTTCTTTTTTTTCCCTCCTCCTTCCCTTCTCCTCCGAAAAAGGAGGAATATATCGGCCGCGCTTTGTTCCCCTTCCTTCCCTCCTCCATCCTATGTCCTCTAGGTGCTCAAGAATAAAGACAACCAGGTCCGCACTTTTTTTCCTGCATGGGCGTGCCGTTAGCTGCTCCCTTCTTCTTCCCCTTCCCCCTTCTTTTTTTCTAATTTCCCGAAACGACACTGGAGGCGTTGATTTTTTTCAACGTTGCTGGTGCTCTTCCCAAGCGGAAGTGTATTTCGCGCCGCTCGTCCCTTTTTTCCCTTCTGAATAATAAATAGTACCCCCTCTCCTTTTTCTTTCTTCCCTCTCTCTCTCTTACTAATGACTGAAGGTTTTTTTTTTTTTAGAGATCGGATTCTAGCAGCTCAACTGGATCTTCGGTGTGGTATGCTTTTTCCTCTACGAGCCGGTTAAGATAGGAGCGACCCCTTCCCTTTCCTCTCCCCCCTCCGCATCAACGCCGCCAGTTTTTTCTTTACCTTACGAAGTCCAAAGTTCTTTTTCCTGCTGCCTGATAGAGGCAGGATACGGGCACTCCCATTCTCCCCCCCCCTCATAAGAAGGACGGAGGAAATGGTTTTTTTTTTTTTCTTTTTTTCTCCCCTCCCTTTTGATGAGAGAAAACGCAGCCCCAACTTCCCCCTCTCCCTATAGATTCTCCTTTTTCGCTTGTTAGCCGCCGAGAAGCCCTTTTCCCTTTCGAAAGCGGTAGCAAATGCCTACCCCCTCCTCCCTCCTTTCTCTCTTTACATTGTTGGAAGTGGCGGGATTTTTCCCTTTAAGCCCCTCACTTTTTTTCAGCGTGCCAGCGTGGTGCATGATGACGTGAGCGCTCCTTCTTGCGAAAAAAAAATGGACCTTTCTTTTTCTTCCTTTTTTTTCCCCTCCTGCATAGTGATTCGGATTTGTCTTTTCTCCCTCGTTCATTATGTAGCACCAGGATGGCAGCGTCACATTATGAAAGAAGATGATGAGGATCTCTCCCTCCCTTTTACTTTTTCTCCCCCCCTTCCACTATCTGGGGTAAACGAGCCCGCTCTTTTTTTGGTAAATAAAATTTTCCAGTGCGCTTTCCTTTTTTTTTCCCAGATAATGAAGGCTCCCTTCCTTCTTTTTTTTACTGAGAATGAGGATTTCCACCCCGAAGGCTTCACCTCCGTCGATAGAAACGGCCGTCACCGTATCTTTCTTTCTTGAGAGAAGAAATGAGATCCCCCCTTTTTTCCTCCTCTAAACGGACGATGGGTTGATTTCCCTTTCTTTCTGATGCTGCTACTCTGCCCGATGAATTAAACGCAGCCTTTCCCTTTTCGAAGGAAGCCTCTCTTCTTTTTCCCCCCCCTCCCCCCCCCCACAATTGCTCTCCCAGCATGCGCCCACCTTCCCTTTCACGCCTCCGCCTTCTCTTCCTTTTCACTCCCACGTCTACCCAAGGATGGTCCCTTTCTCTTTAAAGGCACTGTTCCGCGGGAAGTGGCGCCGGCTCCTCTAGGTATATTCCTTCTCTCTCTCAGGTCTTCCCAATCCGTGCGCTCGCAAATGAGTTTGTCGTTGATCTTTTCCCTTCCGAAAACCGTCGCAATGGATCTTCCTTCCCTTTTCTCCTTTTAGTTTGATGACGACGCTCCCTCCTTGCCCTTGAAACAATCCTTTTCCCCCTTTTCTTGTAGGGTCTTCTTTCCTTCCCCTTCTCTCCGGTTAAGTGAGCGCCCCGCACGGGGACTTCTCCTCCTGCGCGCCAGCCGCGGCAGGTTAGTTGTTTTCCCCTTTTCCTCGCAGCAGTTCGGCAGGGCCCAAGGAATTGTTTTCCTTCTTTTTCGGAGCCGCGATGCGAGCTTGATGAGCACCCTCCCCTCCTTTTCATATGCCCCCAGAAAAACTCCAGACCCCCCCCCCCCTCTTGGGGATAAGATGGTCCTTCCTCCCCCTTCCTTGATGAAGGAACCAGCCCTGTCGGCTGGCGCCGCGCCGATGGGGGATGTCCCCTTTCTCTTCACAGCGCTTCGCACTTCTCTTTTCCGGCCTGTTCCTCGGCCGTTTCTTGCCGTACTTCTCGAAATCAACTTTCTCCTCCCTCCGTTTTCCCCTCCTTTCCCCCCCAAACGTGCAGGCCTTTCCTTTCCTCGGTTCCGTTGAAGACAGCGACGTCATTTTTGCTCCTTCTGTAAGACCCCCCCCGAAACGGGCCCAGTGAACTGTTTTTTTTTAGGGCGTGATGTTGATGCTCTTTTCCTTTACCTGAAACGAGACTTTCACCCCCCGTCGGATGCCGAAAGCAGTATTCTTGACCAGGCATTGCCGCGTTTCCTCCTCAAGAAGTCTCCTCCGGCGGGAGGCGAGGATGAGAAACCCTTCCCTCCTATCAGGGATAAATGAGATGACCCCCCCTGCACTCTCCGAGGCTTTCCCCCTTGTGATTTCCCCATCCCCCACTTCTTTTCACACAATAGCGTTCTAAAGAAGGTTCTCTTTTTTTGGTCGCCGCCATTTTATAGCGGCTGAATTCGCTTCCCTTAAGATGATGTTATTAGCTCCCTTCCCCTTATATGATTAGATTAAGGGCCTTCGGGGACGTAGCTGTTTGTAGGATGGAATTGCCCATGCTGACCAGTCTAATTCCCCCCTTTCTTCTCCAGTCGCGCATATGATAAACCCCCTTCCTCCCCTCCTCCGAAGAAGCGGACGACGTCGTACCGCGCGCCCTTTCCCCTCGATGATGCAAGGTTCCCTCCCTCTCCACCCGTTTTCTTCAGCCAAAGGACAGAGACGCTGCCCCTTCCCGTGGAGTGTTTCAAAGGTATTGTGGTCGCAGAATGTACCCCCACCTGATTATCCCTTTTGGCAAATGTCTTTAGGTCACTGTTCCTTCCCCTCTTTTTTTCCTTCCGTGTGAAGTGGTTAGGCGACATGTTCCTTTGCATTACCTGGAAATAAACGAGTTGGTTATTGTCTTTCTTCCTACCAGAAACAGCAGGAAGCTTCTTCCCCTTCCTTTCCCTGAGCTGAGAAAATCTGTCTTTTCCGCACTATACTTATCTCCAGCCGGGAAAAGCGGTCTTGGCTCCCCCCCCTTTTTTCCTCCCCTTGAATGCATGTGCAGCCCTCTTTTCTTCTCCTCGTGAACCATTGAGAGTGGGACTTCCTTCTGCACTTTCCCTCCATCACAAAGACCTGCAAGGCGTCCCTCGCGTCCTCCCCCTCAGGTTGATAGGCGAAGAGAAATCTGCTTCCCTCCTTTCCCCTCCCTCTCTCTCCTCTTTATTCCGGAGGCGCGTGATGGTGACGGTTTTCCCCCCTTTCCTCCCTGTCTCCTCCGGCGAAAAAGCGGGAATGGTACTCGGAAACCCCCGGGTTTTCCTTTTCTCTCTCTTTATCTCTATATTTAATATAATACGGTTGTTTTCTTTTCTCTTCCTCCCCTTCTTTTTCCGGTCAAACCAGGGGTTTCCGCTACCATCCACGCTTCTCTTTTCTTCTCCCTGACTCAGCAGTCACCCTTCACCATCGAGGGCGACGCCTTTCATCTCGGTCTCTTTTTTTTCATCTGCTCGGCGACGATCAACTATCAATTTCCTTTCCTCTTCCTCCTTGCAGGGCTGGTGGATGGAGTTGACCTTTCCCTTGAACCTATCAATAAGGTTAAGGAGACAGCGAGTCTTTTGACTCCCCCTCCTTTCCCCCTGAGGTGGGAGAAAGAAAGAGAGGGTAATTCTCTTTTTTTCCCTTTTTCTTTTCCAAATGCCAAGCTTTTCTCAGCATAAGGCAAGCGCTCGGCCTCTTTTTCTCCTCCGGGTTAGGGTGTGGTAGGGGGAAATAAGCCAAGACCCCCCCCTTCTTTTTTCCCCCCGAAGCACAGTAACTGTTCCCCCCTTTTTCAATGACCCCGCTCGACCATAACCGCGGCCTGGCCCAGCCCCCTCCAAAGCCCAGGTGCAAACCCGGGCAGAAGACAACAGATTCCCCCCCCCTTTTTCCGACACAATATACTGATTCCCCTTTGGCAAGCCGGCGCTGTCCTTGGTCTCTTTCCCCTGGTTCCCCGAAAGTTTAATTTTCCTGTCCCCTTTTTTCTCGTCATCAAGGCGCGGGTCTTTTTTTGGCGGCGCGGCGGCGTTGCCTATCCGCGACTGGATGCTAGGCCCCTTTGGGTAAGCATGGCATTCCCCCCTCTTCAGCATACGGCATCCCGAAGGCCCCCTCCTATCCTACGTAAGGGGGGAATACAGCCTCGTCCCGGGCGATCCTTTTTCTCCCTGGCGGCGAAACACAGCGAATTCTTTCCCTCCTTTTTTTTCTCCCGGTTTCTCCCATCCCCAATGAATTTCACCAGCCTCTTCCTTTTCAATCCAGGATCCTGCTCTTCGTGGGGAGGGTTCTCCTTTTCCCCCTCCTCCCCTTTTCCTCCTCTTTTCTGCGGCTAAAGAGGAAAGGATGTTCTTTTTCTGTTGTCGATGCCGCCGAGTGGTTTTCCCCTCGTTTCTAATTTCAGGCATGAGCTTATATAAACATAACGCCCTTCCTCATCCTCCTCCCTCTCTTTCTCGCAGATTGCTGCCGTCGATGTCGGCAACGTCCTTCTTTTTTCCTTTTTTTACGTAGAATGTTAACCGGCGTCGGACTTGGCACACTTTTCTTTCCCTCAGGACCGGAACTCACGGCAGAGGAAAAGGATTCCTCGACGTTCCTTTCTCTTTTTTTTTTCTACGGTAAATAAAAAATAGGAGAGGAGACATTTTTTTTTTTTTCTCATCAAGTCCGAGGGATTCTTCGCCATTATCTCCCCCCTTATGGGGGTAGTTTAGAATATGCAATTAGTTGCTTTTCTCATTCCTCCTCTTCCTCCCCGAATAGTAAAATGAGAACTTCCCTCCCTCCTACCTGCTGCTGCATTACGGGACCGATTTTCCCTCCGGACAACTACCTGAGAGGATGGACGCGCGGCTTCTTTTGCTTGAGATAAAGGGTACCTTTTTTTTTTTTTTCCTGCCCTCGATCCACGAAAACGGCCTGATCTTCCCTTTTTGGAAGTTCCCTGCGAAGTCGTCGGCATAAAAATAAATTCTCCAAGCGATACCCTTTCTTTTTTTTCCCTTTGCGACAGGTGGTCGGAGGGCCCTTTTCCCCTCCAAACTCATGGGAGAGCGCAACGATTTTTCCCTTTTCTTCCATCCCGTGAGATACGAATGGAGTCGCCTCTTCCCTTAAAGCCTCCTTCAGAACGGACCATGCTGGGGGTAGGACGTTTTTCTTCCTTCCCATAGAGGTTCGCGATGGCTGGAAAGGGTTGGGCGCATTGCTTTCCTTTTTCCTCGATGAATATAAGTTCCCCCGTCTGGTTCCGCAAAAGGATGCGGCTTCCCCGGGCGATTCGCGAGAATCAGAAGCCCTTTCCCTTCCACCCCCCTTTCTCCTTCAAAGGTGTTGGAGAGAATGGCGTCCCTTTCCCCCCCCTTTCGCACGATAGGTGACGGGGCCGGTTGCTTCTCTTGGTTTTACATCCTTCGGGAAATAAGCCCTTCCCCCTTTTTTTTCCTTCAGCATATAGCAACCCCTTCCGTGTCACGCAGGCACGTTTCCCTTTGTCTAGGAACCCCCCCTTTCTTTTTTCCCTTTTACCAGATGTGCCGGTGGAGATTCCTTTCCCTCCCACTCTCCTGACGCGGAGCCTCATCTTTCCTTCTTTCTTTTTTCTGAGGACCTACTGGGTGGTCAAGGAGATGAACGCTTCTCGCCCTCTTCCCGGAGTAAAGGACCCCCTCCTCTCATTTTCATGTGGGTTCGCAATCTAGATGCGGGCGTGCTCCTTTCCTTTCCCCCGATGGCAGTCTCACCAAAGTGACGATGAAAGGCCCCACTCTCCCTCTCTCTAAAGGAGAGTCGTTCGCCCTTTTTTTCTCCTTTCTGCGCCTCGGCGGCTACCTCAAGAAAAGGGAAATTATTTTTTTTTCCCCTCGTTCTTTCAGGATTTGGCAGCGATGGTGCTCAAGCATCCGTCCAACCCTTTTTTTTTTTTTTTTGGTCGAATGGGACGTGCAGTAGCCTGCTCTCCCTCCTTTTTCCCTTTTTTTGAGTACTTCCGGAACGCCCCTGGCGGCGTTGATGCGCTTTTCTCCCCGCGGCTTAAGTATTAGCGCAGAGCGACAGCCGGTCGCCGCTCCCTCTTTTTCCCCCCCCCGCAGCAAGGGGGAGGAGGATCAGCCTTAACCCTTTTTGTTGTGAGAGAGATCGTGAAGCTGAGCCCGCTCCCTGGGTCTTTTCTTTTCTCTTGATGAGTTTTTCGATCTCGAGAACATCCTTTCTTCTTTCCCCCCCCCCCTTCCGAGTGGAAGATCACCAGGCTTCCCCCCTTTCTGTTTTCGTGAATTAGCAGGAAAAAGATGCCATTTTGTCCTTTTTCTCCGGAGCATTTTTTCTACGGGCACGCCCATTAGACCACGCGATCCCCTCTCCCTTTTTCTTTCTTGCTTTGAGAACCATCGATGAAAGATACATCCCCCCCCCTTCCTTCGCCCAAGCGCGCCGATAGATTCTCCTTCTTGATTTCTCTCAGAGACCCTGACATGGCGAAATCGGCTTCCACCCCCCCTGCGCTGTAGAGATTACTTTTTCCCTCTTCCTCCTTTTTTCCTGTCAGCGGAACTGGGGATGAAGCGTGCCCTCGTTTTGATGAAGGCGCGCACCGCATTCGAGATTGAGAAACCCCCATTCCCCCTTTTTTTTTTTTTGTCGCACGGTCGAATTACTTGACGCCGTCTTCCTCTTGCCTTCCGTAATATACTTGAGCACCCAGGGATGGTTTTTGAGCGCACGGCGACCGCCTGCCCCCTCCCTTCTTTTCCGCGTAAGGATATTGGATCCTTCTCCCCTTTCGGACGATATGGTAACCGCCGCCCCCTTCCTTTTGGGTCTCCAAATTCACTTGAAGCCGTGCCTTTCCTCGTTGGCATAATGAGGAAGAAATACTTTTTTCTTTTTCGGAGGGCACGAAGGCTTTCACCGCCGTCGGATCGCATTCCCCTCTCCTTGAGGCACCCGATGATGTACGTGAGAGAAGAACATTCTCCCCCCCCTTGTTAGCTGAAATAGAAAAGGCTTCTTTTTTTCGTCGGAGCGCGAGTAGAGCCCGAGCATCCCCCTCCTTTTCTTTTTTCCCCCGCCGTGTCCAGGAGAGAGATGAAGAGGCCCCCTCCCCCTTTTCTCCCAAAACTGGACAGAAATAGCGCCCTTTTCCGGGGAACGCCAGTTCCCCCAAGCTGGAGTCGTTATGCAACGTGGGCCTTCCTTTCCCCGTGGCGAGGCACGATTTTCATTGGTATCGCGCGGATTCTTTTTCCTTCCCACCCCGTGCGATAGAAACTGCGTTTTTTCTTGATTACGAAAAGCAGTTTTTTTCCCACCGTCGCAATTGGAGCGAGCGTATTTTTCTAATTGAGTTATCCGAAGACTTTCGCTGAAATGCCACCCCATCTCTTCCCCCCTTTTGTGGGGATCGATTTCTATCCTGGAGCCTGTCCGTGAGAGAAATCCTTTTCCTTCCCTTCCCCCTCCTGCAGGGAGTTGGTCCTTCTGCGACTCTTCCGCAAGTTCGGCCGGACCAAGAATTGGGGACCTCTCCCCTTTTTTCCCTCTCGGTTTCTGAGCGCGATGCGAGATTGATGATCCTCTTCATATGCCGAAAACTAAAGAACCCCCCCTTTTCTTTTATCATGTCGAAGAAGCCCTCGGACTTGAGCAGTCCCCCCTTTTCTTTTCTGTCGCGCGCCGATGGGTGATTTCCCATCCCCCCCTTCTCTCCCCCCTTAGGCCCGGTCAGTAGAGGAATGCCTGTCCACCTCTTTTCGCCGACATCAACTTTGTGCCAGTCAGGACCCTCTTTTTGCCCAATTCTCTTCTCCACCAAACCGGGACACGGCGTCCCGGGCCCCTTTTCCCCCCTCCCTCCGCAGCAAGCGGAAGATCCGAACCTTCTACTCGAGAGAGTAAGGGTCGTTATGTTTCGGCTCCTCCCCTCCTTCCTCTTCAACCCTATGACTTTCCACCACTCCTTCCTCCTTTCTTACGCCAGCAGCAAGGACCAAGCATTTTCCTTTGCCGCCGCAGACGTAGAGAGGGCTGGCTTCTTTTCTCCCCCCCCAGAAAAGAGCAGGATCATTTTGCAATAGCCGCGGCTTTTTCCCTGGGGATTTTGACCCTTTAGATAAAGTCTTTCCACCCCCCTCTTTCATTTTTTTTCCTTTTTTTTCGGCCGCAATTGTTCGGGAATGAATCCTTCCCTTCTTTGTCTCCGCCGCCCTTGCACGTAAAGGGTAGGAGTAGATCCTTCTTTTTTTCCCCTGAGACGTCGGATGGAATGCCCCATTTCTTCTCTTCCTTTTCCCTTTTCTACATTCTTGCATATTGATAAAACGAAGCCTCCTCTCTCTCCTTTCCCCCTCCCGACAGAGCGCATTGATGACGTCTTTTCGGTCGGAATGAAAATTTCTTTGAACCATTTTTTTTCTTTTCCTTTCCTGCTGCTTGCCGCCGACAGTGGAGTGTTTCCCCTCCTTCCTTTTTTTCCTCCTTGCCCCCCTGCTGATTCTTTTTGACGGTATGAAAGGTTTTTCCCTTCCTGCCGCGTTATGGTCGGGGGGTCATTGCCGTGACGTGCTTATTCCCTCCCTTTTTTTACGTGCGCCCTAAAAGAGGTTTTTTATTCTTTTTTTTCTTTCCCTCCAGTCAAAAGAAAAGCCGATTCTTTCGAGGCGCCTTGCCCTGAGAGAGAACATCTTGTCTTTTTCCCTCCCCCTGATCTTGCGATACATGAAGGGAAAACTCCTTTTCTTCTCCCTCCTTCTCATTCTTTCCAGCTCGATGGTCGCACGCCTTCCTCCGAGTTGACTCGCAATCGTAAAATACCCACCCTCCTTTCCTTCCTCGGAAGGAATTTACCTCCTTTTGTGATCGGCGCAGAGAATATGACCGGTACCCCTTCCAAGGACTGTATAGCCTCCCTCCCCTTCTTTCCTTCCCTTGAATGGGTATTCAGGTCTAGAGCTTCGTTGGAAATGGGAGCGGAAAAAACCTGGGTTGTTTTTACCTCCTTCCCCCCCCCCCTAGGAGCCCTCTTTTTCTCCTCTTTCTCTCTTTTTTCTCGTATCAACAGAGAGCCAAGGAGGGTGCGGCAAACCCCTTTTTTTCTTTCTTTTCGCCCGGGAGCGAGACATGAAGAAAGCGCACCGCCCATTTCTTCTCTCGGGAATCTTATATGCGCTGGCCTTTTAGGGAGGAGCGTTCCCTTTTTCCTTCTCTCTTCTTCCCCCTTTTGAATTTGATGGAAATTACTGAGCGAGTGCCGCCTTTTCCGGAGTTGAACGATTGCGCCTTTTCACCCCTCCTCGACCCCAGCTGGCAAAGAATTAAAGGATGCGAATTTCCCTCCCCTTCTTCTTTCTCCCCTTTTTTTTTTTTCTGGCATGGAGCGAAAGGATATATTGCTGGACCATCCCTCTAGGGCAAGGCCTCGACGAGGCCTCGATTCTTCTTCCTTTTCAATCTCCAAACCCCCCCTTTCTTTCCTTTCCCCCTCCCTTCACAGTTCATGTAGCCTAAGCCCCCTGACCCGCCTCGACCATAAAAAGAGGCCTTCCCCCTTTTCCCAAGACCTTTGCCAACCTGGAAGACTTCCCCCCCCCCCCCCTTTGAACCATTATGGACACAATTCACCACGCCACGGTCGGAGGCAATCCCGTCCTTTTTAGCTTCCAAATTGGTTCCCCTCCCTCTTCCCCCGTGCAGCAAGCGCGGTGCCGTCTTCGCGGCTCGGCGGATGCGGCTTCTTTTTATTTCCCCCTTCCCTGATTTCGGCACACCGGCCGGCGACTGGTGTTCGCCCTTTTTTTTTCCCCCCCCCCCCCTTTCCTGCAGCTACGGCATACCCGAAGGCCCCTCCCCGTGACGTGCAAAGGGCGTCCCTCCCTCCCCTTACATGGGCCTGAGCATCCTCCCCTCCTCTTTTTTTCCCCCCTGCGGCGGACACACCCGCGAACTTTGGTGTGAAGACTTGATCAAATGTTTCTTCTCCCCATGAATGGCACAGCCGCCTTCTCTTTTTTTCTCTCTGTATCCTGCTCGTCGTGGGGATGGGTCTCCTTCAGCTGGCGGCGTCTACCGCTCCCCAATGCTGGTCATGCGGATGGAGCTTTTTCTCCTTTCTTTCGCCGAGTGGTGTGGAAAGTCATTCCCTGCGCTTACCTCAACATCACACGCCTTCTCTCTCTCTCCCCCCCCCCCCCCCCCACCCACCCCCCCCCCCCCCCCCCCCCCCCCCCCCCCCCCCCCCCCCCCCACACCCCCCCTTCCTAAGTATCGCCGCTGGCTGCCGTCGATGTCAGGCACTGACCCCTCTCTTTTCTTCTTTTTGGTGGGGTCCGGCTAATGTTAAACGGCGCGTAGGAACTTCCCTTCTCCTTTTTCCCCGGCAATCAAGGCCGAGGAACCTTCTTTCATCGCTGTTGCGCGATGCATAGATGACTGTTCCATCCCCCCCCCCCTCTTTCGGCCCGGCAGAAGAAAGTATGCGTAACTTCCTCCCCCCCTCTTTTCCCTGATTATAAAAAAGAGATAGTTTTGTTTTCGGCATATTCCCATTCCCCTTTTTTTCTTTCGACATCGCGCTAAGCACCCGCATAGTTCCCCTTTTCCTTCTCCCTTTCTGCCGAACTGATGAATGCATACTCTCTTTTCCCCTACCTGCCAGCGGCTGGAGAGCTTCTATTCCTTCTTCCTTTTTCCCGAGGGACGGATGCAGAATCTCTCCCCTCCCCTTTTTCTCCCTGCTTTTTTTTTTTTTTTTTTTTTTTTATGGAAGGGCCTCTACTTTCGTCGTCCCATATTATCCAAGCGATACATTCCCTCTTTTTTCTCCCCTCCTTTTTCTTGGCTGGAATTACGCTTGTTCGATCCCCTTTTCCCTCGCGCAGGATTTAGGGACTTTCCCTTCCCGTCTCCCGATATCCCGGCGTCGAACATCGGCCCCCCGGTTTTTTCTCCCTCCGTTCAGAACGGGAAACATACTTGGTTCTTTCCCTGGATTCCATCCTTTTTCTATGGCTGTACAGGGTTGAGAATGCTGGTTCTCCCCTCTTCCTTCCCTCTCCCGCTGCCGGCGAACACTCCCTTGCGGTGTATGAATCAGGGCGCGTACGCTCTCCCCCCTTTCTTTCAATCAACCATCCCCTTCTTTTTTTTTCTTCATCGAAAAGGTGTGGCGCGCATGTCTTCTCATCGATGCCGCAAGCTCGGTGACGGCCCCCCCCCCCCCCCTTTTTTCTGACAGAATTAGGTTGCCCCTTTCTTTCCCTTCCCCCCGTCACGGAGTTCGGCCGCCTGACGCGATGACGGAACTTCTTTTGAATGCTAGGACCCAACCCCCTTTTTTTTTCCCCCGAAATCGTGCCGGTTTTCAGGCAGCCAATATCCTGACGCTTCGCTTTCTCTTTCTGGCTCCGTTGCGGCCTCTTTTGTCAAGGCCACGCGGCGCGAAAATCCGATCACTTTTTCTTTAATCCTACCCTTGCGCTTAATGGTTTCTCCAATCTCGAATGCGGGCGCCAGTCACCCCTTTGTCACGCTTCACCAAATTTCCCTCTCCCTTCCCTCCGCTAATTCAAAAATGCCCCTTCCCTTCTTTTTCGAATTTGACGACCCCCTTTTGGAGTAGGCTTCCTCCTCCCCTTTGAGAACCATCTCGGAGAGCTTGTTTCCCCCCCCCTTGTATTAGGGAATAGTGGTTGCTCAAGCCCTTTTTTTACGGATGCGGATATGACAGCTGGTCGAATTGGCTTGCCTTTCTCCTCAAGTCCACCCAATAATCTTTTTATGCGTAATTTCCTTTTCCCTTTCCCCCCTGGTTGATGCCTTCTGATATGTAAAAAGCTCTCTTCGCTATAGCGAAAGGATAGGAGCGAGATTCCCCCCTTCAAAAGAAGAAAGGGAGCGGTCCCCCCGATCTCTCTTTCCCCCCTTTTTATCTCTATAGTGATGAAGGCTTCTGCTTCGGTGGGAAGATTGATTTATTTTCTCCGAGACCCCTAGTCGGTAGATAGGCCGAAATTCCTTTTTTCCTCTCACCAGCAGCATCAACAGAAGCCCGGGGGCGTTCCTCCCCTCTTCAGTTGTTATGTGCCTGATAGAGAAGGATACGTCTTTTCAGAGGCAGATCTCGCCGTGCGGAAAGGGTTGTAGGTGATTCCCTCTTTGGAGAACGTGCACACCCTCTCTTCCCCCCTTTTTTTTACTGTAGCCGCCGAGCGCCCCCTTCCTCCCTCTTCGGCCAAATGCGAACGGACGCGCTTTCTTTACATGTTGGGAAACTTGGGCGGTGGGTCCGGTTCATCCCTTTCCCCCTTCCCCCCGCGTGGGGAAATGATGACTCCTCATTCGAGGATTGCTACCCCCCATGACCCCATGAGCTTTCTAATTTTTAAGTGACGCCGGCTGTGTCTTCCTTTTTCTTTTTCATATTAATTGAGCAAAAAGGGATGGGTCCTCGCCCTGTCCTCCAGATGATTCGCTAAGAGTAAGGTATTGGCTCCTTTCCCCCCCTCTCACGATAGGGGTAACCGCGCCTCTCCCCTCTCCCAAAATTAACTTGAAAAGCCCGTGACGTCCCCCC
>Ga0179593_1455896_pt1 | contig 15298 bp, 17 predicted proteins | sample CZODoug2_1_08_16_FD_185931 | JGI IMG/M metagenome (GOLD analysis project Ga0179593, IMG submission 185931) | Vadose zone soil fungal communities from Angelo Coast Range Reserve, California, USA - CZODoug2_1_08_16fungal (PacBio error correction) | ecosystem: Environmental > Terrestrial > Soil >... | reverse complement strand
CTCTACTTAGTTTTTTTTGCATGCCGTGGCTGGGAGGTCGAGTCGCTGTTGAAAATTCCTTGAATGATGTGGAATGCTTGAGAGTTTATTCTTACACTGGGGGCGTGCACGACGGTCCCCTGTTCGAGACTTCCTCGCCGGACCCTTGCTCAGCGGTCTCCGTAGGCTCTTTCCCCCCGACTCGGTCCTGGGGCGACTTCTGGCCCTTACTACCAACAGTTCTTGATAGACTTCTTTCATTTCGGACCTTCCCCATTTAGGTGATTTGGTGCCAGTGCGTTTCAGTCGCTATCGGATATGGCTTAAGCAGTCGATTCAGCTTCTCATTTCGTTTCATTCCCCCCCCGGCCTTCGCCTGAGTTTCTAGGTCTCTTGTAGCGCCTGGCTCGAGTAGTCTCCCCCCCGGTGTGTTTCGCAAGGCCTCCCTTTTCCCTTTGCAATGTTTTTTCGTTCGGTTTTCTGTCGTCGTCGCCGGTCCCCGGTCGCACTGCGCACCTGGGATTTTCTCGGCTTTACCTCGCTTGAAGGGCTTTCCATTTCATCAGCAATAGCCATGACTCTCTGACCCCCACGCCTTCCCCTCTCTGCGATCGATTTTTTCGCAGTCTCCCTCGTAACGTGTTCATCCACCCCCCCTCCCCGCTGTGGGTGAAGGTTCCATAGACTCTTCGCCCGGGCTTCTCATCCAGTCCCCGTGCTCTGACCCCCTGAGCCCCCTTCGTTTGAATTTTTTCTCAGGCGAGATCCCCCCGATTTCCCGGTCTGGCGGGGGGTTTTCCCCCGAAGTGGTCTCCCCTGCGGATTCGTGTGAACCACTTTTTCACATTGCTTATCGAGAGACTTCTTGCCTCATCGTCTCTTGATTCCGTGCTGCATTCGCCTTTTTCGTTCGGTTTCCCCTGGATCCCCTCCTTGCACCGCGGTCCCTGTTCTGGCTTTTCCCCAGTCGGATTCGATTTAGAGCTGGAAACATGTTTAAACTTTATCTTGGCATCCCGCGGTCGCTTCAACCATTACGTTGCCCCTTTCCGCCTTCTTTGTATGGTCTTTTGGTTCGGTTTCTGGACTCTTTGCGGTTTTTGCAGTTTTTCCCTTCTACCGTACTAACACGTTGTCCTCTTTCGTTTGTTAGAATAATCTTGATCTCTCTTTTTTTTTTGTTAGATTCTCCACCTAAGGATGATGCCTCAACTTTCTGGACCTGTTTTTCCCCTGACACGTCTTGCCGAGTCCACCCTTTCCTTTGCGAGAAGCAAAAAACAAGAACAACGACTCGAAGATGGCCCGACTTGGAAGGTGCCCATGTCCAGTGGAGAAGTAACGGCCGGGACATCTATAGTGTTTCCGTCACTGTCCCCCCATTTCCTCCGTCCTGATTTTCTTTGAGTACGTCCTGTGATAAGGATACGCGGCGTCCTCAGGCGCCGTAAGTCCTCCTAATTTCCGTGCCCCCCCTCTTATTTTCCCCCTTCCTTTTCAGCAGCGCTTCGAGGGTGACCCCTTTTGCGCAGTGAGATCTTTTTTCTTGTTGGTCTTTTGACCCCCCCAAGGGTCTCTTCCTCTCCCGTTCGAGAGCGTCTCTGCTTCTTTCCTCCGGAGATAGGCCCGCTTGTCCTCTTGCATCGTGTTACTTTCCTCGCCCCCCTGCTGCCGCGTCGTGTCAGTCGTCGCGCAATTCGGCATGTTTCTGCGGTCACACCACAGCTGACCTCGGGTCTTTCAGGTATGAAGGCCGGGCCCGATCACCCTGCGAAGTTCCGTCCAGCAGCACTTTTCCGCCCCCTTATTTCACCCCCAGAATGCGCGCGCTTTTTTTTTTACTCCCTTTGGCCACCAGTCTGGGTTTCTTTCGGAGTTACACTTGAGAAGGCTCCTGAGATCCATTCTCCGTTACCAAGATCCCATTGTCAGGCTCCCCCCCTTTGTGCATTCTCAGACTGGCGTCTGCTTGGCATTCTAGCCTTTCCTTTTGCTTGACGCAGCCTTCTCTTCCTTTGTCAATGCGCCCCCGATCAGCCCCTGCTCCTGCTCTTTGGCGGCATGATCTCCTCCGGTGATTTCCTTTCGGCGGTGATATCGTTTTCCTTTTCAGATAGCGACCCTTTGAGATGATCTGTTTACACGAGGCGAGGCCGTTGATCTCACCATTCGTTCTCTTTGTCTCCGTTCTTTCTCATTCTGTCGCCCAGTAAGTCTGCGTCCCTCGCACCTTGTATCCCCGAATTGAGCGCCCTCGTCCTTGATTTTCTTCTTCCTTTTACTTTTTTTCTTTATGCGCAAAGAATCGGTATACTCCTTTCCCTTTCCTCAATCCCCCCTCAGGGGTTGGTGGTGAGGATTGTCCCCTCGGATGGCCACAGGATTCCTCTTTTGTCTGATGCTGCTTTCTTGAGGTGCGCTCCCTTGCAGGTATCCTGCGCTGGGGGATGCTTTCGAGCGCATCTTCTTGTTGGTTTCCTAGGTCCTGCCAGGTCGACCGGGAATTGGATAAGCCGCCTTCTCCTTCGTCATCGTTTTGCCAGATCACGACTCGATGGTAGCCCCTGGGGCCCTTCCAGACATTTTTTTTCTTATTCGCGATCTTGCCGCTTTTTCGAGCGTGAGGGCTGACGGATGGTCCCTCCCCTTTTTTTTTTTCGGGCGCGTCGGCCGTCTCTCCCCCGCCTGTCGAGTTGCGCCGACGGATGCTTGAAGATTTCCGGAAGGCTGTTTTTTATCTACTCTTGTTCATTCGTGGCCTCGGTCGCCCCGGTGTCTCACAGGTTGTCGCGTACTCGTTCTTCTCTTGTCATTGGGGGGGGTGCACTCTGAGAGTTTCTGGGTTTGTTCTTACAGCCGGAAAACAAGTTCCGCTTGACGGTCCGGAACTGAGCAGTGTTCCCTCCCGTCCCGTTTTCGCCGCTACTTTCCCATTTTCGCGCTTGTTTCCCTTTGTCTAAAGAAGAACACTCCGCATTCGCGCTCCCCTTATCATGTTTTTCGATGTCTCGTGCCCACGACATTGTCGGCTTCAAGGATCTGTGTGCGGACCTCCCTTCGGCCGATTTTTTAGGAAACTTCTGTTGCGATTATCCTTGCTCCTTCCCCGGTCTCCGTCCCTTTTTTCCGGCTGACGAACCTCCGAACCTCTCTCGCGGTGTCGCGTCATTTTTTTCAGGCTTGCAGTCCCTTCCAAAAAGCTTTGGGTCACCGAAGTGGTCGCCCTGCGTTTTCCCCTCTCTTTCCCGTGACAAGTGGGGGTGGGGTGAGCCCCCCTCGGGAGTCCTTCTTTCTTTTGCGTGATGCATCCTGGTTCGTTCTCGGAACAGGGTTTGCTATGCTCCTGTTTGGCGTTGACATGAAGCCGTGGCCACGGTATTAGCATCCCTATTGGTAGCTGAGTCGTCTCTTCCATGCCCTCACTTTTCCTTCCATCCTGATGGATCTCAGGTTGTTCCCCCCCGGTTGAAGTCGCCAAGTGATTCTTTTTGCAAGGTCCTTTCTTACCCGGCCAGACAATTGAATCACTGAGTTTTCCGGCCCAAGCGCGATATTGATATCGCTATGTTTCCTCCTTCCTTGTTTGAGATTCAATCTCGCTGTCTTGATTGCCAGCCACGCTGTTCCTTTTTTTCAAAGTTGTTCTGTCTTTACAATGCCCGTCGGGGCTTCCAACCCTTGGGTTGGCTTTTGACCTCTCACCCACCACTAACCCTCGGGAATTTCCTTTTGACGATGAAGATTTTCATTGGCCGTCAGGCTGAACGTCGCCCATTTCTCTTTCCCGTTTGGTTACATCGCTTTCCTCTCTGTTTCCTCCCGAGCTAGTTCTCCTTTTCCTTTTCTTGATGCGTTGAGTTCTCTCCTCTTTGAGACCTTCCCGTCCGAGCGCACGTCGATCGTTGCCCTTTTCGAGCCCCCTCCTGTAGAACTTTTCCCCTTTTAAGAACTCCTTAAGAAGGGGTAGAACCCCCGGGGTCCAGCTTTTGGTCCTTCCCTCTTAGGTCCCTCTATAGCCCATCGTCGAGCTTTGCGTTTTCCGAAACTTTCCTTCGACTGCCTTCCTTATTCCGCGATAAGTTACCTTCCGCCCCCTTTGCCCTGCAGCGACGGTTGAGCACTTTTTCGCTTTCTTCAACTGTTTCCCCCAGTCGTGGCTTTTCCATAGTCCTCGCGTATCGTCGCATGCTCCCCCTCTTTTATGTGATGTTTACCGGGAACCCAGGCTTTTTTAAGGGCCTTTTTTTTCGCCCTCTGCGGCCCAGTTGCGCAGTTTTCCCCGTCCGCCAGAATTAATTGCGCTTATTTCACTTTCCTAACCATGGCCGATGTTTCCGGCGCCTAGGGCCTTCTACCCTGGTACTAGGGTTTAGTGTTAAGTACCCCCAGTTGATCATTCAATTTTTTGCACTTTGGCAGATACTGACCCCAGTCTGTGCCCGCCCCCTGGTTTTCTTGCTGAACGTGAGTCTTTCTGGAATGACGTCCTTGTGTTTACGTAGACTCCGCATGAACGTCTTCGCACCTCCCCCTCGTCCGGCTTTTTTTTTTTTTTCAGATATCCTCCCCCCCGACTTCCTCGCCGGTGATCTCGGGTGATGTTTCCCCCCCCTTCGCCATGCCTATCCGCGACACGAGTTTTTTTCCTCCCTGCCGCTTTCTCTTCTCTGGGGCCGGCGCATGCCGCGCATTCCGCTATCTCTATCCCTCTCTTGACCACTGCGAATTTGCCTCCCCCCTCCGCCGCATATTTCTCCATCATCTCAGCTCGAGTCTTCCTCCGTTTTTTTTTTTGTCTTTTTTTTTTTCCAGCAGTGGCGGGATTGTTCTTTTCCCGATTCGCTGGCTGCTAAAATGCGCATGGTCTCCTTGCTTGATGGAATGCGAGCTGAGCACTTTGGGTTCTCTTTCCCCCCTTACTTTCTCGACCGAATTGTCTCAAGCGGCGAGTCTATTTTCTTCGGTCGTCGTACGACTCCCCTTATGTGCGCTGCCCCCCCCTTACTGCGGCATATTTCGCGGGCTCGATGCGCCTTGCACGTTTTTTTTTCCGAGGGAGGAGCAGTGCGTCAGGTGCCTCTCGCACTATGCGTAGTCCATCCGTCCTTGTTCCGATCATCAGCGCTCTGAACCGTGCTCTGCCCAAAAGTTTTTTAGCGATGAAAGTGGATTTCTTATATTACCTGAAGAATGGATCTGTCTCGGTGTTGCTCCACCCGGTTTTCTATCCGATCCTCTTTTGATCTGTCCCTGTGATTTTCGGTTCCAATTCGCCCTCGAGCGCCTTCTTTTTATGTAGGCAAATGCTGGCCACTAGCACGGTTCCTCCCTTTTTGCGATCCCTCTCTGGCATTTTGGTGAGCGGAATAAAGTTCCCCCCCTTGCTCCCCATGGAGGACCTGCCATCTATTCCATATATGGTTCCCGTTTTCTTTTTGTGCAGGCTCCAAGGTCCCTTTCGCGCCTCCCTTCGGCGGGGCCGATCACTTATTCCTTTCCCCACCTTCGAGGCGCCCATCTCGCCTTTCTCTTGTTAAATTTTCCTCTTTTACCAACGCTTTGCTGTTTCCTTATCAGGATCTGACGAGACGGTGTCTTTTTTTTCCCACAGCTTTTTTTCACAGTTTGTAACCTGCTCCGAGCTTCTCCTGGGCCTTTTCCTTTGGGGCCCCGCCCGCCGGATACCCTCTATAAGTGGTCTTCCCTTCTGGTTTCGTCGCACGCGTCTCAATTCTTAGCGTCTACGCTTTGAATCCCCCCATGACCGGTGTGACCACCCGAATCTCTTTTTCCCGTCGTAGGATGGTATGGAGTTCTTTTGAGCGCCAAAGGGTTCCCGCCTCGCCATCTGGTTCGATGGATCGGTTTGATTTAGTGTTTGCGAGCTCTCCCGCCCTCTTTGCGCTCTTGTAATGTTTGACCGACCACTCTGTCCCTCACTTAGAGGGCGGCTCCCCATCTCGACTTATTGATAGAATATTTCACTCCTCCGTTGTTGTTGTTTGAGTGACGCGTTAGCCAATTATGCCCGCCTCTTTGTGTTGCCTTGTTCTTCCCTGACTTTCAACTTTTTTTTCTAGTCTTCAGTTTATTCTCCCTCGCCAAAAACGAAAACCCTCCACTTCCCATTCGATCCGGTGCCTTTTTTTATTGGCGGTGCCGCCGGTACCCTCGTTTGCACTTGAAAACTTTTCTTATGTACCCCATCCTAGTCTTTTCCCCCCCCTTTCCGGGTTTCTTCGATTGCGTCCGTTTTTTTTTGTATCCCCTGCCCGCCCCCGCTCAGCCTCTCGTATTTTTTCCCATTCCTCCGTCCCCCCCCTCTTCTCCCTGCATCATCCCCGTCCTCAGGTTTCCTCCCATTGGTTTACCCTGTCCCTCGCTCAGGGTGTTAGAGCTGCTCCTTCTTTCGTTGCGATCACTTTTGACAAGTTTCTTGATTGAGGGCTAGGCCTCTTTTCCCCGCTTCTTATGGCCTACGGTTTCTTCGGGCCCGCTCGTGTGCGTCCCTTCGTCCCTTTCGCTGTCCACCTTGAGCACAGCCTCATAGATGTCTTCTCTTTCGTTTTGAGGTCTGTGAGAATGCGGGACATTTTGAGTTTGTTGATGGGCTTGACAACCGGCTCGACCTTGGGGCATCTTTTCTATTGACTCCCTTCCGGCTCTTTTTTTCAAGGTCCCCCTTCCCCCAGCATCTTCGTCGTCGCCCCAGCAGCCCCAGTGACTTCTTCCCTTTTTCTATCGGCCTCCCTACATTTTTCTTCCTCTCGTTTGCGGATTTTCGAGCGCACCATTTTCGCCCCGTTGCTCGTCGAGCCTTGAGTTCGGGGGTCCCCATCCCTTCCGTCGGCTCCCTTTTTTTTCCGTTTTTCTGTCTCGGTTGCCGACCGCCTCCTTGCGCGCGCCTGTCCTTCCCCGGCCTGAATCTGCCCTTTTTAAGTTGTTTAGCGTCTTCAGTTTATCCCCCTTTCCCCCTTCCCACTCTTAGACTACGCGCATCCTCCCCGCCTTGGCCCGGCCCTTTTTCTCGAACCGTGTTGTTTCAGAGCCTGCTAACTCCTGTGGTTTTTTTGTCCTCCAAACCACATTCAGGTTTGTTTCCTTCGGGCCGGGCTTGCTTTTACTGTTTCTATGCCACCGTTTTTATCACCTGCGCCTTTTCCGCCTCCCCCCGCGTCATAGGCCGCGCATTTCCGGCCTCCCCTTATGCCTTTTCCCTCCGAGGCATCTCCTTTTTTGGTTTCCTCAGCGTCTTTTTTTACTTTTTGCTGACGGGATTGAGTTTCCCCCCTGCTTGCGTTGCGGCCAGTCGCTGCGCGTAACATCGCTTTAATCGATTAGTAGCTTCCTCCCGGGTCTGGCTTGCTCTTCTCCCCCTGTTTAAGAGCAGGTCGACTGACCTGATCAGCGCGCGCCCTCAAGTTGTCGTCCGGGCCCAGTTTTCCCCCCCGATATCGGCCTCTCAGATCTGTTCCTTACAAGACCCAGGGCTTCAGGATGCTCGCTGTTTCGATCCACTTAGTTTTTTCCGCCGGGATCTTCGCTGAGGGTAGCTTCCGCGCTGAATTTGAGCTTTCATGCCTCGGTTTTTCGCATTCCAGCGCTTTTTCAAGAGCCTTTCCTTTTTTTTCTCTCTTCCCCAAACCGTGGAATTTGTCTTCTGCGTTGAGGATTCCCTGCCCCGCCCGTCTTTTTTTCCCCGGCTTTTTTCCAACGGTGTGTCCTCTCCGAACAGGATCCGTCGTGGCTCTGCCCCTTGAGACAGTAATTTTCCCTCAGATCCGGCGCCCTGTGTTTGTGTTCCGCAAGACTTTATGTACGGGACGTACCCATTCCAACTGTGGGATCTCAGCCGTGGCGTCATCCTTCGGAGAATGCCTGTGCGCGCTTTACGTTAACCCCCATAATGACGCATGTGCCGACATTCCTGCGAATCTATTCTCCCCCTGTCGATTTTCTCCCTTCTCCCACGATTTCTCGCTGCAGCAAGCGGCGTGCTCTTTGTCCCGCCGGCTCCGATTATTGATTGAGAGATCTCGCTCGCCCTTTCCTTTCTGAATGTCCCTTGGTCAGTGCAGCGAATAGCCCACCTCTCATTCGCGGCTGCGGCCGCTTGATTTTTTTAGTTCTTGCATGCTGCCCAGGGCCCTTTTTCGTAAAGCTTGCGATTTGGACAAAGTGCTTTATGCGGGGGTACTCTCTTTCCCTATTCGCACCCCTTTGTTTATCGTTTTTCTGGTTGTCGATGCGGTTAAGCAGACAAGACTTCTCTGCCGCCGCTCCTCGAATCGACCGGATTTACCATAGCGAGCTACGCGGCGAGGAACTGATAGTCATATTAGAATGTCCCGAGGAGTCCTTGCTGAGACAAACTTTTTTGCAAAACCCCAACTTCATAGCAAATCCTTTTATGATGTATCTTTTGTTTCCTTTTTTGGGCACTGAGTTTTTTTCACCTGTATGAGTTTCGACCCGGGTGGCACTTTCGCGCCCTTGCAAACAAGGATGCCTCACTTCGATTTATAGATTTCTCTTCAATAATAAGTCGAGCTCCTTCTATAAGGATGACGCCTCTGAGTTTCTGTCCCCCGTTCTGTCTTCGCCCTGACCCCGTGCCCTTGTACGTCACCCATGTTTCGAATACGTTGACCAAAAACCGAGAACCACCCCCTCTTAATCTCATGGCTTTGCGTTTGTAAGATTTTCGGGCTCTCTTCACTCTCCGGTACCATCGCCCCCTGATTTCATCCTTTTCCGCTCTCATTCCTCCCCTTCTTCTTGCTTTTAGCTGCTTTGCGCCTGTCAGGTTTGTCTCCGCCGGTGAAAGAACCTTTATTCTCTTCGTGAGCTCCTGCTTGCTTACGCGCTTCCCCCCACCTCAGGGATATGCACCCTTTGTCCCCCTTTTTCAGCAGCGCCTGGCGCTTTTTTTATTGACCACTTGCTGGTGACCCACCCGCTTGAGGTACCTGCCCGAGACTGCTCGCCCCGCCCTAGTCGCCTCCGTTGTTTTTGCTCTGTAGTCGCCGGACAAGTGATTCTTCCGATGAAATCCTTTTTGCTGAGGATCTGTCTCTTTTTTTTTTTCGAGATAGACGCCGCTGAGGGCTCGACCCCTCTTATACTCTTCAGATGGAAGTGTCCGTTTTTTCCGGTCATGCTATCGCCTTCCTGTCCCTTTCGTCTCTACCTGGACCTTTGCGATGGTCCAGTGAGTACTCGTTGGTCCTGCCCCTAAATGGCGTCATCCTTGCGCAGTTTTCCTTCCCTCCCCCAGCACTTACTTTCCGTCGCCCCGAAAGGCCGAACTCTTTCCTCTTTTTGCCCATGGTCCGCCCCTGGCCTTCCTTCTCGGGGCTGACTCTTTGAGCGCCCCCCAAAAAAGTTGGCTTCCTCCGGTAATGTACACTCTCCCCCACTTTTCCGGTGTTTCGTGTCTCGGCGCTGGAATTTTTACTGAGAAAGACGTTCATTTTAAGACTTCCCCTTTAGGACAGCATTCGTAAGCCCGAATAATCCCTTCTTTAACTGACCTGGCTGGGCCTGATCGCCCGATCCCTTCTCTCCCGGGTTTTATTGGTATGCCCTCCCATGCCGTTTTTACTTTGAAACCGATCAGGCAGCACAATTCGACGCTCAGAGATCCAAACATTCGTTGCTCTGCCCCCCGTTATGCCGGGCCTGCCCCGCGCCCCCCAGTGAAGAAGCTCTTCTCAGCCATTCCCCTCTTTTGTCCGCAATTCGTTTTCCCCAGTCCGGGCGAATGGCCTCCCCCCCCCCTTCTCAGGCTGCGTGCCCTCTCGTGCTCTTTCCTCCTTGGTTTTTTTTTTTTCGAGAGATACCTGGAGCGTCTTGTCCCAGGCCGCCTTTTCTGACGTTTTTGTTTGATTTTGTGGCCGTGCCCGATGGACCCGATTGCAGGGAGAAAGTGGTTATTGCTCGTTTTTTTTTTTTCCTGGTGAACCTTTTCAAGTTCTTGTTTTTGACGGTAAGGACAGACCCGTGCAGAGTTAGGCACCTACTCACATTATTTTTGTATTTTTACGCTCTTGTAGACGTTTTTTTTCAGGCTCTGGTCCCCCCAATCCCTTTCTTTTTCCACTTGGATGCCTAATGGCCCTTCCACCGCGATCGGAGGTGATGATCGCGATAGCCCACTTGCGGCCTATCAATGAATTCCGCTCTCTTGCTTTCTTGATGGCGTTTTTCCTTCGAACCTTTGTCGGCGTCAACAGGCTTCGTAGTCCTCATTCCGCCGAGACCCCGCGAGCTTCTTCCCAACCGTAAGATGATTTTTTTCCCCTGTATCGTATGTCCTCGACTGGCTCGACTTATCCCTTGTGCCTTTTGTTTCGGAACGCGCCGGACTTCTCTTCGGTCGGTAAGGCTCTTAGTCGACCCCTCCCGATCGCATTCTTGTTGTTTTTCTCGCCCACTTTTGCACTCCTTTTTCCCCCGGGTGGACTTGCGCACCTTTTTTTCCTCCAGTCGGAATATTTGATAACGCCACCCTTCTCTGATGTGCGGTCGAGCCGAAGAGACCCATTTTCCGCCACGCCCCTGACCAGTTCAAGGACCACTGAGGCTTTATGTTCTACTGGCATCACGCTAATGTTGATTTCACTGATCCCATAATACTTATCCTTGACCACTTGCTCTTACTCAGCCCCTTTGAGCTTTTGAGGTCTCGCGAAGCCATTCGCGCTCGGCCCATGGCTTTAGCTTTAATCCTTAATTGTCGTGTCAGCCCCCCCCCTCTCAGATCGACAGCGGAGTTTCTTTGGACAGTCATGATATGACCGAGCATCTGTGTTCGCACCCCCTGGGTTTTTGTCCCTCAAGTTGGTCTCACCACTGCGGCGTTCCCTGTAAGGTTAGGTTTTCTTTCTGGATTTCAGCCCTGTGTTTACTCTCCTAGCTCCGTTCTTCTCGATGGGTTCGGTCTGCTGGAGACCCGCTTTTTTTTTTCTCCTTTTCGACCCGGGAGTTTTGACCCCTCTTGATTCCCAGCCATGTCTTGGAAGTCTAAGATATCATCGTTCTCCTTCCTCTTTTCAAAGCACACCTCCTATTTTATTGCCGCGTTTTTTACTTGTTTTTTGCCTTCGTCTCTCCCTTCCTTTGCCCGTAGTTAGAAATGTCACTCATGGCCCTTGCCTAACCAGCTGGTCTACCTTATCGTTCGGCCTCGCGTCCTTTTGACTCCCCCCCTCATATTTGGTGGGTTCTGAGATAGCACTTCTTCTTCTTCTGTCGCACTTACGTCTGGCTGATTATGTACGGAGCCTTCCTCCTTGGTGAGACCGCACTATTCGTGTTTCTCCGACTCCGGACACACCAACCACGACCCGAATCATACCAGTTCTTTTCCCTTGGTCCTGGTTTCCCCCATTTTTGGAGCATATGTCTTTTACTTCACCATCGCATTGGTATCCTTTTTTTTCATGGGCCCTCCGGGTGATCTCTACGTCGCGGCTTCTCCTGGCTTGTCTCCGAAGGGGACCTCAACCCCTGGAGTCGGCATCCCGCTCTTCTTTACTTTCTTTATCCCCTCAGTTCTACTTCCCTTTCAATTTTTTACTTCGGCTGCAAGTTTCCTGACCACTGCGGTGGACCCCCTCTTTTTTGCGCTTTTTCCTGTTTCCAGTTCCCTAATTTGCTCTCCGAGTGTTTCTTCTCTCCCTGTAAGGATCGAAGATAACTAGGCGCCTCCATTGCGCACTTTTCCCCTTTATCCCAATTTTCGCGTCATTTTTTATAATTATGCAGTGATAACAATGTCTTGTCTTCCTTCTTCCAATAGAAGATCCCCCCCGATGTCTCCGCTATTGCAGGTCGTTTTCCGCCTTCCTTCCGCTTTGATTTTCTGTGTCCCGGTCACCCCCTCCTATCCTAATGGGGCCTTCCTTCGACTACTTTTTCCGTCGCTTCCCAAGTTGAGACGTCTTCCCCGTCAGCCTTACTTTTGACCCCCTTTGTCACTTTCCCCCTAAAAGGATGTCCCTTCTCAGAGGTATCCACATCGACGGTCCTACATGTTCCCTCGCCTCTCTTTGCGTCGTTCGAGTTTCACGTTTCTCCCCTTTTAAATCGAGTAATTCTTACACCGACTCTCAAGCAGTTGAGTTCCCGGGGTCCTTCTCATTCCCGTGTTTCGCCGCGAATTCCTCGCTGATCGCGCCATCTTCCCCCTCTCCCTCCGCAACCTTGCCGAGCCCCCTCCCCCGATAATCCATAGAGATCTGCAGGGCTCTTCCGGCAATTGTTCCAGAAACTGAATCTGCTCTGTGATCTCTTTTTCAAGGGAAAGATATTGAACCTTCCAAGCCTGGCCCCTCTCCTTTGCAGAAACGCCACTCGCCTCTTTTCTCCACCACTACAGAGTCGATGGTCCAGGCTCTGTCCCCTTTTTCCGGCCTTTCATGAAGGAAACCAAGATTCCCTCCCCCTTTTCAACAGAACTGAATTCCCCCAAGTCAGTTCCCTATTGACGTTGCCGCACGGACTCCCCTAATGGCCTGTACTTCCCTGCTCCGTTCTCTTCCTTCATACGTTGTTTTGAGTCTCGAGAGTTCCATTCGCGTCTGTGGCCAGGCATTGCCGCCTTGCGGGTGTAGGAAGATGATAGTACTCCCCGATCGTGTTTTGGCTTCATAGAAGGTGATCAATGTCCTTGAATTTTTTTCGCAGTTCAATGGGGGCGCCGGGGGCAGTTAGGCAATAAGGTGCCAGAGCATGCCCCCTCGCCCGTACTTTTTTTTGGCCTAGTTTCGAGTACTCCTTCTCATCTCTTTGAAAGATCCATGATGCTTCAGGGAGCCCTCATTGGCCCTTCCCACCTAGTAGACACAGGAGTTCTGATATCCGCTTTTCCTCCTCCCCCTCCTCCATTTGCCTTTTTTCCTCTCCTGAGGGCAGTTGAGGCAGGTTCTCGGCTCTTCGCGCCCGTAACCGTCTTTCTGAGCATTGACAGGCGAGACGCCGAATTTGAGCCTCACCAAACCGGTCCCTTCGCATGTCGTGGATAGGATTTTCCCAAGCCCTTTGTCATTGGCCGGTTTCCCCTTTTTTCCTTAGAACTCTTCGGCCCCGGAGCCTTTCTCCTTTCTAGGGCCCCTTTTTCTTACCGTTCGTGCCTCTTTTTGAAGCACTCGCTATCATTTTGGGGGGGGTGTATGGTTCCCTACCATTGAAGTAATTCTACTTGGCAGGAATCCCCCCTTTATCTAGTTAGGCGTCCTTTCTACCGGCCCGTCCCCCTTCGTAGTCAGTGGAGCCTCCCTTTTTTTGAAGAATGAGTCTGTGCCGCCTTTGGCTGACTCGGTTCATCCACAGACATGGTCTTTCATCTGTCCCAGATTTTGATCCCGTTGACCGTGCTGCCCGAGCTTCGGGGATTTATCCAGTTAAGCATTTCGATCCCTTCCTGGTAATCCGTATTTCTCCCTACGAGCCATCTAAATCTCTGACTCTTCTGCTCTCCTGTATTTTTTACCCGAGCCTCTTTTGCGCTACCCCCCTGCGGTTGGCTTTTGCGTAACCTTACCCTGGCGGCTATTTGAAACACTGGTTGAAACAAGTGATTATCCTGCTGTTTGGGGACGCCGGACTCCCATTCGGATTTAAGAGCGTTTCTGTCCTCTCCTTTTCTTTCCTCTTCGTTTAGACAATTTCGACGTACCTTTGAAACGTTTGAGTTTTCGCTCGGGGCCAGCATTCTCGCGGAAATGGTATAGAATCGGAGATGTACCGCGGTTTCTGACTGACCAAATTTTTCCCATCTACTTCCCCCTCCCCCCCTCCCTGTAGTTTGTTTTTTGTTTGAGGACGTTGCGCCCCGTGCCGCGGTCGTCGCCCCGTTGAGTTAATGGGTTTTGACCCTGAACAAGCTTCAAGACCCTTCCTCTGGGCGGCATAGTTTTTGAATTTCTTTCTTCTTTCCCTATGTTGAGAGTCTAGAAGTCTGATCTGCCGCCCTCTAAGTGTGGACCCGCTTTTTTATGTAGGTAGAAATGACCGTTCCCTTTTCGACGACCCTCCATTCCGTAGCGATGGCCACCCCCCCCCCCTCCCCCCTCTAAAACGACCAGGACCCTCATTTTTTGTACCATTTGTGACCTGGAATCTTTTTGTTTTTCCCCCAAAAACCCCCTGACCTTTTCAATTTCTTTATGCTGTCCTCCCGAGCTGTCACCTCTTTTCATGGATCCCCGATTTCGCTTCTGGACTGGTTCTTTCCCATTCAGCGGTCCCGACAGGCGATTATTCTTTTCTTGTCATACCTTTTCTCATAAGAATGCCTACTCGTCCCCCCCCTGCCGGTATCCACTTTTGTCCCCATGTCCGCCTCTTTTGGTCAGTGTTATTACCCCCTGCGTTGACCCCTCTTTTTGCGCGTTTTTTTTTGCAGAGACGGGTCAGAAAGCTCCTAGCAAGCCCCGCGAGATTGCCCTTGTTCTTCAGTCTCTTCATCCCGTTATCAGACGAGAAACATGAAATCCCGGCGGGCGATGTCGCTGATTAGTCCTACTTTCTTAGGGCCCCTCCTTTCCCCCTTTAGACTACAGGTCTCGTCATCTTTCATACAAATTTGCGTAATTCTATAACATCGCTCCCCTCATCGATGATAGCTTCGGGTAGTCGTCGTGCTCCTCCTGTGGCCTTTACACTATTGCCTGGTCCCTTTGCCTCCCGTGTAATTCGCCGAACTTCGGCGGATCCCGTTTTACTCCGGTGTATGCCATTCGGAACGCCCCCCACCAGAATGCTCCCTCCGCGGGTTCTGACAGAGCCTTTTTACGTGTCCGACCCGGGCATATGGTAGCTATCCTAGCTCCACCCCCCTTGAGAAACTGCTTTTTTCTTCCATTCCAAGGTACACGATGTTCCCCCCTTCCCTGACGCATTCCGTTTTGGAGCAGATTGATATTCTCGATTGCGTTTCGTCCTCGACCCGCCGGAGTTGACGCGCGCGTCGGCCTATCTCACTTTCACTCCCACTGTCGCCACCGTTGAGTCTTCCCCCCCTCCTATGGATGCTTCGCCGGCGGCCATTCTCTGAAGACGCTATTCTTTTCCCTCCCTCCTTTCTTGTGTAGGTGCAAGCCTCTTCTCCCGAATCGTGATCTTTGGCACCTTGCGCACTTCGCACGCTCAGTTATAAAAATTCCCGGTGATGGCCTTTTTCTTTCACCTTTCTTGCCGCTTTCCGGCGCCACCCAGTTTGAAGCATGCCTATCTTTTTTTTCCCCCCCCTGCCTCTCCCTGTTCACCTGCAGCCAGCTCAGCATTACTCCCGTCTGCATCATCATGGCCCAGC
>Ga0179593_1274251_pt1 | contig 15298 bp, 17 predicted proteins | sample CZODoug2_1_08_16_FD_185931 | JGI IMG/M metagenome (GOLD analysis project Ga0179593, IMG submission 185931) | Vadose zone soil fungal communities from Angelo Coast Range Reserve, California, USA - CZODoug2_1_08_16fungal (PacBio error correction) | ecosystem: Environmental > Terrestrial > Soil >... | reverse complement strand
ATGTCAGCCTCTCTTTTCCCCCTTCTCCTCTCCCTCCCCCAGATGGCTTTCCTTCTTTATGCAAGGTATCGTGTTTTCTTTCCACGTCCTTATGCTACGGAGGGATCAACTTGCCCCCGTCCCGATTCACAATGTTTCCCTCCCGATTTTGCTGGAATGCAGGGCCTGAGACAGGCGGCCTCGATGTTTATGCCTCCTTTCATAGAGGCGAATAGTAGTTGAGTAGTTTTGCCCTGTATTCCCATCCTTTTGATGAGAAGGAAGGTGCAACCCACTTGTTCCCCTATCCCGTCTCTATCGCAGAGATCTTCGCGGTTTTTCCGTTACCTTCTCTTGTACATTCAGCTTTTCCCGCCTCCCCCCCCCACCTCCCCCCCCCCCAAGATCATCCGTGCCTCCCTCCCGTTTTTTGGCCGATGTGAACGCCGGTTCCCCCCCCGACAGTGTCGGAAGCCAAGTAGGGAGGCACTCATTCAATCTAAAGATTTAAGACTTGTTTTCTCTTCAGGAGTCTACGTCAACGGCTTACCTCTCCCTTTTTTCGGCCGTTTTCTCCACACCTCGTTCCCTCTCACTTGTTTCCCTCTCGTCACGTCACTTTCGCTCAGGTAATCAGCTTATCCTCTCTTTCCGTATTTAGTTAGATGATTGCTCTGATTCCTCTTTTCCTTTTTGTGACACAGAAACCTTGCGATTCTTAATTGTCCCTTTTCCCCTCAGACCCATACTCTGACCCCTCTCCCGATGTCCTCCACCCACCCTACAGCCCCTTTTCATTGTATTTTGCGCCAGAATTCTTGTTGACGATTCCCTTTATTTTCCCCCTCTTGCGGTCGATCCAAGCCTTCTCCCCCTCCGCGTACGGGTTTCTACATAGTTTGCACTTCCCTCTCCCATCATATCTCACGTATCAAGTGATTACTGTGTTGACTTTTTCCTGAAACCTTGTTAGTTTTTTTTTTAAAACCCCCCTCCGTCATTGTGGCTCCAATTGATAGAGCTTCTAGTTGCGAAGCTTCCAACCTATGTTGCGTTTTCCCGTTGACCCCCTCGGACCTTGTCTCATCTGTCTAAGCTCCCCCCCATCGTTTCTCCCTCCCTGTTCGTCCGCACCCTGACTTCTCTTTTACGAGCAGCCCTTTATCTTCCTTTCCTTGATAAAAATGGATATGCTGTGAATTAGTGCATCCGTATTCGAAGATGGTCTCGATTTGACGGCTGTGGTCCAACGACTCTGCATGCGGGCGCGCCTTTCGCCATTTCTTCTATTCCCCTTTTCCCCAAATTGTTGAAGCGTCTCTTCCTTCTGAAGAAACAGGTGATCGAAATGGTCCTTGTTGCCTCGCTCGGCACCTCCCCTGCTGCCCCCATCCCTTTGATCCTCGCGGGAAGAACCTTTGCTCCTTCATCTTGTATGTTTCATACTTTGTTTTTAGGTCCTCTCCTAGCGAAGTCCCTTCGCGCTGCTTTTCTGCAATTAATTTTAGCTCTGGATATTTGCTGATGGATGGCCTGACCACAATTTTAGGACGCTTCTCCCCCCCCCTCCTCTTCTAATTTCTTCCCAAGATGACCGTTCCCCGCAGTTTTGTTCCCTCCCATAGGAAATCCCCCTTGCGGTTACTGCCAGCTGCTTCTTTTTCTTCTGTTGGTCCCGCATTTCCCTTCTTCGATAGGAACGGACCATTCTCCCTCCCCTCCTTCCCTTCCTCCGCCTTCCATTCCATCAAATTTTTCCTCCCCGTCCATCTTCCTCCTTTGCGAACGAGTTGCCCGATCTCCCCCTTGTTTGTCCGAGTCGAGATCTTGTTTCCTCTTCTAACGTCTCTGCGCACCTTAGTTTCTGACCTCTTTTTCGTCCCCAATTAACGTCTGTTCTACGCCACCCCTTGCTTGTAATACAACAAGGCTTCATGGTGTGCCAAAGCTGCCTGCTGAGGAGGCAGCTTTGTCTTTTTTCTTGGGCCCCCCCCCACCTTTCCCTATCACGGAGGGAATCCTTTCTGAACCCCCCCTATCACTCATTTTTCTAAATAGGCTTCTTTTTCATCGTAGTTTACAAAGCTCCGCCACTTTAGGAACCGATTCTGCGCGTATGTTGACCTTATGTAGTTCCGAATTTCCTCCCCGCGTTGGCGAGGCGCCTTTTCCCGCCTATAGGAAAGTCGTCTGCCTCTTTTCACTGCCCAGTATTCGTTATTTTCCTAATGGAAGGTGATGGTTTTCCGGCAAAGTCCCTTTTTAGGTCTTGTGTCACCTTTCCCTCATTCCCAGGAACTGCGCTAGGAGAACTTGCCTTGACTATTTTTCCCGGAACCCTTTCATTCCTGAGCGAACCCTCTTCGGTGTCCGGCAAGGAAAGGTCTCAACGGAACTTTTCCAACCCCTCCCTTTTTTTACAGTACCCACCGAACTTTTGAGGGTCCCCTTGGTTTTTTACTCCCCAGTTCCTGTCACTCATGTTATCTTCTGTCGACCCTACGCTTTGTTTTCAGGTTAAATACCTTAAGTAACCCTTACCTTTCCCCCATGTGCAGAACCAAATTCCTAAGAAAGGTTGTCACTGAATTTTTCCACCGTTTGTCGTGCCAAGCCGGTCTGAGAGGACTCAGTCAGTGACTGTGATTGCCCCCACACTACCCCCCCCCCCCCCCCCCCCATGTTCGTGGTCACTTTTGATAGCCTTTTTCTTCTGTCAACTACAACGCTAACTGACAACCCTGAAGAAGCTACTCCCCTCCGGTTCCGCAGCGCCGCAAAGGACATTTTGGCCTTTTTTGCCTCAAGATAATCTCTCCCCAGATTTTCCCCTTTCACTCCATGTCTTGCCCTATCAAGAGGCCTCCCCGAGGTGTGTTGACCGCTTCCTGCGATCCTTTTCTTGATCGTGATACGCCTTCTTACTGCGCCTGTCTGAAAGGGGAAAGTAGGGTTAAGGCGTCACACTAGGAGCGTCATCCCCCAGTACCCCTTCATGGCTCTGACAATAACTCCCCTCTGATCGCGTTTGCTCCGTCATCTCGAAGTTCTTATCTTCTTTCTTCTTTGGTTTTGCAGTTTCCTTCGTCTTTCCCCTTTTGTCTGTTTTTCTTTTTTTTTTTTCTCTCCACTACAGACTCGTTTCTTGCACTCGTTTTATAGTCGCGTCCATTGCAGATTTGTGGGTCTACGTCCTTCCCCTAGCTGCCCTCCGGCCTTCCCTTTTTCCTTTTCCCCTGTTCCTGCTTCTAAATGGGAAGGTTTCCACCTGCATTGAGGTAATCGAGCGGTTCACATGAAGGCCTCCCACTGCTTGTGCCACTTACCTCTTTGCGCGAACGGTAGTACCAGTCCCCTCCTTTTTTGACTGAGAAACGCTATCAGCGTTTTCCCCCCCCTCCAGCTTTTTTGCATCAGAAGAGTGTTAGATGAGTGCGTTTCATCCCCCCCCCCACGGTCGTTTCTAAGTGATCCACATCAGCGTTTAGGTTACGTCGTCCCTGCTCAGCCGCTTCCCGAAGCCCCCTTACCAGCTTCATCGTCGCTATCCACTACACCTTTTTGCCTTTCTCCGCTGTTTTACTCTTGTTTTTACATCAGCTTCGCCATTTTTTCCCCCCGGACCTTCACCCAAGTACTTCGTAGCTTCCTTCGCTTATGCTTCAGGTGAGAGCTCAGGATTCGACTAAAATTTTGGCTGACTTGAGATCCCTCCCCCCTTACGTTCCATCTTCTCTCTCCGTTTTTTCTCTCGCTTGTGTTTTACGATCCAACTCCGTCATTCTAAGATTATTCTCTTCATCCTCCCCCGTAGCATTTTCTCGCTTTCCCCTCTTTTTGACTTGTGTTTGACGAGTTGGGTCGTTTTGCCCAAATTTGCCTGTCTTCCCCCGCCCAAGCGTTCCTCATTTTCAGTCGTGCCCTCGAGGGGATATCCCCTGCTCCTTCTTTCTTTATTGGTGTTTCTGGCTACCGTCCCACTTTCCTACGTCCGGCAAGCTCGTGGTTTTTTTTTCTGCTAACTGTCGAGAATCCCGATCGCTATTTTTGCGTTATTCGCACCGCCTTATTTTCTTCTAACTCTGTATTATGCGGTTCTTAGCGTTTTCTCTTCCCCCCCCCTGAGTGGGTTCCTGTTACCTGCCTTTTCCCCGGGTCGCAATAGGTGTCCCAAGTTGTTTTCGGCTTTCGGTGGAGCAGATTAGCTTACTTGCTTTCTTTTCACCATTCCCATCCGTCCTCGAACCCTTTTTAAATCCTTTGTGCTCGTTTCTTTCTTTTTTTTTCTTTTTCCACGCAAATCCCCAAGGCCAGATCCCGGCCCCTTGACCGTGCGGCGGGGTCCGGACCCGAGGAGTTTAGTTCTCCCGGACCCCTGGCACCCACCCGCCACAGTCCTTTTTTCGACGACCTTCCGCACTTCCGCCCCTGAAGAAAGACGAGAGGTACACTGCCCGCTCTCCCTCGTTCCAACGATGTTTGCCACCCGCTTTTTTATTATGCTGTTCAGATGCTCCTCGTTTTTTATCCCCCTGGAAAATTCTCCGGTGTTCCATTGGAGTCTCACGATCAGCTCCCAGTCGTGGTCCGCCTTTTCCCACCCCCTCGATCCCTTATTAGAGGAAGCGGATATTTCCCCCCCTTTTTGTCGTGCCCGTATTTTAGTGGAGGTCCTTCGATGATCTTGAGGTTTCCCCAAAAAGAGTGGTCCTTTGGTCCGTTGCAGAGTTTCTTAGTAGATTTTGATGTCAGTTATGGGTAGTATTGTTCGGGGACTCTACACCCCCCCGTCCCCCCCCCGGATCAGTCTTGGTGACACTTTTCCCGGTTTCATCACATGATTTGCCTTCTTTCTTTCCTCCCGCAGTCTCTGGTTAGTTTCACAGTGTTGCCCCCTATCCAAGTGATAAACCCCCCTGCTCTCCCCCTTGCTCCCTGTTGCCTTACCCATTTTTTGCAAATGACAACCCCTCGTCTCACCTAAATCGTGTCTCTAACCCGGTATACTTTTTTTGCTCCCCCCCTCCCCGAGTAAAGTAGGTGCTCGTGTTCCCTCTCAATGTTTGGGTATACATTATTCCATTCCCGATGAACAGAGGGTCTCTCGCTTTGAAGGTCCTTAGTCCATTTCTGCTTTCCCCCTTTCAACTTGCCGACGAGGATCTTAGCTCCACCTTTTTTTTTGAAACGCCGTCTTCCGGGGGTGCCCACTGGAAGCGCTCCTGACCACGCCTTTCACCTTACATATTTGCCCTCCTCTCCCCCGGGGCGATGACGCCACTCTTGCAGCGCCTTCTCTAGCCAGCCGTAGAAAGAATACCCTTCCCTTGCGAAGAGGAAGGAATCGTTTACCCTCGGGCATTTTGCGTCTCCTCCTTGCGATCACTTCGGGGAACTACTATTCTCTTTTTATTATGGAAGTCTCCATATTTTTTGTTTTTTCTTCATTGATGCCTGTTTGATGGCTTTTTGTTTTCGAGCCCTATGTGGGGGGATGCCTCCGTGCCGTCATTCTGCCCGAAGCACGTGCCCACAAGCTGACCTGATCCCTCTCGCCCTGCGCGGCACGCTTAACCAGGCGCAGCGTTTTATTCTTCAAAACTGTTTGAGCAATCCCCTCTGGGAATTGAGACCGAGGTACTCCCTTCGGCGCACACTATCTTCGTGCAGACTCACCTTGGCTTCCCTCACCTTTTTAGTCATTGCCTTTCATTTAGCCCTGTAGTTTCTCGGAAGGGATTTTACCCTTATCCGTGATGGCCTTTACTTTAGGCGTCGGCTTTCAGCTTCTTGTTTACGTCGATCCCTTTTTTTCGTGTTTTAGCCAGAAGGCATCTTTTGCACTAACTCAGCCAAACCGCCCGTCCCCCTGTCGATAGAGCGAAGTTACCTCGGTGGTCAGTTTTTTGCGATGCTTTCAGATTTAGATGCTCTCTTCCCACGGTAAACGGTTGGTTAATGACTGTCCCCAATTTTTCCGGACTACATTCATCCATCCGCTCTGAAGGTCCCCTGATTATTCCAAGTCTTCTATTTTTCCGTTTCCTGAGCTCAATTTTCCCTAGCCACCCCCCTCCACCCAAAACGTTTATTCCCGTGAAATTTTCGTTTACCAGGGAGTGTAGTAATTATGATCGAAAGGATTTTTTTGAATGGCGGCCTCGTGTAGTCAGGTCACCAATCCTTCCTTACCTCACTTGATTCAGGTCGTCCATTTCGACTATGACCCCCCCGGTTGCCCGCGTTAGCTTTGATGTGGTTATAGACCTACGTCTTCTCTTTGCGTCCAACCGCCTTCTCTACCCTTTCCCCCTTTGCCCATATGTGATCCCTTTCTGAATGTATTTTAATTAAGTCCCTTCCCTCGTCCATCCTTGCCACCTACGCTCTTCTTGCTAGTCACCAAATCGCTCTTTATTTTCAAAACATTTTTCCCCTTCTGGAGCAAGTTTCTCTTAATGAAATTCAGCGTGTCAAACTGGAATAACGCAGTCCCCATTGTTTTCCTGCTTCTCCTCTCCTCAGCAAATTGCAGAGGTCTTCTGCACTTTCTTTCCAACGTTTTCGATATCATTTTCCAGTTCCCTTTTTATTGATATATGAGTCACTCGCGTATCGTCTTCTTTGCCGCACTTCCTTTGAGCCTTCTATTGGAATTCAAACACGGCCTTTTGAGCGGCCCTCGGGAATGTACGAGAAAACGCTGGTGACCCATATTGCCCCAATCAGTTGTTTCGACAATACACCACACCATCAATTGATCCCCCCCCCCTCTGGGTGTACCTTTTTTGGATGAGGACTCGTTTGATCGTCGATTTGTATTGCCACTGCCCTCGACTTTGGAGGCATGTGTGCAAGTCGGTCTTTTCAAGGCGGTTCAGTTGCCCGGCCCTCCACTCCCCTCCGTTACGTAACGATACCGACTCTTTCTGCTTCTTTTTTTCCGTCCCCATGTTGAGTTAAGGGGAATTGGGAGGGAATTTTCACAGCCCCCCCCTTTTGATTGCCTTTTTGGATTTGATCGCCGTTTTTTCCACGCTGTCGCTATGCCGTTTATTCCTTCCCCGCTGCCCGCTACCAGTGGTTCCAGTCTTTTTGCTCTCTGAAGGACTTGGGCTCTCCCTACTTTTTCACTTTCCCTCCCACTTTCGGGAAAAGGCGACCGTTTTCTTCCCCTCTTCTTGGTTTGATTGGCTTTGTGTCCACCCCCTCATTCGGTCCACTCGAGTTCTTGCCGCTGGTACGGTCCGCCCGCGACTGCGTCGCGCTCCTTGCGCAGAGTGTCTGCTGCGTGTTTTAGCAGCTTGCATTCTCCCAAATAATGTTGAATTACCTCCCACCTACCAACTACCGGTTCCCTGATGATTATTCCCCCCTGCTTTCCTCGCCTTACTCCGTGCTCCCTCCGCTCCTTCTTCGTCCCCCTGCAATCGTCCGAGGCCTGTGTTCCTTTTCCCCTCGTATCCTTACTATGACGTGTGCATCCAACAATGTTTTTCTCTAGCAGTGCAGCCATCTGGTGCTTGTGACCGTTTCCCACTCCTTTCTTTTTACCCTCTCTTCTTCCCTGTTTTTGAGAGATAGTCAGCCGCTGCTTTCACTTCGCGAGTAAGCAACCAGATGGTTTGCTATTCTTGGATTTCCCGGCCATTTCACTTTTTTACCTCTAGTATGCTACGATTTTGATTTTTTTCCGCCACTTTTCTAGACGCTTTGAGAGAGCTGTTCCGACGTCTGTCTTTTATCCTCGACTTTCTTTTATCCTCCCGTTCCTTTTTGGCGCATAGCATGTCTTGTCTTTTGTTCAGTATTCCTTGTGGGATGCGACGAAAGTAGTCTTTTCCGTATTTTTTGATGCGCCGCGCTTTGCTCCGTCTTTTCTGTCGCCGTAACCGCGGTTGCGGCTGTGCTATTCGATTGTCACTGAAGCTGGTCACAATCCTCCCCACCATAAAACCCCATCATTTGTGCCCGTTCCCTTTGCCGCTTGTCTACTTTCCGCTTTCCCTTTAAGTGTCTGGAAGACTTTTCAGGAGTCAGCAAGCTCCAGCTTTACTGGCATGTCGTCGTTCCCGGTTCCTCACTTTCTCCTCTCTCCTCGTTTCCGGAGATGAAATCAACATTTTCCATCCGACTTCTCTTCCGCACGATGCAATGGTTTCTTCCCTCCGCCCAATCGCTTTATCTCTTCGTTTCGTTTAGCGTTGCTTCGGCCGTTCTGCCACCCCCGCATTGGCACCCTTCCCTCCGCTCTCTCGCCTTAAGTGGAAAATCAGGACCCACTCGACAGAGCGATTCCCAACCTGAAAAGAAAAGGGGATCTGGTGTGTTTGCTGCGACCCTTTTCTTTTCTTTGTCTGGACCCCCTCGTTCTAGTCTTTCCGCCCCCTTGCGCTCTGTCCTGTTTTTGATCTTTCTAAGGGCACCCCCCTCGCGTTTTTTTGGCGTCCCCTCTTCCCTCTCTCCAGTTTTTCCCTGTTTTTGAGCAACCCCTCAGTTACCCACTTTGTTACTTTACTTGAACCTGCGGCGATGCTAACTTTTTTACCGTTTTTTCCCCCCCCTGTCACACCCCAATGTTTAAGTGCCGCTATCGAGCATTGCTTTAGCGGGAGCCTCCCCGGTCAATTTGTGAAGCTGCGTTTTCTCCTGTTCCCACGCGGCCCTTTTCTTCCCATTTTTTTTCACCAGCTTCCCCAAGGTGAGCCTTTTTTTCTTTGAGCAGGATGTGGTTAGGCCCTTACTCTTAAGTTGCATGTGATTCCCACATGCACCCGCCGGGCCTCGGATATTTGGACTATTTTATTCATCAAGGAAGTTTTTCGCTTTTTTTTTGCTGTTTGCCATTGATTTTGGTAGCTGGCGCCCCGGTTTTTTCTACTTCTGGCAACCACTTTTGAAGTAGTTTATTTTTCCATCTTTCCCTCTTTATGTACCGAACCTATTTGGATTGACTCGTTTTACCGTTCCATTCCATCCTGTGGGTTTTTTTTTTTTTCTTATTGGTGCGGCCGTTAAAACGTCCCAAGTTTGGAAAGATTTTCATGTCTTTTTGTTTCTTTAGTTGCATTCTTTGCTGTCCTTGTATCGCGTGTAATCTTCCGTCCCGCCTGCGTGTTTGATGAAGGGATGCCTTGCCCTTTACGTCCGCCACAAAATTCCTTTTCCATCGTCCCAGCTGTAATTTCCCCTTTCGACGCGTCAACTGATCCACCTATTAAAGTTCCTAGATACCTCTGACCGGAACAGGGGTCTTTTGGTCCTTTTCTTTTTAGATATGTTGCTCTTTTCGTTTCCTACCTGACGCCATCTCTCAAAAATTTGGAAGAAGACCCCTTCATGCACCCCATCGAACTCAATTGAATCCCTTCGAGCTCATTTCGGTCAAATTCCGACGTGGTGCTATATGAAGGGAGATGCAATGGATTTTCTTGTCGACTTCTTCTCCTTCGAAAGGCATATTGTCGCCCACTTCCCTCCTACGTGTTTTCGTCCCATTCTTTCTCTGAGGAAGACAAAGGGGCTTTTCCCTTCTACAAACCATTGAAAGGCAGATCATGGTACCAGCATTCGTTCTTTTTTTGAGCCCATGTTTCTTATTTGGGGCCGTTCAGTTCCTCATACAAGGAGTGCAATCCTGTCCCCCTTCCAAAAGCCACCTTCTCCTTTTTTTCTCCTGCGACCTATAGGTTCTCAATGTTTCATCTTTTCCCCTTTTCTGTGCTCTTTCACCGTCTGTTACCCCCTGCTGCCATTCAAGGCGTCTCCTTTCCTTTTTTCGGCGAAGGTTTCCTCCACCCCTTCTTTTTAGTTTCTGTGTTCTTGAGTGGCCTGTTCCAGTGAAGCGTGTCCTTTCGTTTTTTAGTTAGTAGGCGCATTGTTTCCGCTGCGCTTGCAAAGGTTTGTTCCATGGTTGAACTTCCCCACCGGCACGTTTCCAGAAAGGTCACTGCTTTCTTTCCCTGAAGGTCCTTCCTCAGAGTGTCACCGGAACATTCGTTAGAACTCTCGGTTTCATCTTGTCATGAGGAATCAATGTCCCCGTCATTTGCCCACCCTCGGTTTTCAAATTACCTCCCCTTATGTTCTTTTCAGGGGTGCCTTAGTTTTCCTTTGCCTACCTCTTTCTGTTCTCAAAGTAGATTTTTTGCCCCTCCCGGTTTTCATTTGTCCCATTCAGGTACTTACCTCCCCCCTTTCACCGCCCGATACCTGTTGGACACCGTTAGCCGTTACCCACCCTGTTGTGACCGGCCGCCCTCGGCTTAACTGAGAGGTCCGACTTTTGGCCTTATTTGCAATTGGGGGAAGGGAAACGATTTAGCCCTTCCCCTTTTACGATAGGTCAGGTCTATCCCCGCACATCCTACCATGTCCACACTTACATGCCCCGCAGAATATCTTTCGCGTTCCAGTTTCCCCAGTGAAAGTTTCTTGGACGCGTTTTGAATAGATCATTCCGCCACGTGTTGACATCAAAGACCTACGTCCCCTTCAGGTGCCGAAGATAATCACTTGCGTTCCTGCGATTCCTGTTTTATTGAGTTTCTTTTTTTGTTTAGTCTCGGAGAATATAATTGGGGAATGCGCCCCTCGGCTAAGGGGCTTCGTACCAGCCCCCTATTATGTATTGAGTCGTTAACCCAGAGAACACTTACCTCCTTTTTTCAGTCCCCTTTTCCTTGCCAACTTTTTCTGCGCGGTTTGCTGTTGAACTTCTTTCTCTTTCTTCCGTTCGTTCGTATTAGGCGTCCCCCCGTTTTCTGTTTTTTTTGGCCTGGGTCCTTTCCTGAAACTCCTTTCCCCTTTTCCGTTTTTTTTTCGAGTTGGCCGGGTTCCGTTTGCTATTTTGTCGCATCATATTCGCGCCCTCCCTTCACGCAACCCCCCCCCGACTCTTCCGTTCCTCTTCAATGGGGAAGGTTTTTTCAGCATTCCGCTGGTCACCTTCGAGTTCCCACCCCGCTCCGACACTCTTTTAGTGTGCCAATGCCGTTTCTCGCCCTTTATGCGCTTTCAACCTGCACACTGGATTACGGCGAACCCTCTTCCGAGCCTCATCCATTCGGGTCTTCAGCTCAGGCTTCTTGGGTTAGTTATTTTTCCATTACTCCTGGATCCGATTCTCCCCCTTTTGCCAATAACTCTTGCCAACGGTCTTCTTTCCTTTCCGTCTTCCCTGTAAGTCCCGCCGTTGCTCGTTTTGAAATCCCACGACTCCTTGCTCGTATTCACCGATTTCCGTTTGCTTTCCGTGCGAAAGGCCCCTGGCTGATAGAACCTCTTTCCCTACCCATGACGTCTTCACACGTCTCTTTTTTTTTCCGGGTCGGCGATTGATCCGGTTAGTTGCAGGAGCTCGAGACCATCTTTACTTTTCCGGGCTTATCGTAAATCGGGCTTTTACCTCTCTATATTTTCCTAGTGTGGGGTTTCGAGTAGATTTTACCTTTTTACGTTTATCTAACCTCTTCCTTGATCCGCTTTATCGAGATAATGATCCGTATCGCCTTCGTTTAACGCCTCACGATCGTAGACGGGTTGGACAGCGTATGGGGTCTCCCATTTTCGACTTTTCTGCCCCGCTCTCCTTTTTCCTGCTGCCTAAGTTTTTCGGCCCCCTGTTTCTTTTAGTACGATCGATCGTCTTAAGCTGTTGTCGGCTTTCTCTACATCGTATCCGTCCCTTCCTTCGTAAGGATATTTGTGCTATTTGGACATCGACCCTACGAGTTTTTTTACTTGAACAACTCACTTCAATCTACCCCAGCACTTCTCACTTATTCTCCTCCACTATGTTTAGTGCCCGGATATTTCTCTCCCCCCCCCTTTAGTGTTACGGTTGTACGAGACCGAACGGCGGATCTCCCCGGTCAGGGCACCAGAGAGTGTTCGGCGTGGTGTTTTCCATTATGCTTACCTTTAATGTTGGAGTTGCAACTTCAAATGGACCGCGTTCCCCCCATGACCTCGTGTTTCTCGTTTTGCCGGAGGGAGTAAGCTTATTGCGTTAGTCCCCCAACCCCTCACTTTCTGCCTATGCCGGGTGCGTTGGTAGGACCCCTTCTGAGGTTTCTTGTTCTTGCCCTTTTTTTGACTTTCACCCCACGCAACAGCCCCTTTTCGGAAGAAGATTGCCATCAATGCCGCCCGGAAAGCATCTTCCTCTGACACGCGCACCACGCTCTTTACTATTTTTCAAGATGCCCACAAAGTTTCCGTCATGCCTTTTATTTTTCCTTTTGTCGTGCTTGTGTTTCCATTCCTGTGCCCTTGATCGGGTGGCTAAGTCAAGTTCCGTTTCTGGGCTTTTAGTAGTCCACGATCCGTCTCCGATCTTTCCTTCCCTCCTGCAACCCTCCCTATCTTACCCTGCGTTTAGAATAGGTCTTTGTCAGCTTTGATTTGTTGGGTACGCTCTTCTTTCCTGACTGCCACACCGCGCGTCCCACCTGTTTCCGGGATGTTTTCGTTTTTTTTTGTCCTTTTTTTTTTTTTTTTTTTGGACGTAGACTGCGGGTGATGTCCGCGTCATTAGGGTAGCTTGTGCGGGGACCTCTCACCCGTACCCAGGCCTGTATTGGCAACTCATTTTGCACCCAATAACCAATGCTTGGCCCCTTTTCGTCGTCTCAGGTAAGCCCTTGCGGTCGTAACGTTGTGGATTCAACTATTTTAACGGTACCTTTCTTTTTTAGGTGTCGGTACGGATACCCTTTTTTACGCAAACCCCTTTGCGTCGTTGTTCGTACAAGACCTCTTTTATCGTTCTATAAAATGGTATACCCGTCACTACTCCCGGGGTACTGGAATTTGGCCCTGAGTGTGTCACTTTGACGTGTCTCCTTTCTCCAGGACATGCGAGCTTGTCGCGCTTATGATTTTCGTCACCCATTTTTTCACTGGTTTCGTCTCTCTTCCGCTGCCCGGGCTGTTTTTTTTCAGGCCCTGGGTGTTTCTTGCACCCACTTGTCCCGCCCTCCACGGCGAACGCAACACCCAACTGTTTTAAATTCCGCACTCCCTTTTTTGCCGAGTTCATGCAGCGACTTTACTATCCTGCACTTGCTGCCGTCGACACGACTACCTGTTAGGAAACTCCGCGCTTTTCATGTTAAGGATAAGCGTTTCCACCTTACTCCTCTTTAAGAGTTTCCTCGCACAGGGGGATTTGAAGAGCAACGTCAGGTAAGCCCGCGCTGATAGGTCGCCACCCTGATGCTTCTTTGTTTTTTTTTTCCCTGAACAATTTGCATCGTGATTTTCCCATTTCCGACAGGCCTTTTTCCAATTTCTCGCTTTTTTGCGTTGGCACGGACCCAGGTAGAGCCGTGCTTTTGTGATTCCTAACGTTTTTTAGTAACCCGGTAATTGAGAACACACTCTTTGATCTTACGTAGGCGCAACTCCGGTCTTTCCAGGGAGTGAACCGGTGCTTTCGACCATCCCTCGTGATTTCTTGCACGGGTCGTTCCCCCGATACGTCAGAAGCCTGGCCACTCTTTTAAGTGATGTCCTCCCCTTGGAGTCCTCATTCCGGCTTATTTTCTTCTGGCTTTTTAATTCGTCCTCCTACTATTCTTCACTGCGGGAAAAGCAGAGAGCCACCTACGGCTTTTTTTTCTTGAGGATTTTTTTCAGTCGTTTGCGAGATATTCGCACTCTTTTAAGATGCTTCTTTTTTCGTGACCCTTTCTTTTTACGTAAACGTTGTTCGCTCTACCCCTTTCTGGAACCTCCCATCGAGTTTTTTTCCTGATTTGCACGTCCGCGATAGCGAATTGACTGTGAGACTTTTCATAATCCCCCCCCTTATTTGGCAATTGAATTGCCCCGTTCCCAGCTTTTTCCCTTTTCTTCCCCTGCTGATCAACGTTTTTTTCTGGCGTTGCGTGCCGTATTCCGGTAACCATTCCTTTGATACCCCCCCTACCCTTTCTTGCCGGGTCATTTTTCAGCTTTTTCAAAATTTTTCCCATCGTTTAGTTTATGTTTTCCATAGTGGCGCCAGGCGCTCCCCCCGTGTCTTTCCGGTCGCCACCGCTGATATTTTGATGACTTTTTCTATTTCCCCTGAAACGCCTGCGTTTTCCTTTTCGTGCATTTCCCCCTTCGATATAAGCTGCTCTCCCCCCCCCACTCTTAGTCTTCCCATTTTATACCCCCTTGATTTGCACCGCTGTGAGCTTAGTAAGATGACCTTTAAAAGATTGTTGGTCCCCCTGATGTTCCCTCTTCACCATCTTTTTCCGCTTTCGCCCTCTCTCTAGCACTTTCTTGCCTTCTCTCGTATTTTGTTGCCTTTAAACCCGGAGCTTGGTCCAAGTACCCGCACCCCCTTTTTTACTTGCTCTTATGTTTTTTCTTGCTCGCGTCGCTTCTTGCCCCGGCGCGCTTTTTTTCTCTGGCTATTTCCCCCTCGCTCCACCCGGACCCCCTTGAGGACAAAGATTATTTCTTGGTCTCGCCCCCCGCGGTACTTCACACCAATCATTCGGGTCTCCCCCAACACAATGAAATGGATCCTCTGGTTATGTCGGTGTTGTGGCTTGTCCATTGGACTATTTACTCGTGTCTGCTTTGCCCCACGAACACCCTTGGAAATTGCAGCTCTCGGTTTTGATTTTTTTTGCAAAGTCCGGTTTTTTGTTCACAAATCGGCTCATTCCCTCCCCCTTAAACTAGAGGACGTTGCATAGGCCAGTAATTTCCCTTTTTACCTTGGGGCGTCAGTTGCATCGGGGATTGTCTTTACCTCTGTTCCAAACCGCGGATTGTTTCCCGTGTGGAGGCATCTCAAGACCCTATTTCTTCGTAGCAGTATTCTGCTTAGCTAATTCTGTTTAAAGCTGGAGCTTTTTGATGCCTCCTTTTTTCCTACTTTCCGACACTTTCTTTGCCCCCCCTTTCTTAGGCGGAAAACCCTGCGGTTTGTCTATTTGTTTTGATGTTGAGGATTGTGACTGTTCCCGACCTTGCCTTCCGCGCGTACGCTCTTCCTATCACGGCCCTGCGATCCCGGCGCTCTGTGTTCCTTTCCCCCTTCTTTTGTGTTTTGGAAAGCTTCGTCTCGCATCCCAACCGCTTTTTCATTTTCCTCCCCCCACTCCCTTTCTTTAACCCGATTTACTCGGAGGCCCCTTTCGGTTTTCCGCTGTTTTCGTCCGCCGCTGCAGCCAGCTCTTTTAGAAACAAAGTGACGATCTGAGGCCACTGATTGTTCCCCCGAGGTCCTTTCGTGGCCCTACACACGTTTAACCCTGGCCTCCCGTATACTCGCCTCATTGGTTGGCTTGTCTGCTTTTTTTGAATCCCCCAA
>Ga0179593_1704206_pt1 | contig 15299 bp, 14 predicted proteins | sample CZODoug2_1_08_16_FD_185931 | JGI IMG/M metagenome (GOLD analysis project Ga0179593, IMG submission 185931) | Vadose zone soil fungal communities from Angelo Coast Range Reserve, California, USA - CZODoug2_1_08_16fungal (PacBio error correction) | ecosystem: Environmental > Terrestrial > Soil >... | reverse complement strand
CCCCCCCCCCGGAAACCTTCTCTCAAGCCGTCCCGTCCTCACAACACTATCCTTGGGTCCCCCTTTATTGCGTGGCCATCTTCTACAACTAAATACCGGTCGACCGCTGTTCGATTTTGTGGTACTTCCTTTTAGGATCAAATTTCGTTCAAGACTTTCTCCCGAGACTCCCTGAGATTCCACCACCCTTCCTTCCAACCTCTTTAATAGCGCCCTTTCGAATGCGCATAAGGTAGGAACATCCCATCCTCCTCGCGTCTTTCCCCGGCTTGTCCCCACACTGACAACTTCGATCTCGATTGGTACTTACCCCTCCTTTCCCTGATGGCCACCGTCCCGAGCACGCGCGCCACTGTCTCCTCTTGCCTCGCGAAAACGACCCTGAAGAACGGGCCCTTTTTTCTTCAGTCGCCTCATCCTCTCTTCCTGTTCGTGCGTTCCCATCGTTGCTTTATGCAACTGTGCAATTCGCAGCCTCGTGGAAGCGGCCCTCTGTGAAATGTCTTCTCTCTTTCTCTTAGAGGTCTCGTCCTCCACCCGCTGTGATTCCCCTTGAAGGTAGTCCCCCTCCTCCCTTTCAAAGCCGGTCTAGACAGTTCTGCCCCACTTAGTAATTATGTTCCTTTTTGGAGCTCGTTCAATTTGTCCCTTTCTTAATTCTGTCGTCACGAGTTTCTGCTCGACAGGTCGTGTTCTCCCGGCGCAAGCCTTTTCAAGTTTCCGTCCGAGTTAGGCCTCCCCCCTTCCTTTCCACTGGATGAAGGCCCCTTTTCCAGGCCTTCAATTCCTTCACCGAGGCGCATTAGAATCACCTTTCCTTCCACCGTACAAAAGGTTCTTTTCCTGATGCGCTACTGTGAGAACTGACCAACGGCTGCCAGCGGTTGCCAGACGTTACTGGTACTTGTCTGACCAACAGCGTCCCCCGACCCCCCTTGTCCTTCCGTCGACCACCCTGTTTTGTAACGCGTCAGGCAGGTGCCCGGGGTGGATCAGGCTCCTTGAAGTGTAGCCCCCCCCCTCGCACACTTTTTACCAGTAGCTCTTCTGGGGCAGTCCTCGAGCGGTCCTCCCCCTTTATGAATGTCTTTCCCCACTCTTCTTCCCTTTTACAAAGTCTCTCCTCTAAGTTCCAGCGACGATTCTCCCTTCGGCTACAGAAAAGTTCTTGCCCCCCCCCGCTGCAGGCCAACTTCCAGTGGCCGCTTCGACCCTGCTGACAACGGAAGAGCAGAAGTTTTTTAGGTTCTAGTTTTTCTTTTCAAACAAGCACCGCCCTTCTTCTGCCCTGGCACGAGAGCCCTCCTTTCACAAACCTAGGAGGTCTTTTTTTTCTCCCAGATGCCGCTCGCCCAGGACGACGCGCGCCAAAGCTCTATAAGCACGGCTGCTGAATAGCGGCACCCCCCTCCCCGCGAAAAAAATAGATGTGCTCCCCTGCCCCCCGGCCGGAAGCCTCTTTTCCTGGGTAGACGGATGCGATCTATCTTTTCTTGTTGTTTGTACGCTCTTTTCGCATCGCTCGTATTCCTCTCTTAATGCGCCTCTGCCCCCTTTTTTCATTGTGAGCACATCTAGTGGTGCTTTTCTTTTTTTTGCCTGCTATTCCTCAAGAAGGGATTGTACTCTACCCCCTACCCCCCTTTTCACCCCCCCCCCCCTCACCTCCAAACCACTGTAAACGCGATATACTTCGAGGATCTCCTTCCTCTCTACTCGAACCCACTATTTTTTTTTTTTCGCTCTTCCTTTTTTTTCCTTCGTGCCAGGCGCAAGATGTCCCTTTCTTTTTTTCATGTAACCTTCCCCTCCAGCCTGCTGGTCCTCTTTTTTTCTTGGGGTTATTCCCTTTCTCTGATTTGTCTACTCCTTTCCAAAAGACTCGTTTTTTAAATAGTGAGGGCCTGTTACTTTCGAGCAAGACTTAGCCTCTTATTTTCATCCTGTTGCCTCGAACTCCGATGGGGAGGAGGACTTTCTGACCATTTCATAAGGTGACTCTAACGCTCCAGTCTCTGATTCCCAGAATGTTTTTTTTTCCCTCTCCTTTGGAGATTTTTCATTGTATGCCGATCAAACTCCCTTGAAGGTGATATTTTACTTCTGTCGTTCAGGACGTTTTTTCGATTTTCCGGTTGATGAGGCGATCGCGGTATTCGCCTTCGGACCGGCATGTTGCGGATAGACGTCTGTTCGGTTCGAATGCCTTCTTTTAGAGAACCCCGTCTCTTTGATCAGGCCTTTTTACTCCTTCAGTTTCCTCAACAAGGAGAATCGGTGAATTCCCGTACCTTGCCTGGCAGACATTTGACTTATCCCTTTTTCAATAAGGGTCCCCGACCGCTGCGCTGTATCGTTTTCTCTACCATGCTGCTTAGCCCCTGTTTTCCCTACCTTAGAGATAAAGGCGGTTTCTCTGTTCCTTCGTCGTAGTCCCTGTTCAAACCTATGACCCCTTGCTCTTTCCATGGCGCCTCAGTACTAGTTTGCTTCCTTATTGGCCTGTCCCGTTTTCTTCGTCCTCCCTTCCTCGCTTTCGATTGGGAACTTTTTGTGGAGTGGGCGATCTCCCTTTTCCTATTCTCCGTTACGAACCCCTTTTCTTTTCTGCACTAGACGCCCTCTCGGGGAATTGCGACTCCTCTTTTGAAATGAAAGCAACGATGGTCCCCTTCACCTTAAGAACCCCTCTTTATCATCATACTTCGCCCCAGTTTGACAAACCCGCCTACGCAGGTGTTAGCGACTTTTCGAAACCTTCTGTGCTCGGTGCTGAGACTTTTTCCCCCTTAATAGCAGTAGTTTCCCTCTATCGGAGTCAATTGTTTTTTTCCCCCCCTGGCCGCTGCTGCCGCGAGATACTTCCTTGGTGTTAGAAGGAGAGCATTCCTCATCTCGGATGTCAGATCTTGGGGACGCGTGTCTTCGTTTTGGTCGCTCCTTTCTCCTCGCGGAGTTTTCCTGGTTCTCGCCGAGCAGTTGATTCCTTTCTTGCCGGCCCCTCAAGGTCCTGGCCACTTCCCCTTTCTTCAAACCACTTCAGTTGTTGTAGGCCAACTGGAATTGAACGGCTTGTGAGCCAGGCAACGCTTTTACTCGCCTTACCCCCAGCTTTTTTCTTCTCCAGTCCATTTTTTTTTAATCGTTTGCCGTCTTCGCGTTTGAGAACCTTTTTCCAAGTGCATAACAAAACTCCCTTTCCAACAGAGCGCGTCGTTCCTACCCCGCCTAATGCCGACCTTTTTATTCCCATCGTATTTCCAACTTGTGCCACCTTTTCATTTTCTCTCTTTCCCGATTCGGTTCCTCGGCATCCTGCCCCCCTTCAAAAAATGACCTATTCTTCTCCCCTTCCCTCGAGTTTAAAACCCTCTTTCCCTTGCTTTTCGTCTTCCTTTCTTCCCCCCCCCCTCATTGCGCGGCTCATCCCATATCCACGGCGTCCCGAGTGCAGGAAAATAATATTCTCGTCCTATCCCGCCTTGGTTATTCATTTTTCGCTGTCCTTCCCCCCTCTCGTTCAGCCTGATTTCCCCCATGGCGTCCCATCACCATGCCCTTGCTGAATGCCGTCCCCTTCGGGATAAAGGGGGCAAGACGACTTCACCCTTTACCCAGCAAAGTAATTCTCCCTTAAAGGTATTTCTTTAGTTCCCGGTTCTAGCTTTTATGTCCCGGTCCGCTTTCGGCGCGGCTTCCCCTCTGGTAGGGTCCCAAACACCCTTTCTTAGTCCTGGATATCGTTTTTCTTTTCTTGACACTTCATGGGGACTCCTTCTAGTCCCTGTACGTACAAGTGTTACATGGAGAACCTTTTCCCTCAACCACTTCGCTGTGGGTTTCCCCCCCCCTGATGAATCAGTCTACGTCCTTCTTCTTTGCCCCCCCCTTTTTTTTTTTTTGATTTTAAGTTTCGTTCCGGATTCATCATGGTGGTGTGTGCCGAGCCCCCAACTTCTTATCCCTCTGTCCAACGAGTATAACTAGAGAGTTCCAATGAAGTTCCCCTTTCCCCTTTTTTTCACCTCATATCCAATAATTTTTTTTTCAGCCTTTTTTTCTTTTCCTCTGCCAAAGATCTCCCCATCCCCCTTTTAAGGTGCCTTTCGACTATTCCTTTATTCCTCCGCGAATGGCCTTTTTTTCTCTTCTTCAAGTCCGGCTTGCCCCCTTTCTGCTTGCCGGCATTAACGAAGACTTTCCTTTCTGGTGATTGGCGACCCGGTTTATCTTCAGTGATGCGCTTTTTTCCTTTTACAGCGGTACTTCCCACTAACCACTCTTCTTTCTTTATTTCATGCACATCGGTGGTGCACTGCCTTTCCCTTTGATGAGGGTCTTAAAGGCAATCCGCACAGTTCTCCCAGGGAGCTCAGAACAAAACTCGATTGAGGCTGAACAAAGGGCGATGCTACGTCCTGTATAAACACTATCGGACTCCTTCTTGGGACACTTTTACCATTGCTGGGCCCTCTTTCCCCCCTTGACGTCCGCGCTCGTGTTTTCTTGAAAACGCTTTCCTCAAAAGAATAAGCGTCAATCTTTACTAGGTTGCCCACCTCCTCTTTTCCGCTATGCTTAACTCCCCATTTCCGAGGCAAAAGCGTTGGCCTCCTCCATAAAACTAAGACGTGGACCTTTTTCCCATAAGAATGGATTGTTTCCCTCTCCCTTAATTTGCCCGGGGTCGATGTCTGTTGATAGGATCTCCAAGAACCTCAACTTTTTTCCGAGCAGAAAGGTATTCTCAGCCTAACCACAAATCCCCCCCTCGTTGAATCATAGCGGCCCTCCTTCCTCATGGATCGTCGTAAAACTTAAAGGCTTTCAGAAGGCGAGAGGGTCCCCCCCCCTTCTTCTGACAAAATAGGAAGATCTCCTTTTTTCCTTTAGACCTTGCCGACAACGTGGGAAGCCCCCTGCGGGTAATAGATCTGGGTTCCTTCCTGACAACGATTAGGTTACGGTCATTTTAGCAGCAGGTATAATAACCCCTCCTTTCTTTTAGGTTCGAATCATGTGTCATTTTTCACGCTTTTTTTTTCCTTTTTCGCCCCTTCCGAGCGCAGCGGTGTTATTTTCTGTCTTTCTCCAGGTTAGTCTACAATTTTTCGCAGGGAGGACGAGGGCTCCTCCCAACTTTTTTTGTCAAGGCGAAATGCCCCCTCCGCTACCCTCCTTCCGTCCAACTTTTTCTCCCTGCGCGAAACTGTAATTCTGCGACCATTTCCATGCTAGTTGGATTTCCTTTTGGGACAAATGTGTCCATACTTTGCACGAGCTTTTCCTTCTTGCGACATTTTCTTGTTCCCCCTCCCCAATTCCCCCGCCCCCCTCCAAAGGTCCCACAGGCGCATTCTCCCTGATCCTTACTTCTTATGGAAAGGCGCAGATTTTTTCTTTCCCCCTTGCCTGTCAAGCGTCTTCCTTTTCCCCCCCTTAGGCCCCTCCCCTTCCTTCCGGATTATGTTGTTCCCCTCTGCTCTTCTCGATGCGTTCCGCAGCCCCTCCCAGCAAAGCTCTTCCCTCGCGCGCCCCTACGTTAATGGTCTTACGATCTCCTGCCTTTCCACTGCCGGAAGCTTCATTTTTTCAAACCACTGGAGCTTCCCTCTCCGCCCCTTACAACGTTTGTTGAATGCTCCCCATAGCAATTTCCCCCCCAAGCGAGGCGCCTCGTTACAGGAGAGCGGTAGGTTTCCTAATGTCGCCAACGTCAAGCCTTCCCCTTCTTCGCGCCCCATTTTTCCAATGAGGCCGCATATCTTTTTTTTATAAAGGGGCGTTTCCCCTCACGATGCCGGCAACCCTTTGTGCACCGTGGCCGAGTATACCACTTTCCCTCCCTTTCCAAAAGGCCTTCAACCTTTCCCCCCTCTTTTTTCAGTTACACCCCCCCCCAAGCACCCCCTCGCGAAGTACCCTTCTTCGAAAAAACACCTTAGTTTTTCCTCTCGTTCAGTCCGAGCGACACAGCTAGAGCCTCTCCCATTTTACTTTCGCCCAATCTGCAGCACTGTTTCGCACGAAAGGCCTCGCCCCCCAATAGATGGCCTAACAATGCCCCTTCTTTCCTTCTGCGCAGGTCTTTTCTTAGACGAGCTATCCCCCCCCCCCTATTTTTCATCCTACGTGTTGCTGTTGATTGATCTATCGTGGGCCCTTCCTGTGAAAAGGCGTTTTTCCCCTCCCCCTTTCCCTGGATGGTTTCCCGTGCTCTCCTTTTCTTTTTCATTTCCGTTCTTTCCGATTGGATCTCTTGGCGCGATCTCGTTTCCCCGCTCGCAGCGAATACGTTTTCTCCCCTTACCCTCCTAGGTTTTTTCTGGCCTCCCTTATTGCTCTTAAGATGGCTTGTGCTTGGTTTCCAAACTCCCCCCATCCTCCTTCTCCCAGAGGAGTACCTTATGATAGTCCTTCTTCTTCAAGATTGGTCGGTGAAAGCACATCTCCTTTTTTGTGGCGATATTTCTTCCTCCCGCCCCTTTTCTCTGCTCCCCTCTCATCCCTTCGATCCTGTGCTCAGAAGACGTAGCCCTCTTTTCTTTTCGGTTGGAGATCCCTACCGCTCGCCTTTCCATTCTTTTCACCCGCTTTTTACGTCGCCTTTGACGAGTTTTTCTGGTCGGCCTCTTCCACTCTCCAATGAAGGTTGTACATGTTTCTCTTTCTTCATCCGGGGCCCCCCTCTTGTACTTGATTCTGTTTTCGGAGGTCTTTCGAAATCCAGTCGGCCGTTTTCTTTGAAGAGAGGATAGAAGTTCTTTCTATGCGTCATCTCCCTACATCTCCAGTCTTTTCTTGCAGTTTAAGTTCGTTTTCCTTTGCATGTAAGAGAATCTTTCTTTTCCGGGACGACCCTTTTTCCTTTTAAATAGGGAGGAAGTGCGTGAGGTCCGGCCACTGAAAGGGCGTGATTAGAATTTCTCCCGGACCCTCTCTAAATTTTTATGAGAGCTATCCACTTCGACAAAAGTTCCCTCTTCTTTTTAGAGAGAGAACACGAATTCCAAGAGAGAAGAAGAAGTACTTTCCGATTAGGAAAAGTTTACGCCCTGTCCAGTATGGATGGATCTCCCAACCGCGCTTTAGATTGGAAGGGCCGTGTCGAGAGCCCTATCTGCGACCTTCTTCCTCGACGAACCTGTCTCTGGCCTCCCTCCCCTTGCGAACTTTTTTTTTTTAATGCTTTTTTCGGAACTTACATGCCTTCACGTCCCTCCCCGTTCAGCAGGCGCTGACTCTTCTCTCCTCATATTTCCTCTTCAGACAGGACCCCCACCCCTTGCTTGTTCGCTTTCCCGCGAGCCTCGTTTCTCGTTTTCCGAGAAACGGGGCTAAGGAATTCCTTTTTTCCCATTCCCCCCCAAATAGTCTTTTTCTGCAGACTTTCCTCCTTTTTTTCCTACGGTGAGCTGTAGGTGGTCGGTTCTAAAGGATTTCTTCCCTCTCTCGGCAAAGATTGGGGAAGTAGAGTAGTCGCTCTACTTCTGCTCTTCCTTGTCCGTCTATCTTCTCCGATTCCTTAGAGATCCCCGAGGTCGATTCCCTTTCCAAATTAAATGGAGGGCTTCCCACCCATTCTTTGTTTCCCTGAGTGTTCTTTTTGGCTCCCTTCCAACGCTTTTCCTCCTTCTTTCCGGAAAGTCCCTTCTTTTTTCTAGAACTCCCTTTTTGGGGTGATCCTTTTGACGTCCCGTGTCGTTTCCCCCCCCCCGTCTGAAAGCTTCCCCAAAAGACGCCTCCCACCGCGAGTAGTCAGATTCCTTCCAAGGCCCTCCCTTTTTCCGTAGGAGTTCCCCGGTGCCCCTTGTCTTTTTCACCTCTACCTGCCCTCTTCCAGAAATTTGGAGGAAAAAAACTGACCTTTCTTTCTCCCTCACACTCGGTTTTGGTTTCCCCCCTCTTTGTTTCTGTGGTTCTTTCCTCAAAGATTGCGGGTCCCAGCAAAATTATAACGGCGCCTTTTTTCCCCTCTTTTCCTAAATAAAGTCTTGAAGGTTATGCCTTTAGTTCTAGACCGATGTTTTTGCTAATCACCGTATTTTACTTTCCCCTAAAGAGGACCATCTCCCCCCCCCCCTCCCCTCCAGTAATCTTTTCACAGAGCGAAACCCCATACTTCCGAGAAACGCATATCAATCTCCTCCCTCCCTAAAAGGGATTTCTCCGTCCGGTTGATGGATTCGATCTTTCCAGGCCGCTTTACGGCGGCTATTACCAATTCGCTCTTCCGGAGGACCAACCTCGGACTGCTTCGTCCTGTTCTCCCTGGAACCACCCCCTCTCTGGGGACTATATAGTTTCTCCTTTTTTACACGTGTTAACATGGAGAAAATCTCTTCTCTTCCCTGTGGTTGGCAGCGCCCCCCTTTTTGAAACTGAGGAACATGTCTTTTCTTCCTTTGTTGGTGTTGGATTTTCCAGGGTCCAGGCCGTAGCTTCCCTTTCATCCGCACACCACCTCCTCAGCTTGACACGGATATTTGTACCCTCCCTTCCTTCCCAGCAAATCTTTTGTCAAGCTTTTCTTTGGTTCACCGCCCATAGCATTGTGTTTTTTTTTTCTTCCAGCTCCCTTCTTTCGGAACCTCGTCCAACTCCTCCCCGCGCCTTAAGGGCGTGTAGACGAACCCTTCCACCTTTCCAGTAAGCCGGCCGGCCTTTTTCACCAGTCCGGAATGCCCCCTTTATGGGGTTTCCTTTCAGTGAATTTAAGTCCAGTTTCGTTCCTTTTTATGGGCGACATGGTCCCCCGGTTCTGTGGCGCTGGCAGGGTCTAGTTCCCTCTCCGAACCCCCCCGAATTTATTTCATGACCTTCGCCGTTCAATTGGGAGTTTGGCGCACTCCCCCCTTTCCCTTCTCCCCTAGACTCCCCAATATTTTGGAGTTGTGACCTTTCCCCCTTGCGAATAACCTGTCTTTTTTTCAAAAGGCGATGCTCCCTTCTCTTTGAAGATCTATTTAGGACTTGTGGGTGAACCGTTGTTACTCCAATTTTTTTTATTCTTGTCCGACGCGCTAGTTGTCTCTCTTTTTCTCCCAAGAGATTAAGACGGTTCTCAACCCTGCAAGGGATAACATCGTTGCCCCCCCCCCCACAAGCGGCTGATTTCCTATACTTGCCTTCTAAGTCGTTGGCTTTTTTCCAGTCGGCCACTCAGCAGTTGGCCGTCCCCCCCGAATGGCCCATTGAAATGTGCAAGGCCCTGGCTTTTTCTCCAAGTCTGCCCAGCCTTTCCCACCTTTCTTCTCAAAGCTCGGACTCTTTTCCCCACGCCACTGAATGGCTTCTTCCCCCTTCGAGCCCCACGAGGAAGTCCCAAATCTTTCTGATTTTAGTCCCATTTCTTAGCCTCCCTTTTAGAACTAATAATCTGATAGCAGGCATCTTTTTGGCAACACTTATCCGATCGCATCCGCGATCTGGCATTTTCTCAGCACTTTTTGCTTCTCCCTCTCGCGGTGGAACAACGATTCTTTTTTTTCTTTGACGACCCTCCCTTCGAGTAGGAGGATATTCGATCTTCTCTCTTCTATCCCCCCCCCCCCTTTCCGTCTGAACCCCCCCCCTTTCCAGAGAAGCGGAGGAGAGAGGGTTTCTTTCCTCTCAGAAAGGTTCTAGGCTCGCCGGTCTTACTCTTTCCTCCCATTGTTGATTACTTTTCACTCGCGGCTTTTCCGAATGGACCGTCCATCCTTATAAGCAAGTTGGCGAGACTTCCTCCCAGCTGGAATCTTTTTCATATGTGGGAACCGGTTTTCTTTTGTTACTTTTCGGGCAAGAGTCCCTCCCCCCTCCCTCTTTTTTTTTCTGTTCGCCAAGGAGCAGCCCTTTTTTTCAGCCCGGTCAAGGAAGGCCTTTCTTTTCTAGTCGCAACTGTCTTAAAGGCGCCGAGCAGGTGCGTTCTTTCCCAGCTGTATGGCCTCTTTCGAAAATTCTCCCCAGCCGAAACGGCCTTCTTTCCCGAGGCGATCCGTCTTTCCCTTTCCCCGTCGTTCGGCAGTCTTTCCTTCTCTGCGCGCCGCCTCCCCGGGTGACGGGAGAAGCTTTCCCTTTCCCGGCCGCAAAGTTTTTTCCTCTCGCCGGCAACCCTTTCGAAAGCGCCGTTACATGCTTAAACCGTTTTTCCTTTTCTTAGGCGAACATCCCCCCCCAAATCGCCAAAGCGCCCTCTGAGCCAGCTGCGTTTTTTTTCCATGCGAGCGGTTTTTTTTCCCCAACCGTCCCTTCCCCCCGTAGGGATACGTCTTCGAGAACTTTCTCCCCTTCGTCAAAGGCTTTTGATTAGAACCTCTCGGCACAACGTCCCCCTGAGTCTGTGTTTTTTTTTCCCTTGACCACCGCGGCGCCGAGTACAAACAGGAAGAGCAGATTCCTTCATCCGGGTTTTGGACAATTTCCTACCCTCGCCTGCCTTTTTTTTTTCGCGAGAGGAAACCCCCCCCCCTAGGAGGATTAGCTTCCCCCACCCCACACCCCCCACCCCCCCCCCCACCCCCCTACAAACGAGGCCTAGCGAAACAGCGAGCGCGACAGCCCCCCCTGAATGCAATCTTTTTCAATCTAGAGGCAGTCCAATTATGCACCCCCTCCCTTTCCAAGCCAGGGCATCGGCGTCTTAGAAGTGTCAATGGCAGGTCTCACACCGATCTACTTTCATCCTCATACGTTTTTTTTTTTTTCTCAGGACATTCTACTTTTTACACGGAGTCCTCCTCGCTGCCCTGGATTGGGGTTCCTCCCCCTTTGTGAGCTTTTGACGCTATTAAGCCTTTTTCCTCTTAAGCTATCTTCTTCGCCTCTCGATGTGCGCTCTTCTTTTCGCTACGTTGTATTCGAGCGAATCCTAATAGGTGGTTGTTTTTTTTCCTTCTTGCAGATGCGCTCGATGGCGGTGCTTGTTTCATTTTTCCAACCCTAGACCTCCTTTTCCGTTTCAAGCGGATGCATAGGAACTTTGTTTGTCCGCCCGCTTGGTCTAATCAGGCACTTCTTTTTCCGGCATAGTGCTTCTCTCCAAGGTTCTGTAATCGTTCCTTTCTTTCTTGTAACCGCCAGTCCCGTAGCGCTACGCTGGTTTTTTCCCCTTTTAGAAAAGGTTTGAGCCTACCCCTCCTCTGGCCTGCCATTAGCGCTGGTTTTTCCTTTTTTACGCGACTTTTTCTCCCCGGCAGGGTCGCCATCCCCCCTTTGTGTTCAATTTCGTCCCAGTTCGTTGCCCTTTTTTTCTTTCTTCCCGGAATTGGCGGCGGAGAGCGCGGTTTTTCCCCATTAAAGTAGGTCCCTTCGCGCGCGGGATCGCCGTTTTTTTTTTCCGAAGGGCGTGTATTCGTCTGATTTTGTACATCCTCCAGTTTCGGAAGGTTTTTTTCTGATTTGAAGGTTCAGTATTTTTTTTTCCTTTCCTTCCAGATGGATTTCGACCCTTGCTCTGGCTTTTCTTTTCCCCTTCAGTTGTTAGACTATCCCCCTCTTTTTCCTCTTATGGCCGGCCTTCTTTTTTTTCTTAGACTTGGAGCCTTTACAGTGAGAATAAGTTTTCTTTTTTTCTTTTATGAATTACGCACTTTCCTTGACTCCGAAACCCTACGCTTTTCGCAGAAGTAATCGTTTTTCCAAGGGATAGAAACGTCTTTTCCTTCTGAGAGGACTTAAAGTCCCCCCCTCCCCAGCAGCAGAGTGTGGTTCCGCAAGGGCTTGCCCTGAACATTTCTTTTCCCCGATGAGAAGCCGTCTTCTGAATGCGGAAAGTGACCCTTTTTTTAATTACTCCACGCAAGACCCGGACTTCCCCTTTTCTTCTTTAGGATCTACCTCATATCGAAAACTTTTTCCTACCGGACCCCCCCTTTTTTTTTAGCGCGTCCCTCTTCCGTTGCGCCTTTTGAAGGTTCTTCACGGAATACGGTCCCTTTTCCCCCGGATAATGACACCCCCTCGAGAGAGGCTTGTGTAGACAGCGTGGTGTTTTTTTCCTTTTTGGACAGAGATTCTATTCTTGTCTTGCGTGTTCTCCTCTTTTTTTATCAAGAGACCGATGGCCGCTTTTTATGAGGCAAACGTCCTTTTTTTCCCCTTGGTGGTCTTGGCCTCGTCCTTCTTCCCCTTTTTTTCGTGTCTTTTTGATCCCGAAACGGGCATTGCAGCCTCCTCTTTGGGGTCGTCCAGTTTTTCCCACCATGGTGGCTCCCTCTTCTTAGTTGTTTCTTCCTTTGAGTGTGATGGCCGACTGGGCTAACTTGTGATTTTCCCCTTGTCCTATTTTCTTCCGCGGGTTCTAGACCGTTCCCTTCTTAAACCTCGATTGCCGCGTGTCCTTTTTTCTCTTTTGTTTTAAAGAATAAACCCCCCCCCACGGCGCGTAGTCAGACCTCCGAAAAGGACGTCCTTAAAAACGGTGCACCCGTTCCCTTTTTTTGCGTCCGTCTTTCCCCCCATTCCATCATTCTTCCTCCCAAAACGACTAATGGCTTTCCTCGGAGTTTTTTCTGGCAGTGCCCCCCCCCCCTATTTGTCGGATGGCTTCCTTTTCCCTTCCCCCAAATGCCCCCTCCCCTGCCAACTTACCTTACCAGATGGGACTGAAATTCTCTTCGAAGAAGAACGTGGTTATGCCTTCTTCCAGCTGTTTCCCTCTCGGATTCAATTTCATCCTCGTTTCCTTGCCCATGTCTCAGTCCTTTCTGAATTAAGAAAATGAGTAACCCCCAAGGGGGCAAGCCGAGGACTTCCCCCCCCCGTCATTCGTATGTTCTCCTTTTTCGTTTCGAAACGCCCTTTCTTTTTCTTCCCTTCAGCCGTTCGCCGGCTCCCTCTCGCACCAATGGCGAACCCGCTTCTCCTACTTTGATATCGTATCTTTTCCACTCATGGGGACTATCTAGTTCTCAATTTCGTTACACGTGTTACATGGAGAAATATCTCCTTTCCCCCACTTCTCGGGTGGTTTTGCATCGTATCGGCGTAAAGAGGAACCTTTTTATCAGCCCCCCTCCTTGGTTTTTTCTCTCTTCCTTTTTCCTTCAGTTTAAGCGTCTTTCTTTTTTTTCCACACACAGCGAAGTGTTTAGCTTCCCAACCCCCCAAAACACCCCCCCCCCATCTTTCTCAATGTAACACGTGTAACCGTTCTTCTCGTAACCCTAATTTTCCTTTTTCCGATCCCCCCTCTTTGTTGTCATCAATTTTTTTCTCCTCCTGTCTCTCCGAAGAAGCGCCTGGTCCCTCTTCTTCGACTAAATACCTGTCGAACGGAAACGATCTTTCAGCCAGTTGACTTCCTTTTTTATCAAGTCCGGATTTCCTCATGGGAGGAATTCACTCCCCTTCAAGAAGGGGAGTTTTTTTCCCCTTTTTCTTCGAGGATGCTCTCTTGGCGCTGCTGACTCTGGTAAGCCCGCCTTTTCTCCGAGCCGATCCCTCTCCGGGGGTGAAGGCGCCGTGATAGGAGTGAACGCGAAATCTTTCCCCTTCTCCCCCCGCACCTCTTCCTCCCCCCCTCCCAAAATCTTTTTTTTCGGCAAACTCTTTTCCTCTTAGTCAGGTTTTTTCCCTTTTTTAAGGATGGCCGTATGTGACGATCGGTTCTCCCCCCCAAACCTTCATAAGCCTTTCCTCAACACCTGTCTTGACTAGTCCTCCTGCTCGTGGTCCTTTCTTTTTTTCAAACGAGCTTCAGACTTTTCTCAAATGCAACTTTCTCCCTCCCCCATCCACCACCACCCCCCGAGGTGCTCTTTTCCCCTTCCCGTTGGTCTTTCCCTCCGTTGGCCTTATCCCAACAGTCAATTTTTCCTTCCCCAAAAACCTCGTAAACCAAAAAATAAGTCCCAATGTTATTTTTTTTCCCTCAGACCTTGAACTTTTTCCCCCCCACACCCAACATGGATTTTTCAGATGTAAGGATAAAGGCCCTTTTCCCCCTCTAGGATCCCCCTCCCCAGCAGAGCCGCATTTTCCGGTTATACCACCCCCCCTCCCCTCCTCGACGTCCCCCCCCCCCTTTTTTCTGGGCCATCGGCGATGAGCCCTCATTCTCAGGTAGAACACTACAGACTACTCTTTCAGCGGAGGGCCCCCCCCCCCCCCCACCCTATCCGATCTCGTCTTCATGCCTACGCCTTCTCCCCAGAACAGACTCCCCTCTTTTCGCTCGAGGACTCGAAAACCCGCTTCGGTTTTGCCTGTTTTTTTTCCTTCCCTTGGTGATTCCCGAGCAGCGCTGCCTTTACGTTTTCGTGATTCAATTCCTTTTTAATTTCCCTTCTTCCCCTTTCCAACGCGAAGAGTCTTTCAGGGGTAGTCTAGTGCAGTTCCTCCCTTTTTTTTTCTCCCCCGTACATTTTCCTTTTTGCTATCGCCAAAGCCACCCTGCTTCTTAAATGGCCCGGTCTAATTCCGGTCTAGCCCGTGCGCAACTAGTACTTCTGTCTCCTAGTTGGTCTTCTGGGGGAACAGGGCTTCCTTTTTACATCTCAGACTTGCCCCTTCCTTTGCTCTCCAGGTCTTTCCTTTTCAAGTGTCAGGCCCGGTTTAGCCGGCCATAAGGAGCCTTTTCCCTGATCATTGCCCAAGGAGGGAAAGGCGCCTTTTTCTCCCCCATGCCCTTTCCTTCCTCTTTCCCTTCGACTCGGAAGACACTTCCTAGATTGGTACAGAGGCGCTTGCTCACCTGGAAAGTTCCTTCCCCCCACGGCGATCCGCGCCGTGTCTGCCTTATTAATTTGCTGCTTGCGACTTTCCCTCAATCTTTGGCATAATCGCCTGCACTTTCTGCAAACGCGACCGGCAGTGCATTTCCTACAATGAGTCTCCCCCCCTTTTAACCCTCGCGGGTCGCGAGGTCTTCCTTCCCCTTTCGGGCTCCACCTTTATTCCTTCCCAACGTCACGCCCAAGCTTATCCCCTCTGCCAGGATTCCTTTCCCAAAGGCTGAGCGCGAAGCGTACTTCCCCTTTCGGTAATCCATCTTCTTTCGGCAAAACCTCTTTTTGTGTGGCAGAGTAGACTCCCCTTCCGCATACTTCCAAGGAAGTCTCCTTTTTTCAGAATTGCCAGAGGCGTCGTTTTTTCCCCACATTCCCCCCCCAAAGCCCTCCTCTTGCAAGAGCGCAACTCCCCGAGCGGAACCCTTAGGATCTTTTCCCACGAGCTCGTCTTTTCCAGCGAGAGCCCCCCCCCCCTTTCTTTTATAGCGTCTTGCCCCGCCCGGCTGCGAATCAACGAAGGGCGCACAACCCCTAAACCTCCCTCGGCGCAGGAAGTACCGCCTTCTTCCGATCTCAATCTTTTTT
>Ga0179593_1659831_pt1 | contig 15300 bp, 23 predicted proteins | sample CZODoug2_1_08_16_FD_185931 | JGI IMG/M metagenome (GOLD analysis project Ga0179593, IMG submission 185931) | Vadose zone soil fungal communities from Angelo Coast Range Reserve, California, USA - CZODoug2_1_08_16fungal (PacBio error correction) | ecosystem: Environmental > Terrestrial > Soil >... | reverse complement strand
AATTGAGCGGAACGGCTTCTAGGATATGAGATAGTGATCTGCACCGGCCTCTTTTCCTCCCCCGCAATCCCCGGTTCTATTCCCTCCCCCCCTCCTTCCTCGCGTGCCCCCTCTTTCTCGAGTCGTAGAGCCCTTCTCCCTTACGGTCATTCAGGTGCAAGGAATAAGGAATGTCGCTATCTTCTCGACCTATCTTAACGGTTTCCTCCTCTAACAAATGGTTCTCCCGTCTCGCCCGGGACGAGCCAAGTGCCCCTTTTCCAAGATTTTTCCCTGGCACGTGTTTGCAGATTGGCCACTCTTTTCAACCTCCTCCCCCTTTCTGGCTCTTTTCGTTCATGAGTCCCCCTTCATTTGAGCGACAATGATGAACCTCTTTAACCTCTAGTGTACCATTGAAAAGAGAACCCCTTCTCGTGCTTTCAGTCTCCTTGACGTCTCTTGCGGTTTCTCTTCAACATTTCCTTTGGTTCCATCCCCTTTCCTTGAGGCTCAGCGCCAAGCATAGAAATCATCGCCGTCGCCCTTTTTCTAAAAGAATTGACACTGTTATCACTTAGATTTATCTTATTCTTCCTTTTTCCGGGTTCTTCCTCTTAGGTTTTCCTTACCCCCCCCCCCAGAAGCATCTTCTTTTTCTCTCTTTTCATACTACCTTTTTTTTGGTTAGCTGTGGGATGCGTAGATTGCTCAATAGGTTGATACCCAGGACCAAGAAGTCCAATCCCTTTTTCCCCCTTTTTACAACCTCGACGTTTTTCTTTTCCCTCTTTTCTAGAGTCTCCTTTTCTTAGGTCAGGACCCTTTCCCTTTTGACTCATACACGAGAAACAGTAGGACGACCACTTTTGCGGGTCCGCAGAATCGTCTTCTTGACTCGAACAGATCACTTCATTTTCGTAATGGTCAAGAATTCTTTCTCCCCCATGACTATGTAGCGGAAAAACGCCGTGCCGTTTATTAGAAGAAAGACTCCCTGTTTTTTAGCGTTATCCTATTTCTTGCATGGTCTGAGCAGATTCTCCGCGTTCCTTCGAGAAAAGTCCTTCTTCCCCTAGTACAAGTTCTTTTCCCAGACTCCGAACTTTTCCCTCCGCCCCCCTTTCATTTGAAAAGACGAGAAGCCTTTTCTGTTTCGCTACTCTTCCCATTAAGAGAGGCTGTTTTTTAAGCAACTATATTTTCCTGTAGTGTAGTCTCCGACCTCCTCTCTCTGAAGAATTTTCTGAATCATAGCTAAAACGGAATGCCCAGATAAGAAATATATTCTTGTCTTCATCACCTTGGACCGAGAGTCCCCCTGTATGATTTCTAAGAATTGCAAGATATATTCACCTTGTCCCAGTTCGATCTGGCGTCCGTGAGTTGTGCCCGTCTGGGCACTTTTATCACCCCCTCTCCGGATCTAAACCTGCGATTTCCAATTAGCTCCCCCCCCAGACATTCTCGAATCCATGAAAAGATCAACGACCTTTGCCGTTCTTTTTTCTGTTTCCATAGCCTCCCCTCTTACACACGGAGAACAGTCCAATCGCCCTTTCACCACCGTTTCTGAGAACTAATGAAATAATCCCGGCCGGAGGGTCCTCCCACCGGTCACTTTTTTTACTCCGTGCATACCAAGCGATTTTCCCCCATCGTGAATGGCAACCGATAAGCCCCCTGACGTCGATGATCTTTGCCCCCCCCCACCCCTTTATCCCTCTTTTTCTATCTTGAAGGCAGGTTCCCCCCTCAGCGTTTACAGGAGTGTTTCATTGATTAGGACCAATGTTTACTTTTTCCTTTCGTGAGTCTCCTTTTTTTTCCTCCCAGACTCCCCCTTGGATCCCCCTTCCTCTTTTTTTTTGAAAGTCTTTCACCTTCCTGTCATTGGGAATTCACCCTTCCTTCCCTATTTTTTCCCAACGACTGGAGCAACTGCCTCATACCCCAGATTTGTACCCACTGAGCTGGGAGGTTCCCCACCTTCAGGATAGGGATCCCCCTTTCTAGCTCTCTTTTTCCCGAGACACCTTTTCCCCCATCATTTCTGGAAATGAGATATGTGACCGACCCCTGAGAACGAGTACCTTCATTTCCCCCAAGGTAAGCCCTGTCTAGCCCTACTCATGGACTTCCCCTTTCCCCCAAATCATTCAAATCAGCGCCCACACACCGATCGGTCCATCCAATGAAGCTTCTTCGCCTACTTTTTTCTTCTCATGCCTAAATTTCCCAAAGACCCTTCTGATCTTTTGACTTGGAAAATTCCATGTGACCGATTTCAAGAACGAAACGGCTTGTCAGGGAAAATAAAGCCCCGCCCCTTCTAGTCTTTCAGTTTCACCAGCCACGAATCTCTGGATATGTCATTGCCAGATGAGATTAGTGTTTCCGGCTGCACCGGGATCAGTGCCTGGTATGCCTTTCTCTCTCTTTCTGAAGTTCTTTCACGACTTTTCCCCCCCTGGAAAGCCCCCTTTTTCGTCTTCATAGTTTTTACGGCTCCATTTACTACCGACAGGGTTTGAACCACCTATTCCCCCAACACGCAGTTACTTCCCCCCGGCCTTTTCCCCTTGGTTTTCCGGGCATTCCCTGCTCCCGTTCTTCCTCCTGCTGTCGGCCTTTTTTTCGACAATCGACGTCAGTTGAATATGTATCGCCAGCCGATCCTTCTCCTCCCTTGCCCCAATCTTGATGTACCTCGGCCCGAGAAATTTCTGAAAGCAGCTTCGACAGAACTCTTTTCCCCCAAGCCATTCTTTCTTTTTCCCCCCCCCCAATTATACCATACTGCCTCAACACCACAAAAAACCTCCCCCCCCCCCCAATATTCCTTGAAGCGCTGATTGGTCTTCCAATCTCTTACTTTCTTCTTTTCCCATAGCTCTGGAAATTAGTCTTTCAGAACCTGCCAATCCTGATCAGCAACTTTGTAAATAATTCTTTGTCCACCCTGAGGAACTCATATCTTTTTTTCTTTTTCTCATATTCCTTTCTTTCCCAAAAGGTCCCCTTTCTGTCGTTTTTCTTACTGTATCAGTAATAGGTTCCCCCCCCTTAGAAGGCGGAATTGTCATTTTGCTCATCTCTCCTTTCGGCGTTCCTCGTTGTTCCCTCAGGACGTATCTTTTGAAACTTCTCCATCCAGCCCAATATACCGGCCGTGTTTTAAAAAAAAGTCCGTTTCGAGCCACACCCCTTTTTCTTTCCCCCCCTTCTCTTCTGTTTCTTTCTTTCCACCCCAGCAGCTAACTGGTACCCACACCAATTTTCTATGTTGCCATTCGAAAAAGATGTACGACCCGGTCCTTTGTGAATAGAAAGTACACTTTCTCAGATGCCCCACCCCTCCCCCCTTCCCTTTCCATTCCCCCCCCCTCCCCCTTCGCCTCTCCTAAATTAAATCGAGTCTTTTTGGGGAGGGGGGGGTGGTGGGGGGTTTTGGGGGGGGGTTTTTGTTTTTTTTCCTCTCGCTGTAATCTTTCTCTTCTCTTTTAGACGATTTCCCCTTCAGAGGATGTTTTTCCCTACTTATTTTCATAATCCTCCTTTGTTTTGTGGGGGGTTTGATAGATGGACCCATCTGCCCCCTGATTGCTCACTCTGGACTCCCCTCTGGAGAAGATGGACCCTTCTGCGTGAATGTATCGGAACTCCTTTTATGTTTTCCTTAGGCTTCCCTTTCTGGTGGACCTTTGGACCGTGTACCCCGTGACCCGGAAGGGAGGACAGATTTTTCAAAAAAGGGCCTCCCAGCCCCGTTGTTTTTCCTCTCCCTGCGATTCCACTTCTTTCCTCGGACTACCCGTTTTCAGACATGGGTGTGGATCTTCTTGTTTTTCCACACGCCGGTATATTTGGGCGCGATATTACCAGAGTTGAAACGCCCGGAATTTACCTTTTGTCCCCCTTTATACCTTTATGCCGAGTGCCTTCTTATAAATGCCTCCTTCTAAATGGCCCCCCTTCGTTGATAAAGTACGCCATAAGCGGGAAAAGTTTTTCCTCGCCCTTTCCTCTTCTACCCTCTTAAACTGTTTTCCCCTCGTCCCCTTATTCTTGAGTAACTGCGTGTGATCAGCATTATGTCCTCTTGAGGATAAGAAAATGTTCGATGCCCCTTTCATGGCCATTTTGAAGATCCCCCCATCCCTCTCATAGTTTTTCCTTCCCTGCCGAAAAACCCGTCGCTTCGCCGATGTAGTTGTCTGGGTGTTTTGTGCTGTCTTATTCTCTTCTTTTTTTCCCGATTTGACCCGGCTTGTAGATGACGAGACTTGGCATTGACCCTCTGTTGAGCGGGATGTACAATATTTGAGGTCAGGGACCCGTTAGTCTTTTCTTGTTTCCAATCATTCGTTTGGAAACTCCCACCAGAAGGTACTATCAGAATGATTAGCTTACACAATTTATAGGATAAGGGTTAAGCCCCAGGCCCCCCCCCCACTTTATCTTCCTTCTGTTTAGAGCCTTCTTTTGCCCATGTATTAAAAAACGGGGCCGGTTCCCTGAGAACCGCACCCCTAGGAGTCTCTGAATTTTCTGTACTCTTTTTAAAGTAATTCTAAGTGGTTTTCCCAGAATAACGTTTGCATCCTGACAACCAGACTTACCCCGGCAAAGGAACCCTCACTAGTAGGATTGTGGACGCGTCAGGTTCTGGTGTCCGGCCCCCCCTCATGCATCTGATGAAAAAGTCAATCCTTTCATTACACATTAGGAGATAAGGGGTTTTTTGATTGATCACCCTCCCTTCTCCCCCCCCTCAATACACCCCCCTTCTTCCTAGTTTCTCTGGACGATAGTTAGTGAGTCCCTTAATGGCTTGGACTTGCACCCCCCCTTTTCTCTATCTCCCTTTCCCGCGACCGTTGATTGTTCCCCCCCCAACCCCAGATGACTCGTCCTCGTGCTAAGGGTCGGTCACATTTGTCGTTTGCATCATTCCCGCGCCCTCTCGTCCATCGTATAACCCCCTTCCTTCCCGCAGATTTCACGGAAAGCGTTGTTGTGACCCGACCCCCCTAGTTTTCCTCCGTGGTTACGGATTCTCTTTTATAAACCTCTTCTTTGTGCACGAGTTGAATTCCCCCCCTTACAGTGCATTTTCAGACTGCCACTCCACCCCGTGATTTTTTTCCTCATTCTTTTCCCTTTGATAGGAGAAACGCTCCCCTAGACCTACTTTGGCATGATGTTAGACCCTTCCCTAAGACAATTCAGAAACTCCAATTCCTTTTAGGAGACCTCCGAAATTTCCAGTCACATTTTGAAATGGGTGGTCCTCACATTGCTGGGAGGCTGTCGGTACAGAGATGCTCTCTTTTTTCTTTACCCCTCTTTTTTTTTTCGTCGATCTTCCTTCCCGATATGCCCCTCACAAAAAGTGAAAGCCCCTTATAAGTCCCGCTTGCCGATTTCATTCTTTAGTCTCCGATCCCCTTATTTAACCTTTTCCTCAGATTGTCTCCCTGTGTTTCATAGATTCTTTTCCTCCCAGGAATTTCCCCCCTTTAAGTTTTTTTGTTCTTGTTTTGGGTTTTTTCCCCCCCCTTTAGAGAAGGTTCTTTCCCCCCGACGCATGACACGTTCGTTCCTTTTTTCTTTCCACACTTTTTCCATATTTGGCCCTACCGGTAACCCCAGACATCTCGGAGCGATCGAACAACTTTGGAAAAAGGGGTACCCATCGGCCCCCTTTTTCCAACTCTCCTTCTCTTGACCCCCGATCCCCCCTTACAAGTTCCCCTGCCGGCCTAGTTGTCCCGATATTTAGGAGCTTGCTTTTTCACGTTTGAATATCCAGGACCCCCTTCCTAGATCTGCATTCTTTTTTGCTCCTTTTCTGCGTTTCTTCTCCTATCTCTTCCCCCTTTTTTTTTTCTGAATCTAAACTCCTCTTCCGCCTTTGACGATTTTCCGTAGCGATCCAGCTGCTTATTGATTTGCGGTTGCCCACGAATAAGGAATGGCTCTTTTTTCCTCTACCCCCCCGGTCGTACGTTTTCTTTTTGTTGAGAGTTTTTTACAACGAAAACCTGTACTACATGTCGTTAGCGTGCGCGTGGGACGTCCCCCTTGTCCAGGCGCAAAGATGCAGTATCCCTTGCTTACACTGATTTTCCTCTCTTAAGCCCCCCCTTCGTGGTAAGATGCGTTCAATTCTAGTTTCGCGAACCTGCGCCCCTTTGACGACCACTTGCCTGTGAGTCCTCGAACCTTTAACCCTATTTTTCCCGAATTCGTCTACTCGTGCAGGCCTTCTATTCACCTTGTAGATTGTCCTTCCCTACGCCTTTCAGGATAGCTGACCCACGGCATCGCCATCACTCTTTCCGTCCCCCTCCATTTTTTTTACTCTCCTCTCGAAGGTCCTTCTTAGAGGGTGAGAGCACCCTTCGAACTCCACCAGCGACGGCATCCCATCTCTCTCCATTAATAATAAGTTTGGTGTTGTTGAGAGACGATTTGTTCTGTCTTTCCCCCCCCCTTTCTCTAATCCCCCTTCTACTTAAGTTCCCCTGCGTTGAGCCCCACTAGTAGAACCCTTTTCTCTTTTTCGAGGTCGAGTTCTCCTTTGGCGTAGGGACGGACCAGGTTCTGTGAATAATAACGCCCCCCCCCCCCGCACGATTTTCCTGTTTCCATCCGAAAAGTGAAACTCTTTCTCTTGGTATTCCTCATCCCAGGCAAGGGTATCTTGTCAAGAAGTTCTAGAAAATGCAGTATTGCCCCTAGGAAAACCCGCTGTGACAAGAGCTCCCCTATCCCTCCCCGTTTCTTTTAATACAGCCCCCCCCTGCATCTCTTTTCCCTTTGAATGGCTATTTTCTTCGGCCCCCGTTTTTGACTAACTTTCCATTTTTCCCCTGAACCCTTCTTCACTTGCAGCCGATCTTTTTCGCTGAAAGATTTCCCCAATCCATTCTTTGACGCTTCCCCCGGTAAGACTATTTGATACGCTCTGCCCCCTTTGCTCTTCAAGCCCGTTGTATTTCTTCTTGAGGCTCGTAGGTTTTCCCAATCGTAGCCGGTAATTTCGCCAGTCTGCAGATCCTCCTTTTAATTTGCAACCCCTTCCTCTAACACTCTCCCCTCAAATATCGTTCCCTCTCCTTTGAGTCTTAAGCTGTTATTTCTCGTTTCGATCAGGTCAATAGATTTGCCCGCATGAAAGTCTTCCCTCCCCATCAGTCAGACAAACTTGTCGCTCTCGGAGTTAGAGCTTTTTGCCTTTCCCCCCCGGTCCTCATGTATTTTCTGTATCCTCCTGAGAGATCCTTTCTCGAACAAAGTTTCCCTTTCCTGAAACTACCGAACCAGCGCAACGAAAAGGATGTATCCCACCCCCGGCGGGTCCCCTCTCCCTCGACCTTATTTGAAAGGTGACCCTTCTTCCCCCAATTCTCGCGAGCAATTTTTCATGAAATCATGCACTATTGTTGTTTTCACTTCTCCCTTTCCAACCATATTGTTTTGTGACCTCTCTGTTGAAAGACCCCCTATATTGACCACGTGACCCTTCAAGATACGACCCCCTCCATTCCGTTGCCCCCCCCTCCCCCCAGTTTTTTCTTCCCCGCCACTTTCAAAATGTTCTCCCCGACGTCTTCCTAACGTTGGAAATTGTTCGGAAGCGACTCTTGGCCAGGATTTTTTCTTTTCTTTCTAACTCGTCTCCCGCGTTCTTTTTCCCCTCTGACAGAATCGCCTTTCGACCAGTCTTGGAGAACCTCAGTGATGGATGGGCGTCTTGGCACATGTTTTTTTTAATGGGTCATTCCCCCCTCTGCAGACCCTTATTTTTCCTGACGTTCTCCCCTGCCCCCAATCTCTTTTGTAGGTCCCCACCCTCCTTTTTAGTCTTTTGCCTAGGGTCCCCCTATGGCGATGGTATCGTGTTACCTGAAATTGAACCCACCCGCTGGGCCGCATCCTCCACCTCCTTTTTCCCTTCTAGACTTCTTCCACTTTTCCTTTCTTCCTTTACAGAACTCCCTTTCATGGATTTGTTCCCCCCAAAGTCCCCAAGGGCATAAAATCCGCTGCGATCGTCCTGACCTTTCTCTAGTTGTCCTCCTGCAACCCTCCCCCCGCCTGATACCTCCTTTTTTTTTGCCACACTGACCGACTTTTTCAGATTCCGGATGAGGCTTTCCCTAGAAAGCGATGATCTTTTACTTCGGTGTACACACCTAAACTGAAGGTGGCTCTTCCCTTTTTCTTATATTACCCCCCCTCCCCCACCAAACTGGCCCCCTTTTACCTTTTCCCCTCCTCCTTTAACCTTTTTCCTTTGCCAGATCCTCTTTCGGATTGAACGACTTTTCCCTTTTCACCAAGTATTACTTCTTCTTCCGTAGAACAGAGGGGGGGGGGGGTTTTTGTTTTGGGAACCGTGTCTTTCCTAAAACTTTTTTTTCCTGAATTTCCTAGTGCTTCCCCTTCTTTCTCTACAGCCGTTTTCCCTCCTTGGAAAACCCTTAGGATGTAACGAGAAGAAGTCCACATTCCCTCCAGTTACACGGGCCCGCCTCCCTTTGGCCTTTCTTTCTGATCTCTCTTGCGGCCCCCCCCATTCAGATCATTACTCCTTTTTTATTGATAGCCCCTCCCTCTCGCAAGACGAAACCGACCTTCCCCAGACCATTCTTTTCTTACCCTCCTTCCTCTCTACTAAGCCCTCCCCTCGTCTTCCCTCCCCCATAGGGTACGAACCAGTAACAGCCATTCAGAGACCCCCCACCCCCACCCCTGCCACACCCACCGACTTCTTCTTTGTTATGATGAACCCCCATCGAGTCCCTCTCCGATTTTAAGTGCCTGCCTTCTGACCAATTTTTCCATCAGATACCCTTTTTCCATTCGTAGGCTCAGATTCAAGTTTTTCTCTCATCCTAAAAATTATGCGGTAACATCGCCGGTACCCAATAATGGTGACTCTCATGGAAAAGTCTGCTCCCTTTCCCCATGTTCTAGGGTCCCCTGTTAGTCTCAGTCTAGAAACTGGAGAATTTTCTGGTTACACCAGTCTCGGCGGAATTTGCGAACCTCCATCTGCTCCCCCCCCAAGCTTCCGGTTTCTTTCTTAATTAGAATCTTCCATTCCCCGGGAAGACTTTTTTTGAAATCCTTTTCGTAATATCAGAACACATACCCCGAAGTGTGAGACACCTGTCCGCGCCCCATTCGTTCTCTTTAGTTTCGTATGCTTTGGGTCGTTCTAGAACTAAGCAGTTCCAGCAACACAAACCGGGCTGCTGTTTTTAGTGTAGGAAAAAGATGTTCCCTGTTCTTTTTGTCTCTCACGGCATGTCCCCCAACCCTCAACGTCTCCCCCTCCCATAAACCCTTCCCTAGTCGAAGACTTCCCCCCTCCCAGCCAAATTGTGAATCTCGCTGAATAAGCTCTCTGATTAAGATTGCCCTGAGTTCAAGGCGTTACCCTCTAACTAGAGATCTTCTGGGACCCTCCCCTCTAACTAGATGACCCCCTTTTCCCCTGCCCTCTATAGCGAGAGGATTACATCTTGATTCCCTGTCTTTCGCCGGCAGTGACCTCGACCTACGGCGGTTCTATGGGAAATTGCCCTTCTTTACTTTTTTTATTTTGTCCTTCCGTGACCCTTTTGGTCTTTTCCCCTTTGTAGAAACGCCAGCCCGAAAGAGTTTTTTCATGTGCGTCTGGTCGAAGACACGCCCCCCACCCCCTCTTACGCAGACGTCGTCCTGTCAAAGTCACCTTTCACCGATTTTGCCCCCACTGCATTACTTGGTCTCCCAACGTAAAATATTTCACCCGTTTTTTCCCGCAGGAACTTTCCCTGTTCAACGTACCCCCCCTGATCCCCAGCGCTCTTTTAAGATTGGTCAAGAGATGAAAGTTCGGTCCCAGAAGCCCCGAAACTTCACCTCTCATTCCTTCCTCTCATCCTTTCCCATTTGGTAACTCTCGTATATGTTTCCGGCGGAGCACCCCACCCCGGTGCCCCCTTTATCACCTGCTTCTGCATTATCCCTTTTGCCGTTCGGAATCGTTAGATGGAATCCTAATTTTCCGAGCTGATCTTTCGAATCCTCTCTCTCATCTAGCCAACCCCCTCCCCCTTTTCGCTTTTGTTGTTGGTGTTTTTTTTTTCTTAGGACTTGATGAGTTGTCTGATTCGGTTAGATCCTGTCTGTGATTTTTTAACATCTTCGAGCGGAAGTTTCCTTTTTCCCTTTGGTCCGCGGATGGACACCTCAATTTGAAGGGAGTTTTGTGTCGTTTGGTTTTCGCAACTCGAGTTTCTTGTCTTTTTTTCTCCAGACGAACCTCCGGGGAAGGGAGCCCCTTACTCCGGTAGATCCTTCTTTCTTGCTGCCCTTTCCTTTTCACCTTCCCCTTTCGCCCTCTTGCTTTTCCTTTACTTAAAACCCTTGTCTGTTTGACGAGTCCCAATCGGCCCCCTTTACACTAGGAAAGGATTTCTTTGCCTTTCTTTCATCCCCAAGCTGTTTTTTCCGTACTAAGCATTGCACTTCAGTGGCAATGAATCCCAGTCGTGCAGCCGGCCCCCTGCTCATATGGCCAAAGTCCCTATTCCATCTTTTCGGTTCCTTCTTTAGAACGTTGCGTACTCTTTTACAGTCCTTCCATAGGGAGGTTTTCCAACCTCCTTTAATCCCTGCCCTCCTGGGGTATTGTTTTTCTTCACCAGACGGCCCCCCCCTTCAACTCTAAATAGCGCGACCCGAAGCGCCAGGTTATGGCCTCCCTCCGAAGGCCTTTCTTTTTCTTGAACCGGCCCCCATAGGGCTTCTTCCACGGAGGCTCTCCTTTGGATGACAAACCGGTCTGAATAGTACCCTCTTTCGGTCCTGTCCCCTTACCCCCAGAATTCCCTTTGCGCCCCCGGTTAACCTCCCCTCTCCTTCAGCTCTTCTCCTAGGCAATCGCCGCTTCTTGAGAAAGAGGATTAAACCCTTGTTTTTTTTATTTTAGATCCTGCCGATTTGAATTTACCAATGACTTCTTTCCTTGTGACAAAGATTCCATCTACTGCCCTGCCCAAAATTCGTTCTTACTGATTCTCCGGTTATTTGAACCCCGGAGACATTTCCCTTCTTCGCATTTTCCCGAAGCCCAAGACACGGTTTCTTCTTTTTTAACCCCTTTTACCCCCTCCGAGAGTTTCCCTAGGCAATTCACCCCTATATAGAAGACCCTCTTTATCGAAACCCCACTATGGTCCATTTCTCTTGAATTCTGATGTCAGCGACGCTGCTTTCGGATGATACTTTCAGTCCGATCCCTCGCCTTACCCCTTAGTCCCCCCCCAGAACATTCCCCAGAGATTTTACCAGGTCCCGGCTTGCAGTCCGGCTCCCGTGGTATGTAATGTTCTTCTTTTTAACGTCTTTTCCCAGGTCTATTTTTTATGGAGGGGTGTACTTCTGGAGGCTTACCGCTTCATCCCCTCACCTAAAGTTATGGCCCCCCGGCTCTTTTTAAGTACATTTTATAGAAGTGTACTTTGTTGAGTTAAAGAGTTCCCCCTTCCTTGTCCACCCTCACACTTGGTTTTTCTTTTTTTTTAAAGGCTTCACCCCCCGACCATCCTAGGGAAGCGCTTCCGGAACACAGGTAGATCTCTTCCTTTGCCCCCTTCCCCCCCTTCTCGATTTCCCCGATCAAATTTACCGCCTTGACTATTTCCGCAGTGGTCCCGTATTTCGTCTTATCCTTCCGACCTTTTCTTCCGGAGCCTTTTTATCTTCCGTCATTTTCCCTTTCGATAACCTCCCCTTCCCTGATTTTTATAGTCCAATACTACTTTAGAAAGGTACCCCACGGTTCTATTCATCCCCCCTTTCCCCTTTGACCTATCTCCTTTTCTGCTTATCCCGATACCTTCTACCGGTTCGGTTTTGAACATGAATAAGGGAATGGTTCTCTTCCGCCCCCCTTTCCAGTGTCTTTGCGTCTACAACGTAAAATTTCCCTTTTTGATTCGAAGACAGAGTCCCCCATTCCCCAAGCTGCAGTTTCGCAAGCCCTTTCAGGTTGTGATTGGCAATTGCGGCTCAATATAGAAATCGGCTTTTTTTCTTAGCCCTTTTTTTATGATTTTTCCCCCTGCCGGCGCGACCCTGCTGTCCCCTGCCGAATTGCCGCGTCCTGTTTCCCTCCAACTGCTACCCCCCATTCTGCCTTCAAACCCTCACCTTCTAAGTTCCCCTTCCCTAGTGCTTCGTTAGATTTCATTTCCTCCCTTGGTCTTCCCCCCTACCCATTCTCGACTAAGAGAAAAAGTGCCCCTTCGCCTCCCTTCGAGTTGTCTCCCTCCTCAGTTCCCTTTCTACTTTCCTTTTTTCCGCTATTCTTTTTGTGAGGAGAACCTATTTATACTCCCAAGGACCTCATCCCATCCTCTTCCATCCTAATTTCCGTTTTGTTGAGGATCTTTGATCCCCTTTCTCCTTAAATCTTTCAGAAAGTTCCCCTCCATAAATCTTTCTATTAAGGGTAAAGCTGTGCTGCCTGGAGACCGTCGATGATGGCGCTGTAGATGAGTCGCTCTGGTAGGGCCGTCCCCCTTTTCCTTTTTTCCTTCCAGCCTTTCCCGTTTTTTCCCCCTTCCCCCCCCGAATAGATCTTTTTTGACTGCAATTTGGCAGGGTTCTGGTATGAATCCACGCGGTAATTTTCATTTTTTAGCTCTTTTGCCAGCCCGCCCCCCCCTCCCGTGCGTCAAGATTAGCCAGCCAGCCTTCTTAGAGAGGTCGCCACCTTTCATGGATGACCTTTTGCCGAAGTTTGTTAAAATCGGCACGTCTTCACCTAAATGCTATTCCCCTTTTTCTTTTTACGCGCCAGCCCTTCCCTTTAGATCCCTTTTTCGACTTCACTTCTCTTTGCAAATTCCTGTCAGCTCTGGATCGCTACGCTTCAAATAGTGGTCCCTGAGCTTCTGCTGGGTCCTCAACCCCTTCTTTATCTTTATTCTTTTAGACCATTTCGACGGTGACTCTCACTGCAATCGCAGATTCCCCCTTAAGCCGTGCCGTGCTTTCATTTAAAACCTTGCCCAAACTGAAATTTGAGACCTTCCTTATCATTCAGAATTTTTCCATTTGCTTGGTCAGCAGTAAGGAAATTGATCCTCTCCTTTTTCTTACCTTAACCTTTTTACGTGCCTTCTGAGTTGTGAGATTTGTTAAAAGGATACACAGGTCCTTTGTGATGGGTGCTCGTTCCCTTTCCCTTTTCTCTTTGACACCCCCCCCAAGTCCTCCTTACCGTCTGACCACATTCCCGACCCGACCGGCGTAGCCTGGCGGGTATATGATTCTAGGCTTCCCCTCCCCCAATCCCCCTTTTGAAAATACTTTCGAGATCAAGTCTCCTGCCTTTTAAAGGCACTTATACTTTCAACGAATTCGTATACAGTTTTTCACTATTTGGTAACTGAAACAGATTTCCTACGATTCCCCTTCCATAGCCTCCACTCTTCCCATTTTTTTCTTCTAAGCATCATAGCCCCTCAATGTGATGTCCCCACTCTTCCCCCACGTTCTACTCTGTACCCCTGTTTCCGTCAGGTCATCTTACCCAGAGTGGAAAGTTAGTCGCCTTTAGCCTCTTAAAATTCCCCCCCCCAGATGATTGTCTCCCCAACCCTCCAGGTTTCCCTACCCCCTACCCCCATTTTCGTTATTTTTTTCCTTATTGGCGGACATTATTGCTCGTATGGCACGTATTGTAAATGACTTCCTTGACCACCTCGTTTCCCCCAACATAGTTTTAAAAAACGACGGAGCCCTTGTAATCAACCCCGAGCTTCCCCCCCCTCCCGGTTTTTTTTTTTTTACCCCCATAGCTCCGTCAAATAGGCCCGATTGCCGTGTTTTAAAGATGGCGAGATTTGAAGCATGTTACCTCAGACCCACCCTGTTTTTGCACCTTTATCCAAAAGGCGACGAGGACCCCTTCCCCCCAGCCGTTGGTGTAAGACCCAACCCCCCTGCTCTTTAATTCCCAGAAACTGAGCTTTTGCCATCAATACAGGAATCAATAAGGAGCGATTTTAAAGCCTGATTCTTCCTTATTGTTTTCCGGTTACGCAAGACAACCAAGCCAGCCCTGATCCTAAGTTTTCCTCATGACCCTTTTTCCTTGCAAGTCTTTTTTTCCGGTCTTCCCCGTCCCCCCCCAGACTTCTTTTTTCAACTGTAAGCCCGGCGTCACCGCCGAAGATTGGTTCTCATTCCTTGGCCAGGAGTCGGGCCTTCACCTGGAATTTTTCCTTATTTTCCTTCCTTTCGAAAACCCCTTTGCGGACTGACCCTCACTTTGAGGTTCACGCCGCATGCCGGAAGAACCTTCTTTCCTAGTGTTCGCCTCAATTGTCCCTCCAGACGTAAACCTACGTTTTATGAAAAGCGACTACCGTAATTCTCTTTTTAATTTTCCTACCGTCTTCGACTACCCCTTTCTTCACCGAAACCAGTTCCCTTCCTGTTGACTATTCACCCCCTTGTTCTTCCGGATTTAATCCTGAGCAATACCCGAACACCCCTTGCAAGGACCGTATTGTCCCTCATCCGCTCCCCCCCAGCTTTTTCTGAAACCCTTTGAAGACAATCTTTCCAAGCACATAGGGCGAGAACCCCTCCCTACCCATTGTCCCCCCACCCCCCTTCCCATTCCGAACCTCCCGTATGGTCTGCGAAATTTTGCGGAACCCTGATTCGCCCTTCTTTCTGAATTCCCTCAAGCTAAATCCGTAGGTCAAAATGATCCCCATCTTTCCTCTCCATCCCGTCTGATGCCAAATCTTGCATCCCCTGGATTTTAGGAACCTTTAATCCCCTGTTCCCCCGTTCGTCTTATGAAACCCTTTTCCTTAGATCCTGTAAGTCCGATCAATTGCGCCTAGGGAATTTCCGTAGCTTTGTCGAACATCGACACCTACCTCGTGAAGGAGCTCTTACTGAGTCTGACCTGCCCGTTCAGGAAGAAGATTTTTTCATCGCGTAATCTCCCCCAATTGAAACCTTTCGGTAATATCCCCCCACCCTGGTCACCACTTGACTCCCCCCTTTCAGTCTGAGTATTTTGGTCTTTTTCCGAACCTTTCTAAGCACCCCCACTTTTGCTGGGTTTTCATTGTCGACCCATTTCCGCCCCGGCCCTGGTGTCATAGAAATCCCGTCGCGATTCCCACTGACCCCCCGGCACGGAACCTCACCCAATCAACCGCTTAGAGCCAGCTAACTCACATCAAAGCCCTTCCCCCCCTCTAGCCCTAATCCCCTCCAAGGCTTTTA
>Ga0179593_1503564_pt1 | contig 15300 bp, 23 predicted proteins | sample CZODoug2_1_08_16_FD_185931 | JGI IMG/M metagenome (GOLD analysis project Ga0179593, IMG submission 185931) | Vadose zone soil fungal communities from Angelo Coast Range Reserve, California, USA - CZODoug2_1_08_16fungal (PacBio error correction) | ecosystem: Environmental > Terrestrial > Soil >... | reverse complement strand
AGCGGATAGAGTCTTCTTTGTTTGAATTGAATGTTACTCTTTTTCTTTTGACTTTCCTTTCTTTCTTGTTTCATGAGGCCTAGATTTTCTTTCCGTGGAATCTCTTTATAAGTTCCCTTCTTCCACCATCTCTTTGCTCGCCCCTAAAGAATTCTTCTGGATTGTCCTGGCGGGCCTCCCTCAATTTGTTTCGTTCCCTAACTGGACTGTCTCCTCTGCATTTTTCTTTATCGTTCCTCCTCATTCTTCTGGTTCACAAAAGAGAACCTTAGCTCAGTGCCTCCGATCAGAGTGTCCTCACGCCACTTTTTTTATTTTTCCTCCGAAGTTTCTGAGCTGGGGCTTTCTGCCGCTCCTCTTTCAGTTGCCGCATTTTAATGGATTGCAGCGCGACTCCTTTGCCTCCCCTTTCATTTGTTTGCATTATTGTCTGGCATCCGCGGCCATTTGATGACCCTCTATTTTTCCTCGTATGAGCCCCTCCTTCTCCTCTGGAGGATTATTTCTTTTTTCATTCCTCTTGTGGTTTTCTGTTTTTTTTTTGTTTTTGGTTTTTTAATATTTGAAGACTAGACCGTTCCCCTTTCCCGTTTCAGTTTAAGCTTTGAATCAAGTGACGTTGGATTTTTTTTCCACCCTCCCTTGCTCTTTTGTTCCCGGTGAGATGCCACCCGTTCCTCGCAGTTTCTACTCGATGTGTGTTGCAATCGCTTCTACACAGCACGCGTTTGAGTTGACGCTGTCTCCGAGAGGCTGTGTTTTTGTTGCTTTTCCGAGGTTAAGGCAGGTGTTGTTTTGCTCACTTCCCGTTGTTATTGCTTCTTTTTGATTAAAGCGATTGCTAACGCCTTTGTGCGGACCTCTCTTTTTGGTTTTATGAATCTGTTTCTCCCCGGTTTTTCCCTTGTTCATTTTTCTTTTTCACCCCCTTCCTCAAAAGCGCACAGATTCTGTTTCTTCCCCTGTCAGCGTCCAGGTTATCAATCTCTAAGTTTTTCAACCGCTCCCCTTGGCGGTGCACCAAGTAAGTTTTTTTCCAGGTTCCCCTTTTCTTAAAACAACCCCCCGTTCCCTCCCCGTCCCTCTTTTCCACTTTCCCTTGTGAGATACATCGCACCTATACCAGAGTTGCGCTAAGTGGTCCCTTCCCCTCAGGTATTTTAGTCACGTAAGAAACTCCAGGACTTTTCTGCTGCCTCTGCCTGTTCCCGACCCTGTTTCGGCCGTGTCGTTTTTTGCAGGCCTTTCTTCGGAACTGGTCCCCCCTCCCGTTTGTGCCGGTTGCGGCTTCATCTCTTTTTTTAGTGCTGGACTTTGTGCCTGTCCTATTTTTTTTCCTTTCGTCAAAGAGAGTTCCAGCTCGCCTTTTTTCTTTTATATTGCTTTCACCTTTTTTTGTTTTGATTAATTTCCTTTATTGTGAGGCTGTTCCCCCCCCATCATACCGAAGTCGTTTCCCCCCCCGACCAAGTGGAATTTCCGCCCTGCGATTTCTCGCAATCCTTTTTCTCTTTTTTGTTCGTATGAAGCTTTCGTCTCTTTTGAGTTTAACTGGAAGTAGCTTTCCCGCCTATTTTTTTTTCCTCGCTTTTTTTGCTGGGTGATCTTCTCTTGGGTCACCTTATTTCAATCTTCAGCGTTCCCTTGCCGCGTTCCTTGGGAATGGTGAGCCCTTGGGTATTTTTTTTGAAGTATTCGCCTGGGCGTGATTTTGACCCTTTGCGTCCCAGCGACGGCGAAGAGGTTCCTCTAAATCTTCTATTCCTGGACCCCCCCTTTCAGCCGTTGACTGCGCCCTCCCCCTCTTTTTACTAAGTGTTGGTTGTAGTTCTCGAGATTTATCCTTTTGTTTGCTCTTAGGTTGGCGGTCCACCTTTCCGTCAGGATTGGCTCCCCTCACGCACCGCGGCAGTCGTCCAAATTTCCCCTTGACCTTCCCCTTGTCTTTTCCCCCCTCTTAAACGGCTGAAGATGACCCGTTGGGCCTTTCTCCCCTTCCTCCCGCAATTCCTCGGTTTCCAAGCTCTTGCGGATACTTGGCTACGGTCCTTTTTCCCCTGTTGCGGTTCCACTTCTCTTCTCCTCTCTCCTAAATTGATGCGCCGAGCGCGCGCTTTAACCACTTTCTTTGCCGGTGAAATTTCCCGGTTTTCAGGAATGGGAAACCTCCACAATTGAATTCACATCCCCTTTTTCACAAAAACACCTTCCCCCCCCCTTCACACCTATTTCCTTAAATATTACTATACCTTGCTGAAGGCACCCCCTCCTTTCTCCCCTTCCTTGCGCGGCGCCCCCGCCTCACTCGGTCAGACATCGCGTTCCCCTTGGCCCTCGTCCAGGGTCACGTTAGTCACTTTCGATACCCTTCCTCCCGACCTCTGTTTTCCCTCCCCTCCTGACCGGCATTAGTAGCAGGCCACTGTCCTTTTCTTCCCCCCCTGTGGACTCTAGCAACTTGGCCTTCGCTAACGGCTTGCCCCCCTTGTTCGTGGCGAGGGTAGCTCCCCCGGGGCCAATGGCCATTTCACGTTCTTGCGGTTTTTCCGGACCGGACCGATGGCCTGACTCCCTTTGCTTTTTTTTAAACTCTCCCGCTTTCATCTATCTTGGGATACCCCACCCTGGGTCCTGATTTCGAGGTATCCCCGACAATTTTGGTCCTACTTTTTTTCATCGTTTTTCCTCAGAAGTTATATTGCCCCGGGCACCGATTACACTCTTCAGTCCAAACAAGGGATCCGCCCCCGGTCCCAACGGTCCCCTTTTGAACAAACATAGCATCAGGCAGGGTTCTTGGCTCCCCTTCCCCTCAACCCGTCATGAACAATCCCAGTAACAACCATCCACTACCCCTCTACTATTTGGACTTGCCGCACTTTTTTCGTGAATTTTGACCCCTAATAGTTTCCCCCTCTTAGCTCGACTTTGACGTGCATAGCAACCCCTCACCACTCCAGTGAATTTTTTTCCTCCCCCAGGATTTTGTGGCATGTTGGCCTGTCCATGGGAAAGCTTCTTGATTCTCCCCCCAAGGTCTCGAACTCGGCCACAACCCCCCCCACCACTCCCGAACCTTCATTTTCCCCCCCACAAAAACTATCTGACTTACCCTCCTTTCGCGTTTTATCCTCGTGACTCAGCGATCAATTTCAGGCTCTTAACCTTGGCACGTAAGGGTCTGAATCGTCTTTACCTTTCACGTCTTCCCGGTCACCTTTCCCCTTTCCGTGAGCATATCAACGAGACGTCAGCATTGTTCCCTCTCCACATATTTCGTTTTAGTTCCCCTTCCTTAACGGTCGGCCCCGCCTTGTATTGGTCTCGTCTTTCGGAGGCTGCTTTTGGTTTTGTGCTACGCCGCGACCCCCTTTCCCGCTTTGGCTCCGGCGGCTCTCTGGCGTCGTCCTCTGGCTTGCTAGCAAGAGTAATCCATACGCTCGTCTTTCTTCGTGATTGGCCTCTTTTTTGTGTATAAGAGTGTCCTTCTGGCTAACGACGAATTCCCCTTTATTCCCATTCTTCCCCCTCCTTTTAACACAAACCCCTCCCCTTACTGCCATGTTCAAAAATCGAAACCTTCCCCCCCCCCCTATTTCATCCGGTTATCTTCTCTTTCTCTCCATGTTTGAGTTTTAGCTCTTCGGTGAGAATTACTCTGTTGTTGAATTGCAATGTTAGCGTTTTTTCATGTGATTTCCTTTTTGTTTTTTTTTTTTTCCTATGGCATTTGAATTAGAGGGATATTTCAATTTCTTTATTCTGAGGTCTCTTTCCAATCCTACTTCCCGAGATTGTCTTATGTAGGTTTTCAGTCGAGGAACGCCATGAGAAGTTTTTTCCCCTTCTTTGACCTTGTTATCGTGAAGTTTATGCCCACGAAACCAGTTTGACTTTTTTTAAGACTGGACCAGTCAATGCTTTTTTTACCCGCAGTCCGTTTCTGGCCGCCACTCGCTCTTTTTGTTTTGCCCATGGGCTGGCGTCGCGGTCTTCGTCTGCCACGTTCCATTTACGTTGACCCTTTCCTCCCCTTTAACGGGAGTGCCGCCCCGAAGAATGAAATCGCATTTTCCATGTTACGTTTGCATGCTCGGCCATGAATCGTTTGGTCACGATATTTTTCACGCGACGACTCCTCCCTTTTGAATTTTTTGTTTCCTTCCTCTCTTTTTTGTTGTTGTTGTTTTTACGGTTCTCTTTTCCAGACCTTTTTCCCCTTCCTTCCGAATTTCCGTGCCAAGTTGCCTTTCCTTGAGGACAAGAGAGTTTCTGTTTCTCATGCTGGCAAACGCTTCCATGCGAAGCTTCAACATTGTTTCCTATTTGTGCCTCTGCTGCGAAACCACACCGCCCGGTAGGGTGAGGCTTCTTTATTTTCTTTCGGTTCATTGCTTTTTTTTACTTATTTACTTGACCTCGTCTTTGCATGGGTCCCCCCAACGCCATTTTTTCTTTGAGGTTTTTGTTGTCCCCCATATCTTTACCGGTGGAAGATTGTTGACCTTGATGTGGTTTTTTTTCCTTTCTTTTTGATCGGTTGCTCCTGTTCAAATCTGTTTGGCTTGGAACCACTCCTAGACCAGAATCCCTCATTCTGTTTCTCACTCTCTTCGGCGTGTAAAACGATGAGTATTCCTCCTCTCCGGTGGTTAAAACTGCCCCCTTTGGATTCCCGCCCAGCTTCCCCCCCTTTGGTATTCCCCCCCCCGTCCACGTTCTCTCCCAATTGTCGGTGAGGATGAAATCGACAGATACCTCTTTTTGTTCTTCTCCTTCCTCGTCGAAGGGTCAAACTATATCCCATTTGGCCGAACAGATTGGAACAGGTGTTGCTCCGACAGTCTAGTTTGCCAGGACGCTTTTTTTTGCGGACCCTTTTTAGTAGCTGCAATTTGTTTGATTTCCGTCACTTGAAATTTTTTCTGATTTTAGTATCTTCCCCTTCCGTCCCGTTTTTTTTTTTGGGGGAAAATCTTTTTTGGCGTTTTCGCGTCCCTTCTGTTCAACGAGTGCAGTCCTCCCCCGAGTATAGGACCCTTTCTCCTTCTTTTTTCTTTGTATTTTATTCTTTCAATTTCTGATGTTTACCTTCCTTCCTTTCCAGTTTGGCCCTGAAGTTGTCCTTTGCCCTTCGCTTCCCCGCGCCCTCCACTTCATTTCGGAGAGCGCTTCTCTCTGTCTCGTGCCCGTTGCCCAGTTTAATTGCCTTGGGTATCAGCCCCCTATTCGCTTCTTTTGCTCTTTTCAGTTGAGTCTGGATCGCTGGCCTTTGTTCACCCCCACTTATCCCTTCTTCCAGCTAGTTTTCCTTCCCCCGATGACCGGGTTCCATCGTGCTCCCTTTTTTTTTTTGACGTCGGGTATTCGCCGTGCTTCTGATTGTGTCCATCGCGGCTGAGGGAACGCGACCTTTTGTTCATATCTTTCAACCTTCAGGTCGTGACTTCTCCCCTCCCTATTTCGAATACTAAGTTTTTTGTTGAGTCTCCTCTTCTTTGCCCTAGGCTGTCTGCCTTTTCGCTCCTGCCTTACTGTCGGTCCTCCTTCTCCTTCGGCTTTTCAAAATAGTCCGCCCCCTGCTAAGGAAGCCGTCAACCCCTTCCTGTTCTCCCCATTCCCCCTCCTTCAAGCAGCTGCGTAACCCGGCTTTCAGTCTTGCTTGTGGACCCATCGTTTTTGATCCCTCCTTCAGCAACGGCTCTTCCCCCTTTCCCGCCGGGTCCGTCCGGCCATTTTCCATTTTGCGCCCTTGGCGCGACACTAGCTGAACGCTTCACCTGCTGCGTGCGCCCACGCTTTTCACTTTTTTCACGCGGGCGTGAACCCCACTTGGATTTGAAACTTTTCACCATGAAAGGACATTACACAATTCCAACAAAAATCCCCCTGCCACCATACCTCCCTTCCATAACTCCTTGTGTTCTTGTTACGACGTCTCTTCCCCGAGCTGACTCCTTTTCCACCCCCCTCCAATCGACCTTCCCTTTTCGGCAATGCCCACGCAGTTTTTTTTTCTACCGTCTTGACCTCCTATTTGCAACGTTCAGGTGTGAGGCTCTGATTGGCCCGTCCAGCTGCTTCTGCCCACCTTTGACCTCTCTACGAGGCCTTCGCTATAACGGCGGCACTTTGTTGAGTTTACTCCTTCCCCCCGTGTCTTTTTCCATGCGCCCATATGACCGGTTTTTCCCCTGCACCGTTCGGTTCCGGGGCCGTTTGTGTTCACGCCCCCCTTTTAAGATTCCAGCCGTAATGCATGTAAGCCCCTGACTCCGGCGTGTCTCTCCCGAAATGTCTAGGCCCTTTTATTTTGGTTCAACTCCAAAAGCCTTTATGGTCTGTCTTCCCGCGATTCCGCCACCCCCAATCACGGCGGTCACCCCATTCCTTTCAAGCGCTTTTTACCCCCACCCATTTCCCTCCTTCAGTGGTCGTTTTGTGCCAGCGCGCCCCCCTAAAAATTACCTCCCCCAGCCCCCAATACCCCGCCGTTTCGGACATTCCACCGGCGGCTTCACTCCCCCTGGTTTTTTGTAGTCCCCCCCCCTCTCTTACCACCGTCTATTTCCCCCCCCTTCTTTACCGTCGGGGCCGCGGTGTTGCTCGCCCCCTAGAGATCTTTTCCTTTATTTTACCCGGGGCGGACCACTTTCTTTCCGGCCTGGACCCCTTTCTTCATTCAACTTGAAACGGCCACACACCCCAACCCCAAAGAACGAATATATATTGAAAACAGTCAACCCCCCCTGAACTTACTTCTCCTCCTTTATCCACTCTTGATTCCAGCGGGTCCGAAGGGTCGGCAACTCTTATTGGACCCGCTTACTGGGAATGCACGGAGGTCAACGTTCCTTTCCTCTTTTAACTTGCACCTTTCCGTATAGCCTCCGTTTTTGAACTTACCAGGTCACCTTTAAAAGTCTTTCTTTACTTGGCAACATTTGGTCTTTCGGGTTTACCAATTGTGGTATAGTGTAAGACTTGAGTATAAGCGGGGTTTTCTCAGCCCCAGCGAAGGTATTTCGCACCCCTAATACCCTGATTCTTTGCATGTCTAACCATGCGGCGGCGCCAGAGTAGACCTTCCGTCCCTCTTCCTTCCCCTTAGTTTTTCGGAGCCTCTTGGTCTATCCTAGTCTCATTGCATTCACGCAGCATAAAGTCCTTCCCCGTTACACAAAACGGTCCCTTTTTTTCCCCACCCTGACCTTCTCCATTCCCTTAACCTTGCATTCTTCTCTATAATCTTTTTTCTCCTCCCTCCGTTGGTGAGATTATCTTTCTTCTATCCTTCTTTGTTTTGAAGTGTGTTGAACTTTGTGCTTTCTTTCTTGGGGTTTTAAATTCGTCCTTAGTTCTTTCCGTCCTAGTTAGTTCTCCTAGTTGCTTTATCAAAATAAGAGTGTGATCCAATCTTCAGTACGTCAATCGGTTTCGTCTTCTTAGTTGAGGGAAGACTACCCCCCAGAAGATCCACGTCGCACCTTGTTTTCATTCGTATAGATCGACGTTAGCTTTTCTTTCCCAACCGCTCCACGTAACGCGTGCCGACCCGTTTACAAGCTCCTTCATTTTACCGACCTGCCAGTGTTTTTATGCAGCCCCCCCCCATCTTCTCAGTCTTTTTTTTCTTGGTTCCTGTGCTTTTCGTCTCTTGATCGATCTCCCGGTGTAAACCTTCCTGTTGACCGTGTCCCGCGGACGGTATGTTCCGCATATACTCCCGCTTTTTCCCCTTGTAATTGTATGTGAGAGGTGCTTCCTCTGCTTCTACTGCGGTCACAGAGAGACTACCTCCGGTTCCTTCCTTTTTTTTCATTACTATTTTTTTTTCTTTGTTTGGTTTTTTCGTTCTCCGGTTAAGCTCGAGGAAGCAATTCCCTTCCCGACCTTTTCTCCCCCTTTGTGCCACAAGACAGAACCTGGGGCCACCCTCCCTCTTTTTCTGCTGAGTTCTCACCCAGGGTCCTTCGTCCGCTTTCCGCCGGGGCGGGAAAACTTGCACCTTTTCCTTTTGCAAACCCCCCACCCTCCCCCCGCGGTTTTTTCCGGCTGCTTCCGATATGAAGGATTGTTATTTTTGGGGTTGCTTTACTTTGGTCTGGATGTTTTCCCCTTCGCTGGCCTTCCACGCCATGCCTTATTGTACTTTGGTGTTCCCCCCAAATTCTGCTCCCAGTGGACGTGTCTGATCCATTGATTTGGCTTTCTTGAATCTGTTCCATTTCCAATTCTTCTGTGCTTTGGAAACCATTCCTCGCCAAGATAGACACAGATTTGTACGTCTTCCCGACCGGTTTTTTTAGATACCCTTCCTTTCGTACCTTTTTTCAAGCGAGCGGGCCGGTGGACAAAAAACTTTTTTTTCAAGACTCCTTTCCCGTCCTCTCCCCCCACCGTATCAAGTTCCTATGCAACCGTTTTTTCTTCCTCGCCCCCTTATTCTGCGTTTTGCTTTCCTTTTCAGTCCTCCCTACTTTAAAGTCTTTATCGAACAGGTGGGAAATCCGTTTCCCCTTTGGTGCTGACGATGAATTTTCAACCTCATTTCTGTTCAAGGCAGTATTCGTCCGTCTGTGACGTCTTCCCCCCTTTGGCCGACTTTTTGACGGAATGGATTGATGAATTTTAGAGGATGGGTCCGCTGTCCAGGCCGTCCCGTTTCCGGGTGCCTGCCAGTCGTCGTCACATGATTTTCATTACCCTCCCGTTTTTTTTCCCCTATGGTTTTTTTTCCCTTTTTCTTTTTTGTTTGTTCTTAATTTCCTTTCATTGTTCTTCTTGACCATTCTCCATCAAACTGGTTGAGGAAAAGTAATTTTTGGTACTCGCTCGCTCTTTCGAGCGCAAATCTTTTTAGTATTTCTGTCCCCCTCTCCTGAGGTCTCCCCTTCCGTTGAACCTTTATCCGCCGTCGTTCTTTTGATCGCTTTTTATTGCAGTGGAGGAATTCGGTTCTCGTGCTCTTTGTCCCCTTCTCCCCTTTAGCGTGTACTGCAAGTCCCGATGATTAGGGAATTGGCTTTCTTTCGTTGAGGGTTTTGTCCTTCCTTTTTTCCCCTTCGTGTGTTTTTGGCCAATTGACGGCTGAATGAGGTACGAACTGAAGTCGTGAACTTCCTTCTTTTTCTTCTCCATCCGCAATGTCTCTCTAATAATTTTTGTTGTTGGCGATTGTCTTTTTTTTTTGCTGAATTTCCCTCTCGATATTGACTTTCGTCTTTTCCCTTCCTTTTTTCGTTTCAGGTCTCACTGAGGGAAAAGAAGAACTTGACCCAATCTCCCTTTCTCCCTTTCCCTGGCCTCGCCGTCCGTACCTTCGGACGATTTCTCCTTTTTTGTTCCAATTCGCAGCCCTCCCTATTCCTGCCAGCGATGCTCCCCCTAATCCGACCCCGGCGGATAAAAGGGCCGGCATTTTACGTTAGCGTTTTCGTCGCCAATCTCTTCTCTCATCGCGCCGAAATTAGCGTTTAGAAAGTGGAGCCAGCTTCCCTCCCTTGCAACGGGGGCTCCCCCTTTCTTGACGTCCTTGGTAACCCTGCCTAACAATGCACGGCACCACCTTCCCCTAACTGCAACAACCCCCCCAGGAAAAATGAAGCCCCCCCTCTACATCGTTGTCCTTTTTTTTCTTTTCTGTTTTTTTGTAGATTGCGAGGAGGACTTCCAGATTTTTATGTCCCATCTCCCCATCCCCCGAACTCACCCTTTGCGGCCATACGGCCTTGCACGTATGTCCTTTCCGGCACTTCTCCCCTTTTCCTGGCCTGTCTTTCTCCCCGGACATTTCCTGTCCGAAGGCCACCTGGCGGATTGGCCCAAGTTTTCCTCTGCCTCCTTCGACGGGTCACTGCTCCCCCCGGAGGCCTTTTTTTTCTAGATTTATTGGAAGCCCACCCGGGGCAATTTTTCCGTGACACTGACCAGGGGATCCCCCTGTGTCCTTTTTGAACCACGGGCGTTGGTTTTGTGTTCAACCGCCCCTTCGGCCATTCTTTTCTCTAGTGTCCCAGCCCTTACTTGGGGAGCGACAGACGCCTTGGTTTTTCTTCCATCCTGTTTGATTAATTGGTACCTTCTCCCTTTAAATGGCCCACTGATACCATGACCCCCGATTACCAACCAAAGGATCCCTGTCCCCACACCAAAGTTTCCACTTGCTTTTTTTTTTTTTCAACCACCCCACCCCCTGCATAAATAAAATGAAGGGGGTTTCCGCCTCGCCAACAGTCAACAATTCCGCCCCCCCAGACACATACAAGCATATATTTCCCTTTTTTCCCTTCCCCCCCCCCCTGCCCCTTTGGGCGGTTTTTGTTTCGCTCTTTAAAGAATAGTTCCCCGGCTGTCCGATTTTTGCACTGTGTTCTGCCGACCCCCTCCGCAGCGCTTTTTGCCTTTCCCCCTTTCTTTGCATGGCGGCATAAAATCGTTCTGAATTGCCCCCTTCTGAGTTCCGTGATCTTAAAGACAAAAAACCCCCTCCCCCACCTCCGACCATCCTAATGAAAAACAGACAACCATTGACCCCTGTCGCGTTTTCTCGATCCTCTTGATTCTGCCCGCAGGAGCATTTTAGATACAATTCCTCTTACGTCCGGTTTGAAATTCCGTCTTCTTCCACCTTTTCCCCCGGCAACTGGACGGGAGCCTAGCTTTGCGACGCAGCCCAGGTCCTTTTTTCGCTTTTCTTTTCCCCTTTCTTTGGCGTGGCATACCCCTGGGCGTTTTGTACAAACGACTTTGCTGGTATAGGCTGTCGGACTTTCTTCGTTCGTTATTTGTTGAGACTTCCCTTGCGCCTCTAGATACCATTGACGCGAAGGGAGCCTGGCATGTCGACCCTCTGTGGGGCTGCCGCGACCCTCGCATCACTCTACTCTTTCGTACCCTTTTTTCCCGGAGTTGACTCTCTGTGCCCCGGCTAACTCTAATTAGAATACATTCTTCCCCCCCCCACCACAAGAACCTTCCAACCCCATTCCCAATCGGAACCATCCCCTTCCCACCCCCGCCTGGACTTCTTTCAAGCCTAGGTTCCGCCCTCCGTTTTTTTTTTTCCTCTCGGATAGCGGGTGTCAGTTTGTTGTTTGAATTGAAGGTTTTTTTCCTCTTCCCCTTTTTGTTTTGTTTTCCATCTATTAGTTTCGTAATTCGAGTTTAGGGAGCTTCCTACCACCTTCCCCTTTTTTCCTCCCAATCCGATTTAAGTTTCAGCGAGTCGTATTTTTTGGTCCGACTTTTCTCCCGAGTTCTCCCTGACAGGAGACCCCGTTAGTTGACCTTACTGAGCCTTTTCCCCTCCCCCTCCTTTTTTCTCCAAACAAGGAACAAGTAGACCCGGGTCCGTACTCTCCCGTCAATGCTTTTTCCACGACCCCGCACGTGATCGCAATGTAGACTCCGTTTGTCTCTTTTCCGGGCTTGCGTCGCTTATCTCTTTCCGTTTGCTTTTTCTTTACCCTAATGCCCAGTTCTCGCGCTTTTTTCCAAGTAGTGCGCATTAATTTTGCCATGTTCTTTTTGGTCGAGCGGCCTGCGCAACATTGAGGTTTCCCCTCTTTTTAACGCTCTCTTGTAATTCCGGGATTTTTTCATAATCGACTTTTTTTCTTTTTTTGGGTTTGTTCGTCGTCTTGACTTTAAGGCGACCTTTCCTCCGTTTACAATCCACAACCGAAATTTTTCTCTCCCGTTGACACCTTCCAGTGCCTTCTGTTCCACAGACTCTCTGCGTTTTTGGCGATTGGAACTGCCCCCCCTCTTCCCTTGAGCGAGGGCTACAGCCTGGGTTTAAATAATCGGTGTTGCCTTTTGCAGAAAAAATCCTCCGTGATGCGTGACCTTCTTCGAGCTTTGTCCTGTTCTTTTGGGGCTGCCTATTTTGTTTCTTCCCGTTTTGCGCGCTGGCGCCAAACCAAGTCCTTTTTTATTGGGCCGTTTTTTTCAACCCCCCTAGATTCTAACCTGGCATGTGGCGTCTCCCCTTGATTTTGTGGCGTGCGTTCAAGGTGGGATCTAGTGTCCACTTTCTTCTTTTTTTTTTGAACCAAGGAACTTTTAGACCCCAGATGTTTTATTTCCCTGTCGTCTCTTTCCTGGTTTTTCAAAAAAGAGTTTTCGGTCCCCCTTCCGCTGCGGGCCACGCAAACAAACGTCCATACTTTTCCAGCCCTTTCTTTTTTCCTGTTTTAGGCCCACCGTCATACCTGTGCTATGACTAATCCAAGGTTGATTTTCCCCCTCTCCCGATAACTGAGCGCTACCCTAGTACCATCTCCTTCATTTTCGACCTGCCCTTTCTGTCCATGTTTGCCGAAAAAATCCGTGTTCAAAGGTTTGAATGTTAGGTCCTCCCTTTCCCCCCACCGGTTATTCTCAGATGTCGTGCTGAGTTCTTCTTTCTTACGTTTGCATCCCGTTTCCCCCCCCTTACCGTTCGTTCTTTTGATGGTTAGATTTACGTGTCGACAGGGTTCTCGTTGCTCCCCAGCCCCTCCCCGCAAGTCTAGTAAACGATGAAATTACAGCAAGCCTGATTCTTGCTCATATTTTTTTTTCTTCTATTTTTTCTTTACCATTTTTCTCCCCCTCTCTTGTAGGCTGGGGGTTTTATTCCGTCCCGAAGTTTTTCCCCTTTCCCAGTGTTTCCCGATTTTTTTTTCGCTCTCCCCCATTTGCTTTCTGTTGCCTCATGTCTCTTGTCGTTCTTCTTTGCACCTGTCAACGGCGACTCCGGTTTCTCCGACTTTCTGCTCTTTTACGTTTGTTGCCTTCGGGATTTGAGATTTCCCACGATAAATATTATGCTGTTTTTTTGAGTTTACGGCCCTCTGACGGGAATGGAGTCGCAAGTGGCGCAGTTTGACGGTCTTCTTGTCCCCTCCGGTGAGTGCTGAATTTGCGCCAATCCGCTGCCGGAGGGTCCCCTCCCTCCAGGTCCTCTCTGCACCAATTCAGGCGCAATCACTTTTCCCTTTCCTCCTCCTTTTGTTGTTGTGTTCTTTTTGCGGATCGGCAGGCGGCTGAATGGTTGGATAGAGAAAGTCTTTTCCTTCCGGTCACCTACTTTTCTCCGCGGATTTGCGCAAACTCGTGAACGCCCGCCGCCCCTAAGACTTTCCCCCCCCCCCCCCCTGCTGGCCCCCATGATATCCATCAACTAAGCTCCTAACCCCTTCTTCTCTTCTCTTTTTTTCCCCCCCCTTTTTCGAATCGTCTGCCTCTTCCCGCAACTTAGCCTCTCTCATCGCGTGGCCCGGACCAGTTTGGAAACTTGGTCTCCTGCGAGTCGCCCCCCAATCTCGGCCAACCCAGCTCGCCCCCCCCGCCCTTCTTTGCTGTAGCGAAAGAGCCGCGTTTATTTTTCTTTGGCACCCGGTTTTCCCCCCTAATGTTCCCCCATTTTACCAATGTACCGGCCCACAACAACAATACTCAACCCCTATGACGCCCCCCACTTTTTCTCTAATTATTGCTGTAAGAAATAGCATGTGACGCGGATTTCCTTGCGCGCTTCCTCTGCCCCTTCGGCTAACCAGCACCCCCTCACTTTCCCCAGGACTGCCACGCCGGTCAGTGCAAACGTTGTCCAGTTCTCACGTGCACGCATTTCTTTCCTGATTTTTTTTTCCGGATCGTCGCTTGCCTGTCAGCGGTCGTTTTGACATCTTTCCCTTTCCTTCTCCTCTTTCCTTCTTCTATAACGGATCCGCTTGGTCTTTGGAGTTTTTATATAAACTGGCCATTGGTAGCTCCTGCCGGTGGTTGCCCGGCACCTCTGTTCTGGAATCACAGGTTTTTTTTTTTTACAAGGCCCACTCCTTCTGACAAAGTCCCCATATTCTTTGCCGCCTCTGCCCTTTGAACCTTTTGTTCTCTGTTTCGCTCCTTTTTTTCTCTCCAAATTAGGCTTTTTAGACCGTATTTTTTGACCCCCTCTGACCCAAATCCAAGGTCCGAACCCGGCCCTCTTTGTTTTCCAACCCCGTATCACTTTCACCCTCCTTTTTCTTTTTGCCAATGCCGCGCACCCTTTCTTTTTCCAATCATTAACGAACCTCCCAATAACGCCTTCCCATCGAGTCCTCCTTGTTTTTGTTTCTCTCTCTTGCCCCCGCAACTAGGTTCCCCTTTAGAGATTTTTCCATTTCCGCGGTTCTCCCCCCGCCAACACTTTTTTTTTCGAGCGTGTGGTCCTCCCGCACTTCCTCCCACCACTGTTTTCTTTTATGGCAACGGGCGTCTCCGTCCCCTTTCGACGGCCCCCCAACACCCCTTTTCCGAACCATCACTTCTGTACCCCCCCCCTTCCCAAATAATGACTACATTTTTCAGTTGATCCGGTCCCCTCCTAGCGTTCATGGGTTTCGTCACCGCTTCCCCAGTCCCTGCGGCGGAATCTCTGCGGCTCTTTCTTTCTTATTCCTCGGACCGTGAGCATCGTCGACTCCTCCCATGTCCTCACTTCTTTTGATGTTTCTCTTTTTAGGGTATCCATGATTCTGGTCTTCTTTCCCTTTGCTTCTTCAAGGTTCGAGGTTGGGAAGACAGAGACTGCGATTCTTCTCATGTCCCTCCGGCGTAGTCTTTTTTCCCCTTTTTTTTCCCGGCGCTGCTGCCCCTACGAAGCGTGAATCGGATTTTTGCCCTCGCTGTCTGGTGCCTCAGTGTGCCCATCGCGACTACCTGGCCTTCCCTCCTCCCCTTTCAAAACCAAAACCTTTCCATTCCCCTTCCACCGACCTTCAATTCACCCCTCGGAATTCGCCCCTCCTTCCTCTCTTTTTTCCTCTCAGTTTTTGTTTTTGCGCTCGCTTCTGCTTTTCCGAGAAGTCCTGCTGTTTTGATCTTCTTTTTCCCATGTTGTATCCCCCTTTTTTTTTTTTGTTTTAACTTTGGGAATTAGGCTAGTGATTCCTCGTGCCTATTGCCGCTTCTTATCCCTCTGGACTTTACGTTCCCCGGTTGAGTGTGGCAGCCGCGCTTCTCCATTCTTGAGAAGTCGCCTTCTTTTTCTTTTTTTCGCCCCTGAGCTTTCGTACCCGTACCACAGTTCGACTCCCTCTGAGAGGACTGCATGCGTTGTTTTTTACCTCCTCACTTTTTTCTGTCCGCCCTTTCTACGGGACGTTGAGAACTTGGTGTTCTTCGCTTTCGATTCCGTTCCCGTATTTTCCTGTTGTGAAGACGGTCCTTTTTTCTTGCCTCCCTCCCGACCTCCCTTTTCCGCCCTACTCGTTCAAATGGTCCTTGTGCCCTCTCTTAATGTATTCTCTCAGGTCCGACCTGACC